>Ga0163109_10003929_pt1 | contig 11315 bp, 8 predicted proteins | sample CRUFie1St13metaG_FD_108704 | JGI IMG/M metagenome (GOLD analysis project Ga0163109, IMG submission 108704) | Marine microbial communities from the Costa Rica Dome - CRUD Field 142mm St13 metaG | ecosystem: Environmental > Aquatic > Marine > Oceanic > Photic zone | place: Costa Rica: the Eastern... | reverse complement strand
TTGAAATGGGTGCCGATCGCCAAGGAGAGATTGATTTCAGCGCGCAGGCGGCTTGCCCTGATATCGCTCTGATCACCATGGCGAGCGCAGCGCATGTTGAGGGCTTTGGTAGTTTGGCCGGCATTGTTAAGGGAAAAGGTGAAATTCTGGACCATCTGAAGCCCGGCGGTATTGCCGTCCTGAATCATGATGATCCTCATGTACAGGCCTGGATCGATCGGGTGAGAGGGCGCCGCACAGTCCAGTTCTCAGTGCAACCAGACGGCCGCGCCGAATACCGCGCATGTGAGATCGAAAGCCTTGCTGACGGTCGGGTCAGCTTTAGCCTTGTAACCCCAGTCGGAGCGCTTGACATCTCGATGAAGCTATTGGGGCGACATAACGTTATGAATGCAGTCGCCTCGGCGGCGGTTGCTCTCGAAGCGGGCGCAGGTCTTGATCATGTTAAGCGAGGACTGGAATCGGCGCTGCCGGTTCAGGGCCGACTCTGTGCCCTCGACGGTCTCGGAGGTGCTTTGATTTTGGATGATTCTTATAACGCCAGTCCGAATTCGTTTCGTGCCGCGATTGAGGTGCTGGCAAGCTTTTCGGGTCGGCAGATTCTAATTGCCGGTGATATGAAGGAGCTGGGCAGCGAATCGAGGCAGGCTCACCAATCAGTTGGAGAGTTTGCGAAACGGGCAGGGGTCGGTGCGCTATGGGCAGTTGGTGAACATGCAAGTCTGGTTGTGGAAACCTTTGGTGAAGGCGGAGTCGTGTTCGAAGATCAGCAGTCTCTGGTTGAATACGCCACAAGGCAGCTGGACGCAGATTCGGTGGTGTTGGTCAAAGGATCACGCGCAGCCAAAATGGAGTACGTGGTGAACGACTTGCGCAGAGGAGAGAAAGCCTAATGTTGGTTTGGTTGTCAGATTTTCTGATGCAGTTCGACAGTAACTTTGCAGTACTTCAATACATAACCGTGCGTGGGATTTTTAGCGTGTTGACAGCGCTTGGAGTGTCCCTGCTGATTGGCCCTACGATGATTCAACGGCTGAATTATCATCAAATCGGTCAGGTGGTCAGGGACGACGGACCTGAGACGCATTTTAGCAAAGCGGGAACCCCAACCATGGGAGGTGCTCTGATACTGGTGAGTATCGCGATGAGCACGCTGTTGTGGTCTGACCTCGCCAATCACTATGTGTGGGTAGTCTTGCTCGTGACTCTTTCAGTCGGGGCGGTTGGTTGGGTTGACGACTATCGGAAGGTTTTCGAGAAAAATACCGCGGGATTGGCTCCGAGGTGGAAGTTGTTCTGGCAATTTATGGTGGCAATCACTGCTTCACTGATTCTTTATAACACGGCTCTTAGTTCCGTTGAGACTGCCTACATTGTGCCATTCTTCAAGGAAGTCGCTGTCGAAACGGGCTTCTTCTATGTCGTGATCAGTTCACTGATGATTGTGTTCTTCAGTAATGCAGTCAACCTGACCGATGGTTTGGACGGGCTCGCCATATTGCCAACCGTGATGGTTGGAGGTGCGCTGGGAGTTATTGCCTATCTGGCAGGACACAGTGAATTCTCTGCCTATCTGAATATCCCAAACGTCCTGGGTTCAGGCGAAATAGTGATTTTCGCAGGGGCCCTCGTTGGTGCTGGTATGGGTTTTCTCTGGTTCAACACCTATCCGGCCCAGATTTTCATGGGTGATGTTGGCGCCCTGGCGCTCGGGGCCGCGCTCGGTGTGATGGCGGTGATCGCGAGACATGAAATTATTCTATTTATCATGGGTGGAGTTTTTGTAGTCGAAGCCTTCTCAGTCATTATTCAGGTCGCTTCCTTCAAATTGACCGGTCGGCGCGTATTTCGAATGGCGCCTTTACATCACCATTTTGAATTAAAAGGCTGGCCCGAGCCAAGAGTCATTGTTCGCTTCTGGATTATTACCGTGATGCTGGTGCTGTTTGGCCTTGCGACTCTGAAACTTCGATAAGAATGACTGGTGCATCATGAGCGCTGACACTGCTAAAACACTGATTATCGGGCTTGGGGCAACCGGATTGTCCTGTGCCCGCTATCTTGCGGCGCAGAATGAGACTTTCTTTGTAGCAGACAGCAGATTAAAGCCTCCAAATCTTGATGATTTTCAGTCCCAGTTTCCGCATGTCGAAATTCAGCTGGGAGGCTTTCAGGAAAGCACATTACTTTCTGCTTCTCGCATAATTGTCAGCCCCGGTGTCAGTTTGAAAACGCCGGGATTGATCAAGGCCAGAGCAGCGGGCATTCCGATCTCAGGTGATATTGATCTCTTCTCTAGGGAAGTGACATCGCCAGTCGTGGCTGTAACCGGCTCCAATGGAAAAAGTACCGTAGTAGAAATGCTGGCCGCAATCCTGGACGCCGACGGGAAAAAGTACGGACTCGGCGGTAATCTTGACGGCGCCAACGCGAAACCTGCTTTGGAATTGCTTCTGGAGCAGCCAAAAGATCTCTATGTGCTTGAGCTTTCGAGTTTTCAGTTGGAGACCACTGAAGCACTGAATGCTGAAGTTGCGGTGATTCTTAATATCAGCGTGGATCATATGGATCGCTATGACAACATGGATGAATATCTCGTCGCTAAGCAGCGTATATTTCGCGGCTGCAAAAGAGTGGTGATTAATCGGAGCGAGCCTCACAGTGCTCCGCAGAATCTAGACGCGCTGCCAAGCATCGACTTCGGATTTGATCGCCCCGGTGTTAACGGTCTGGGTTTGCTGCAAGAAGGAGAAGATCAATATCTCGCTTATCAGTTTGAGAAAATAGTTTCAGTATCAGAGCTAAAAATTTTTGGTCAGCATAATATTGCCAACTGCCTCGCAGCCATCGGCCTGGCCCTATCAGTCGGAATTGAAATCAAGGCCATTCGAAAGGCACTGATCGGCTTCACCGGTCTGCCTCACCGCTGTGAATGGGTGGCGAACATTGCCGGCGTTGAGTTTTACAATGACTCTAAAGGGACAAACGTTGGAGCAACCATTGCCGCGGTGGAGGGTCTTGGTAAGCATATTGGTGGGCACATAATTCTGATAGCCGGTGGTGTGAGCAAAGGCGCAGACTTCAGTAATCTGGTGCCGGTGGTCAACCGATGGAGCAAAAAAATCATACTGATTGGTAAAGACGCTGAAGAGCTGGCCTTGGCTTTGAATCCGGAAACGCAGGCAGTGTTTGCCAAGGATATGCATGATGCTGTCGCTGTTGCTCTTTCTCATGCTGCGCCGGGCGACGCTGTTTTGCTGTCGCCTGCTTGTGCAAGTTTTGATATGTACGCGAATTATCGTGAGCGCGGCCAGAGCTTCATTCAGTCAGTGGGGCAATTACAATGAAAATGGCCTCTGTAGCCCATCGAATTCCGGCATCGAAGCAAGCATTACCCAGAATAAACGGCTTGCTCCTTACCGTGAGTGTCTTGCTGATTATTGGTTTGCTCATGATGACGTCTGCATCAGTAGAAATGGCCAGTAGCCGCTATGGTGATCCATACTTTTACCTTAAGCGGCAGAGTGTGTTTGCGGTGCTGGGTTGTATTGCGATGCTGATAACCCTTCATCTGCCCATGAGGTTGTGGCGCAGTATAAGTGGATATCTGTTGTTGCTTTCTTTCGCTTTGCTGACACTGGTTTTGATTCCTGGCGTTGGCAGGGTCGTTAACGGCAGTGCTCGATGGATTGATCTGGGCTTCTTTAATTTGCAGCCTTCCGAGTTGGCCAAAGTGTTCATTGTTATCTATGTGGCGGCCTATCTGGAGCGGCATGCGGATGAAGTGCGCAGCGCATTTGTTGGCTTTGTGAAACCTCTTCTGGTGGTGGCTGGCGCCGTGGTCCTGTTGCATTTCGAACCGGATCACGGGGCGATGGTCATCTTGCTGGCAACTGTCTTTTGTCTGATTTTTCTGGCAGGAGCCAAGATCTCGCGTTTTCTCCCTTTGCTGCTGCTCTGCGTGGGTGGCGTTGCTTACATCGCAGTAATGAAACCCTATGTAGTTGAAAGATTTACTTCTTACTGGAATCCATGGGCAGTGGAAAACGTCTTTAACGGAGGCTATCAGCTGACTCAGGCGCTGATTGCATTTGGCAGAGGCGAGTGGTTTGGCGTTGGTCTCGGTAACAGCATCCAAAAACTGTATTTTCTGCCCGAAGCACACAATGATTTTGTCCTGGCAATCATTGGAGAGGAACTGGGCCTGCTAGGTACAAGTCTCATAGTTTTCTTGTTTGTGTGTCTCGTCTATACGGGCTTCAGCATTGGCTGGCAGGCGCTTAGTCGAGGGGCGTTGTTCTCGGCTTATGTTGCATTTGGAGTGTCGCTATTATTTGCAGGCCAGGCCCTGATCAATATTGGGGTAAACGTTGGGTTGCTGCCAACGAAAGGCTTAACTCTGCCTTTTCTGAGCTATGGGGGCGCGAGTCTTATTGTTTGCTGTTATATGGCAGCCATTTTGCTCCGAATACAATATGAAAATGACAATTCAGCGTCTCTTGATCAGCAGGATTCCAGTGAATGGTAAATTCCGCAAGTACAGTGCTGATTATGGCGGCGGGCACCGGCGGACATATCTTTCCTGCACTGTCTGTCGCCAAAGAATTACAAATGTTGGGTGCGAAAGTTGAATGGCTAGGGACACCTTCTGGACTTGAGCATGAGCTGCTCGCGAATACTGAAATACCCCTTCATACAGTGCCGGTACAGGGTCTGCGAGGAAAAGGGTTCATGCGCCTGCTGTTCGCGCCGTTTATGCTGGTTCGTGCATTCTGGGAGTCTTTGAAGGTGTTGCGACGAGTCCAGCCAGACAGCGTCCTGGGCATGGGTGGTTTTGTGACAGGGCCAGCAGGGTTGGCGGCAAGGACGCTGGGACTGCCGCTTCTGATTCATGAACAGAACGCTGTGGTGGGTTTAACCAACAAACTGCTGTTTCCGTTTTCAATTCGAGCCATGGAGGCATTTCCTTCGACTTTTCCTGCCGCTGCAAAAGTGAGCTATACCGGCAACCCAGTGCGCAGAGAAATACGCGAGTTGCGCAATGAGGCTTCCCTGATGGTCGCCACTGGCCGCCCACTGAAGTTGCTTGTGTTAGGTGGAAGCCTTGGTGCTGAGGCACTGAACAGAATTCTGCCGGAACTTATTGCTTCTGCGCCTGCTGGGAGCATCCAAACTCTCCACCAAACTGGACGCAGGCAATTTGTCCGGACTTTAAAGCGCTATGAGAAGCTGGGGCACGATACAGAAAACACACATCGGGTGGTGGCATTTATCGATCGGATGGGTGAGGCCTATCAATGGGCCGACATTGTCCTGTGCCGTTCCGGAGCCAGCACGGTTTGTGAGCTTGCGGTAGCTGCCAAGCCGGCTATTTTCGTGCCTTACCCTTTCCATAAGGACCGTCAGCAACTGCGGAATGCAAACTGGTTGCACGCTGCTGGTGCGGCCGAGGTGGTTGAGCAGTATGAGCTTGATGTCGACCGGCTGATACAGGTGCTTGCCGGGCTAATGGACGATTTGGAGCGGTTAAGAGAGATGAGGCTGAGCGCGAGTAAAGTGGCGATATGCGACGCTCACGCCCGTATTGCCGGTTTCTGTCTGGAGGCGGCTCATGGTTAGGCCTTACTTAAGCGACATACCTGAGATGAGGCGTATCCGCATCATCCATTTTGTCGGAATTGGCGGCGCCGGCATGTGCGGAATTGCCGAGGTGCTTCTCAATCAAGGCTATCGCATTACGGGATCTGACATTAAGCGCTCTGCCGCTACAGATCGTCTGAAAAACCTGGGTGCTCGCATCTATCTCAGGCATGAGGCTGCTAACGTAGCAAAGGCGGATGTGGTGGTGTATTCGAGTGCGATTAATAGGCGTAATCCTGAAATCAGGGCAGCAATCAGTCAGCAGAAGCCGCTGATACCGCGGGCCGAGATGCTGGCTGAGCTCATGCGGTATCGCCATGCAATTGCGATAGCAGGGACGCATGGTAAGACTACAACGACCAGTATTGTTGCCTCAGTGTTTGCTGCCGGAGGGCTCGATCCTACTTATGTAATTGGCGGACTGCTCAACAGTTCAGGGAGTAACGCCGGCTTGGGTGAGAGCAGATATCTGGTGGCAGAGGCGGATGAAAGTGATGCCTCATTCATGCACCTGCAACCTATGGTGGCTGCGGTCACGAATATCGAAGCTGACCACATGGTAACTTACGGTGGTGACTTTGAGAATCTCAAAAACTATTTTGTAGAGTTTCTACATAATTTGCCTTTTTACGGGCTTGCCGTCCTTTGTATTGATGACCCCGGTGTAAAAAGCATTATTGGGGAGCTGTCTCGTCCAGTTCTAACCTATGGCTTCTCGAAAGAGGCCGATTTTCGCATTACCGAATTTCAGCAGAAAGCAGGCCAAATTGAGTTTCAGGTGATACGACCCGAGCGGAAGCGGCCTCTCAAAATAAAACTTGCCATGCCAGGTCGTCACAATGCGCTCAACGCGACCGCAGCCGTGGCCATCGCTGCCGATGAAGGTGTCAGCGATAAAGCCATCATTAAGGGAGTCAGGGATTTTGCGGGTGTTGGACGACGATTTGATGTGCAGGGCGATTTCCCTATAACGGGAGGAGAGGTCACCCTTATAGATGACTATGGTCACCATCCTTCTGAAGTCGCGGCGACTGTTGAAGCGCTCAGGTCTGGCTGGCCGGATCGCCGGTTGGTGATGGTGTTTCAGCCCCATCGCTACAGCCGGACGGCAGATCTGTATGAAGACTTCGTTGAAGTTCTGTCAGCTGTGGATGTACTACTGCTGCTGGATGTCTATTCGGCTGGTGAAAGTAAGATTCCCGGCGCAGACTCACGCAGCCTGACAAGAAGTATCCGTTTGCGCGGCAAGGTAGAACCGCTTTATGTCAAAAAGGAAACAGATGTGCGTCATATTCTCAGTGAAATATTACTTCCCGGGGATATGGTTCTGACTCAGGGAGCCGGGAGTGTGGGCGGATTATCGAGGTTTCTCGCATCCAAGGGTTTTCTGGGTCGGTAATTTGTTGATTTTCAAAGAAGAAACTGGCCTTTTGGGTTAAGAAAAATGCCAATGAGAACGATAAATAGAGAACAGGTGCTGGCAAAGGCCGGGCACGTCGTCTTGTTGATGGGCGGCAGCTCTTCAGAGCGGGAAATTTCTCTGTTGAGCGGCCAGGCGGTTGCCAGCAGTCTGATCAACCTGGGGGTGCATACGACGGTTATCGATGTTGGTGAAAACATCGTAGATGAGCTCAGATCGGCAGCGCCAGACCTAGTAGTAAACATGCTGCATGGCCAGGGTGGAGAAGATGGGGTCATTCAGGGGCTCTTGGACCTGCTGCAGATTCCTTACACTGGATCTGGTGTTCTGGCTTCATCCTTGGCAATGGACAAAGTCAAGAGTAAGCAGATCTGGTGTCAGATGGGTCTGGCGACTGCCCCGTGCACTGTGCTCAATGATGCCAGTAACTGGGGAGCGGTCATCGAAAGTTTTGGGCGGGCTGTTGTGAAGCCCATTTATGGTGGTTCAAGTTTGGGAATCGCCATTGTTGATTCTCCGGGATCATTGGAAACCGCTTACAAAGAGGCCTGCGAGTTTCGGCAAGGCGTGATGGCCGAGAAGTATATTGAGGGCCCTGAGTATTCGACCGGAGTCCTGGACGAAGAGTTGCTGCCAACGATTCTGCTTGATACCGACCGGGATTTTTTTGACTTTACCGCTAAATATGTTGACGAGGGCACACGAATTGTCTGTCCCGCCCCGCTCAGCAGCGAGCGAATGGAGGCGGCTGAGGCCTTGGTTAAAAGTGCTTACAGTGCGCTGGGCTGCTGCGGGCTTGCCCGAGTGGATTTTATGGAAGACGCGGAAGGTAATTTTACCCTGTTGGAGGTAAATACAGTGCCAGGTATGACCTCTCACAGTATTGTTCCAAAATCGGCTGCCCGGGTTGGCATTGGTTTTGATGACTTAGTCCTGCGCATACTTGACGGGAAACTGAACGGGTAAGCTCTTGCCATGTTGAAAGCCACAAAAAACTCGTCAACACAGACTTCGATGAAGATGTCACCCGGCCGCGTCCATCGCGGTGGTCAGCCACTGAATACGAAAACTGCTGCGAGAAAACGCTACATGCTCGCCGGTCTCGTGGCCACAATAATTGCGCTGGTAATCCAGCAGAATGAAGGAAATCTGGCGCATGCGCTAAGTCGCCCCGTCTCCAAGGTCCGAGTTGAAAGTGCACAACAGTTTGTTTTCGAAGAAGAGATCAGAAACATGATTTCTCGTCATCTGGGAACCAGTTTTTTTGCCTTTGATGTCTTGGGGACAAAACAGAGCCTTGAACAACATCCTTGGATCCGGCGTGCATCCGCAAAGAAATTGTGGCCTGACACGCTGGTCTTGGACATTCAGGAAGAGATTGCGATTGCCCGATGGGGTGACGGGCAATTACTCAATCAATTCGGTGAAATCTTTGAGCCTCCCGGGCGCCAGCGCGCCGCTGGGCTGCCATTGCTGGTTGGTTCGGAGGGTGAACAGTACCGGGTTATGGAACAGTACCGTGCCGTGAGTCAGCAACTTTTCCCGGTGGGGTTGAGAGTAACCTCTTTGAGTCTGAGTCCACGCGGGAACTGGAGTCTCATACTCAACGATTCTATACGTGTCACGCTGGGCCGAGAGAAAATTATCGAGCGTTTGGCGAGATTTATTGAGCTTTATGAAAGTCCCGAATTGATGACCTTTGAGAAGCTTGAGTCAGTAGACCTGAGATACGACAACGGGGTCGCGGTCAAACTGGTAGCGGAAGACTCGGTGGAGTTGGCTGTCAGATGAAGCAAACTGGTGTCACAGTCTCAGGCCTTTTCAATGCAGCAAGCAGCCGAGCGGACGGTTTAACTCATGAATGAAGCGGTCGGTGAGAACGTGATTGTCGGCCTCGATATAGGCACCTCCAAGGTGGTGGCGATTGTGGGCGATATCAATCCCGATGGCAGTCTGGATATTGTCGGAATAGGAAGTCATAAATCCCGTGGTCTAAGGAAAGGCACTGTGGTCAACATTGAGTCGACGGTTGAGTCTATTCAACGCGCGATCGAAGAAGCTGAACTCATGGCCGGCTGTCAGATTCATTCAGTGTATGCCGGAATTGCTGGCAGCCACATCCGGAGTATGAATTCTCATGGCATTGTCGCAATCCGGGATGGTGAGGTGATGAAAGCCGATATTGAGCGGGTGATTGATGCAGCGCAGGCAGTTGCTATCCCCGCAGATCAAAAAGTGCTCCATATACTTCCCCAAGAATACATCATTGATTCTCAGGAAGGTGTGAAAGTGCCATTGGGAATGTCCGGAGTTCGTTTGGAAGCAAAGGTGCATCTTGTAACCTGCGCAATAAATGCGGTGCAAAATATAGACAAATGCATCCGTCGCTGCGGTCTTGAAACTGATGAAATCATTCTGGAACAACTAGCCTCCAGCTATGCCGTCTTGACTGAAGATGAAAAAGAGCTTGGTGTCTGTCTCGTTGACATTGGCGGAGGGACGTCGGATATCGCTATTTTCACCGAGGGCGCGATTCGGCACACCGGCGTCATACCAATTGCTGGAGATCAGGTCACTAACGATATTGCCATGGCGCTTCGAACTCCGACTGAAAATGCAGATGAGATAAAAATTAAGTACGCCTGCGCGCTTACTCAGCTGGTCAATCCGGATGACACCATAAAAGTACCCAGTGTGGGAGACCGTCCTCCCAGGGAGTTATCTAGGCAATCTCTGGCTGAAGTTGTCGAGCCACGCTATGACGAGCTCTTTACTTTGGTTCAGGCAGAACTTCAGCGTAGCGGATTTGAAAATATGTTGGCCGCTGGTGTGGTCTTGACCGGCGGAACCAGCAAGATGGAAGGGGTGGTTGAACTGGCGGAGGAAATTTTTCACGCGCCGGTCCGTGTCGGTGCGCCACACAATGTAAATGGACTGGCCGATATCGTTCGAAACCCCATCTACTCGACAGGTGTTGGCCTTTTGCTGTACGGACTAAAGCAATATCAGGAGCGGGAAGGTCTGGAGTCTAAGCGTGCTCCTCAAGTTCATCTGGTTGACAGAGTTAAAGGCTGGTTTCAAGGGAATTTCTGAAGACTGTCTGTACGCATGATAGTGAGAATAATTTGAGAAAACGAGGGGATTTTATGTTCGAGCTAATAGATAACATTCCGCAAAGTGCGGTGATCAAAGTGCTTGGAGTCGGCGGTGGCGGTGGTAATGCCGTCCATCACATGATCACCAATCAGGTTGATGGCGTCGATTTTATCTGTGCTAACACGGACTCGCAGGCCTTGAATAACTTGAAGGCTAAGACCATCTTGCAGATGGGTACCAGTATCACCAAAGGGCTGGGAGCAGGAGCTAACCCGGAGATCGGGCGACAGGCTGCTCTGGAGGATCGGGATCAAATCGCAGACATTCTGAGCGGTGCGGATATGGTGTTTATTACTGCCGGCATGGGCGGTGGTACCGGTACAGGCGCCGCGCCGATTGTTGCTGAAGTGGCCCGAGAACTTGGCATTCTCACCGTTGCTGTAGTCACCAGACCATTTCCTTTTGAAGGAAAGAAGCGCTCGGCGATTGCTGAGCAAGGTATTGAGCAACTCTCAGCCAACGTGGACTCACTTATCACCATCCCCAATGAAAAATTGCTTGATGTATTGGGCAAGGAGGCTTCGCTACTAGATGCATTCAAGGCGGCGAATGATGTCTTGCTGGGTGCCGTAAAAGGCATTGCTGATCTGATTATGCACCCTGGTATGATCAATGTTGATTTTGCTGATGTAAAAACAGTCATGTCTGAAATGGGCATGGCCATGATGGGAACCGGATTTGCAACAGGTGAGGACAGAGCACGTGAGGCGGCGGAGTCGGCTATCCGCTCGCCGCTACTGGAAGATGTCAATCTTCAGGGAGCTCGCGGAATACTGGTAAATATCACAGCAGGAGAGAATCTGTCCCTTGGCGAATTTTCAGAAGTCGGTGACACGATCGAAGAATTCGCTTCAGACGATGCCACAGTAGTTGTTGGCACAGTAATTGACCCGGAACTGGTCGATGAGATGCGAGTGACCGTTGTAGCAACCGGGCTGGGTGGCGGGCAAGCCAAACCGAAGAAAGTCGTCGACAATACGCAGCGAGAGGAAACGGATTACAGCCAGCTGGACAGGCCTGCTGTACTGCGGAATCGCCCGGTTGACCGTGGTGCTGTTGTGGCGCAGGCGGTTGGTGCAGATGCCGATATCGACTATCT
>Ga0163109_10003926_pt1 | contig 11318 bp, 14 predicted proteins | sample CRUFie1St13metaG_FD_108704 | JGI IMG/M metagenome (GOLD analysis project Ga0163109, IMG submission 108704) | Marine microbial communities from the Costa Rica Dome - CRUD Field 142mm St13 metaG | ecosystem: Environmental > Aquatic > Marine > Oceanic > Photic zone | place: Costa Rica: the Eastern... | reverse complement strand
ACGTCATTCTGGGCAAGCTGATCCCCGCTGGCACGGGTATGCCGCAGTACCGCAACATCCGGGTCGAGCCGACCGAAGAAGCGAAGGCTGCGATGTACGCGACCTTCACCGGCTACGACGAGATGGATTACGCCGCGTTCGGAACGACGGGTGGAGCCGCTGTTCCGCTCGAGGAGTTCGACTACCGCGGCTACTAGGTCCGCCGATTCGCTATCCGTGGTCTAGTTGCTGGCGTCTAGCCACCGGTGCAGTTCGCTGATCGAGTGAACGGGCAGGTCGCCGGTGGCTCCCCGCACCCCGACTGTGCGCATGCCAGCGGCGCGTCCCGCGGCAACTCCCACGTCGGTGTCCTCGATGACGATGCAGCCGTCGGCCGGTATGTCGAGTAAGTCAGCGGCGCGCAGGTAGCCATCAGGGGCTGGTTTGCCGTTGGCGACCTGGTCGCGGGTGACGAGAACCGGCGGCGTCACGCCGGCGGCCGCGAGACGGACGCGAGCCAGTTCGGCGTCGGCGCTGGTGTAGATGGCCCACGGCCACGACTGCTCGTCGAGGAAGGCCAGAAGATCAACTACTCCGTCGATCGGTTCGATCCCCTCCACGTCGTCGTACTGCAGGCGAAGTTGCTCGGCGGCCAAGGAGGCAACGTCGTCGGGTGATGCGTCCGGAAACCACCGTGCAACGGTGACGTCGGCGGGCAGGCCATGGACCTCGGCCAGCACCGGCTCGGGGTCGAGACCGTGCAGAGTTGCCCACGTTGCCCACGCCCGGTCCACATTCGCATGGGACTCAATCAAGGTTCCGTCCATGTCGAACAGGAGTGCGGCCGGCCAACGCGTCATGGCGACATTGTTCCCGATCCGAACTCGTGCCGATCCGAACGGTGGCTCTACCAACCGGTGGCGTTCCATGACATGCTGGAGTCATGACCCAGCCTCCCGAATCCGGTAGCGACAACCCGAACGACCAGCCGACGCCCGATTCACCGGCTTCCGGAGAAGAGCAACAAGTCCCGGCGGCAACACCCCAGTGGCCGTCGCCGCCACCGCCTGGACCGGGGGAGAACGTCCCCGGCTCCACCGACGCGCCGGGTTACGCAGGTCAACCGGGTCAGGCCAGCCAGCCGGGCCAGCCGGGCCAGCCGGAGTACCCGGCGTACCCGCCGTATCCCCCGCCGCCTGCCTACGGGCCTGCGCCACAAACCTCAAACAACGCAGTTGCCGCGCTCGTGCTGTCCATCGTGTCCTGGGTGTTCTGCCCGATCATCCCGGCGATCATCGCTCTGGTCTTCGCCAGCAAGGCCCGCCGAGAGATCCTCGCGAGCAACGGCTGGGTGACCGGCACCGGCCTTGTCACCTCCGCGAAGATCGTCGCCTGGATCAACATCGGATTCTGGGCGGCGATGACCATCGTTTGGATCTTCATCCTCGTTGTCGCCTTGATTTCCGGGGCCATCAACACGAACTGACGAATGCCAGAACCTGGGATTCACAACCCGGGAATCACAACCCGGGAACCACGCTCAGCCGGCACTCACTCCGCCCCAGCGGCAGACCGCCCGTGGGGTGGCGAGAGGGGGTAGGGGACCCCGGTTTTGACGGGAAATCGACCCCCGGGTACTGTTTCTCCTCGTGCCCGGCCCCGGGCACATCCTGCTGCGTGCGGCTTCCCCTCGAAGAGGTGCGCAGGCTCCCTGAGCGGTAGTTCGGGAGACGGGATCCAACCACGATGAGTCGATGTCGTCGTGCGCCCACAAGGCGCGACACGCCCGACCGCGTGGGTCGGACTCGCAGGAGGCGAAGACGGAACAAAAAGAACGAAGAGTAGGAGAGGCGCCTCGTGCCCACCATCCAGCAGCTGGTCCGTAAGGGCCGCCAGGACAAGGTCTCCAAGACCAAGGCACCTGCCCTGAAAGGCAGCCCGCAGCGTCGCGGCGTGTGCACGCGCGTCTATACGACAACCCCGAAGAAGCCGAACTCCGCTCTTCGCAAGGTGGCTCGCGTCCGACTCACCTCGGGCATCGAGATCACCGCCTACATCCCCGGTGTCGGGCACAACCTGCAGGAGCACTCCATTGTTCTGGTCCGCGGAGGTCGCGTCCGCGATCTTCCCGGTGTCCGTTACAAGGTTATCCGCGGCGCCCTCGACACCCAGGGTGTGAAGAACCGAAAGCAAGCCCGGTCTCGCTACGGCGCGAAGAAGGAGAAGGGCTAATGCCACGCAAAGGTCCCGCGGGTAAGCGGCCGATCGTTAACGATCCGGTGTACGGATCGCCGGTCGTCACCCAGCTCATCAACAAGGTTCTCCTCGATGGCAAGCGATCCAAGGCCGAGTCGGTCGTCTACGGCGCGCTCGAAGGATGTCGCGAGAAGACCGGCACCGATCCGGTTCAAACTCTCAAGCGCGCACTCGACAACGTTCGTCCCACCCTCGAGGTGCGCTCACGTCGCGTCGGCGGCGCCACGTATCAGGTTCCAGTCGAGGTGAAGCCTGTTCGCAGCACCACACTCGCAATGCGCTGGTTGATCGGTTTCTCTCGGCAGCGCCGCGAGAAGACCATGACGGAACGACTGATGAACGAAATCCTCGATGCTTCCAACGGCCTGGGCGCCAGCGTCAAGAAGCGCGAAGACACACACAAGATGGCGGAGTCCAACAAGGCCTTCGCTCACTACCGCTGGTAACCGCCCACAAGGCCTGAGAAAGCAACGGAGCTCATAGTGTCCACCGCACTTGGTATCGACCTCGCCAGGGTCCGCAACATCGGCATCATGGCGCACATCGATGCTGGCAAGACCACGACCACCGAGCGGATCCTGTACTACACAGGAATCAACTACAAGATCGGTGAAGTCCACGATGGCGCGGCCACGATGGACTGGATGGAGCAAGAGCAGGAGCGCGGCATCACCATCACCTCGGCTGCCACCACCTGCCAGTGGAAAGACCACACGATCAACATCATCGACACCCCAGGGCACGTGGACTTCACAGTCGAGGTGGAGCGCTCGCTTCGTGTCCTCGACGGCGCGGTTGCGGTGTTTGACGGCGTCGCCGGTGTAGAGCCGCAGTCGGAGACGGTGTGGCGTCAGGCAGATCGCTACAGCGTCCCGCGGATGTGTTTCGTCAACAAGCTCGACCGCACCGGAGCCGACTTCTACATGTGTGTGGACATGATCGTCTCCCGCCTCAATGCAGTCCCGCTCGTGCTCCAGTTGCCGATCGGCAACGAAGCCGACTTCATCGGTGTGGTTGACCTAGTCGGCATGCGCGCCCTCACCTGGCGTGGAGAAACGGCCATGGGCGAGGACTACGCGGTCGAGGAGATCCCCGCCGACATGCAGGCCAAGGCCGACGAATGGCGAGAGAAGCTGCTGGAGACCTTGTCTGAAAACGACGACACGGTCATGGAGAAGTACCTCGAAGGCGAAGAGCTCTCCGAACAGGAGATCAAGGACGGCATCCGTCGCGCGACCCTGGCTGCCTCCGTCACCCCGGTTCTGACCGGAACAGCATTCAAGAACAAGGGTGTCCAGCCCATGCTCGATGCGGTGATCGACTTCCTGCCTTCCCCCATCGACGTCGAGGCTGTCGAAGGCCACAAGATGGGCAACGAGGAAGAGGCGATGACCCGCAAGCCCAGCGAGGACGAGCCCTTCAGCGCCCTGGCCTTCAAGATCATGTCTGATCCCCACCTCGGCAAGCTCACCTACGTGCGCGTGTACTCCGGAACGCTGCAGACCGGAACCCAGGTCCTCAACAGCACCAAGGACCGCAAGGAGCGGATTGGAAAGATTTACCGAATGCACGCCAACAAGCGCGAGGAAATCGACGCCACTGGCGCCGGCGACATCGTTGCTGTCATGGGGCTGAAGGACACCACTACAGGAGACACCCTGTGCGATTCGGGTAATCCCGTCGTGCTGGAGTCGATGACCTTCCCGGAACCGGTTATCTCCGTGGCGATCGAGCCAAAGACCAAGTCCGACCAGGAGAAGCTCGGTACGGCTATCCAGCGCCTCGCAGAAGAAGACCCAACCTTCCGCGTGAGCACGAACGAGGAGACGGGCCAGACCATCATCGAGGGCATGGGCGAGCTCCACCTCGAGGTGCTCGTCGACCGGATGAAGCGCGAGTTCAAAGTCGAGGCGAACGTTGGCAAGCCGCAGGTCGCCTACCGTGAAACCCTGACCAAGCCGGTCGAGAAGGTCGAGTACACGCACAAGAAGCAGACCGGTGGTTCCGGACAGTTTGGCCGGGTCATCATCGCCGTCGAGCCCAATACCGAAGAAGGCGGCGGTTACCTGTTCGAGAACAAGGTGACCGGTGGGCGTATTCCGCGGGAGTACATCCCCTCGGTGGACGCTGGCTGCCAAGAGGCGATGGAGAACGGCGTTCTCGCTGGATATCCCATGGTCGATGTCAAGGTCACACTCCTCGACGGCGCGTACCACGACGTCGACTCCTCCGAACTTGCGTTCAAGATCGCCGGATCAATGGCGTTTAAGGACGCAGCCAACCGCGCCAAGCCGGCGCTTCTCGAACCGATGATGGCCGTCGAAGTCACCACGCCAGAGGACTTCATGGGCGACGTCATCGGTGACCTGAACTCCCGACGTGGTCAAGTGCAGGCGATGGAGGAGCGTTCTGGCGCTCGCGTCGTCAAGGCACTCGTTCCGCTGTCGGAGATGTTCGGCTACGTGGGCGACCTTCGCAGTCGCACACAGGGCCGAGCGAGTTACAGCATGCAGTTCGACTCCTACGCCCAGGTCCCCCAGGCCGTGGCAACGGAGATCATCGCGAAAGCTCGCGGCGAATAGTCGCGGATCACAACAACAGAAGAGGACCAACCGCAATAACCGATCCGCGCAACGCCGGACGGCACAAGACAAGGGAGAACGCACGTGGCCAAGGCCAAGTTCGAGCGCACCAAGCCGCACATCAACATCGGCACCATCGGTCATATCGACCATGGCAAGACGACGCTGACTGCAGCCATCACGAAGGTGCTGCATGACCGCTACCCCGAGGTCAACCCCTTCACGCCTTTCGATGAGATCGACAAGGCTCCGGAGGAGAAGCAGCGCGGTATCACCATTTCGATCGCGCACGTCGAGTACGAGACCGAGGCTCGCCACTACGCACACGTGGACTGCCCCGGTCACGCCGACTACATCAAAAACATGATCACCGGCGCCGCGCAGATGGACGGCGCCATCCTCGTGGTCGCGGCCACTGACGGACCGATGCCCCAGACGAAGGAGCACGTGCTCCTTGCCCGTCAGGTGGGTGTGCCGGCCATCGTTGTTGCACTGAACAAGTGCGACATGGTGGACGACGAAGAGCTCATCGAGCTCGTCGAGATGGAGGTTCGCGAACTCCTCAGCAGCTACGAGTTCCCCGGTGACGATGTCCCCGTGGTCCGCGTCGCTGCCTTCCCGGCTCTCCAGGGAGACGAGAAGTGGGCCGATTCGATCATGGAACTCATGGGTGCGGTCGATGAGTACATCGCCACTCCGGAGCGCGAGATCGACATGCCGTTCCTGATGCCGATCGAGGATGTTTTCACGATCACCGGTCGCGGCACCGTTGTTACCGGCCGTATCGAGCGTGGCATGGTCAAGGTGAACGAGGAGATCGAGATCGTCGGCATTCGCCCAGGCGAAGCGCAGAAGACGACGGTCACCGGCGTTGAGATGTTCCGCAAGTTGCTCGACGAGGGCCAAGCGGGCGAAAACGTCGGCCTGCTGCTTCGTGGCACCAAGCGAGAGGACGTTGAGCGCGGTCAGGTCTGCTGTAAGCCTGGTTCGATCACCCCGCACACGGAGTTCGAGGCGCAGGCCTACATCCTTTCCAAGGATGAGGGCGGCCGGCACACTCCGTTCTTCAACAACTACCGTCCGCAGTTCTACTTCCGGACGACTGACGTCACCGGCGTCGTGCACCTGCCCGAGGGCAAGGACATGGTTATGCCTGGTGACAACACGGACATGCGCGTCGAGCTCATTCAGCCCGTCGCCATGGACGAGGGTCTGCGATTCGCGATCCGTGAAGGTGGCCGCACCGTTGGTGCCGGCCGCGTCACGAAGATCCTGAACTAGGAGACCGCCGCTGCTTCGTGGTGGGCGGTGCGACCCACCGCCCACCACGGAATGCGACACCAGCAAGACCCAACTCTTGTAGTTGGGGCACCAGACATCGACGCACGAACGAGAAGAAGGACGGCAAGCCACCATGGCGGCACAGAAGATCCGCATCAGGCTCAAGGCCTATGACCACGAGGTGATCGACTCCTCGGCGAAGAAGATCGTCGAGACGGTTACCCGTACCGGTGCGCAGGTGGCCGGACCCGTTCCGCTACCGACCGAGAAGAACGTTTACTGCGTCATTCGCTCTCCGCACAAGTACAAGGACTCTCGCGAGCACTTCGAGATGCGAACGCACAAGCGACTCATCGACATTCTCGACCCGACACCGAAGACCGTTGATTCACTTATGCGCCTTGACCTGCCGGCTGGCGTCGACATCGAGATCAAGCTGTAGGGGATAGGTCATGTCGAGAACAATCAAGGGCGTCCTGGGCTCCAAGCTCGGGATGACGCAGATCTGGGATGACAACAACCGTGTCATCCCGGTGACCGTCGTTCAGGTTGGCCCGTGCGTCGTGACGCAGGTGCGTACCCCGGAAACGGATGGATACGACGCCGTGCAGTTGGGTTTCGGGGCCATCGATCCGCGCAAGGTGAACAAGCCAATGAGCGGTCACTTCTCGAAAGCGGGCGTGACCCCGCGCCGCCATCTCGTCGAGTTGCGGACAGCCGATGCCTCCGAATACACCCTCGGCCAGGAACTCGGTGCGGATACGTTCGAGGTTGGCCAACGGGTCGACGTTGTCGGAACCACCAAGGGCAAAGGCTTTGCCGGCGTCATGAAGCGTCATGGCTTCCACGGGTTGCGCGCGTCACACGGCGTGCAGCGCAAGCACCGGTCACCTGGTTCGATTGGTGGCTGCGCGACTCCCGGGCGTGTCTTCAAGGGCATGCGGATGGCCGGTCGCATGGGCTCTGATCGTCAGACCACGCAAAACCTGACGGTTGCGGGGGTAGACACCGAGAAGGGTCTGCTGCTCCTCAAGGGCGCTGTCCCTGGCCCCAAGGGTGGTCTCGTTCTCGTCACCACGGCCGCAAAGGAAGCCATGAAGGAGGTCAGCGCATGACGTCGGTAGATGTTCTCGACCCGGCAGGCAAGAAGTCGGGCTCAGTCGACCTCCCCGCGGAGGTCTTCGACGTTCAAGTCAATGTCCCCCTTATCCACCAGGTGGTCGTCGCCCAGCTTGCTGCAGCACGACAGGGATCCCACGACACCAAGACGCGGGCCGAGGTCCGCGGTGGTGGGCGCAAGCCGTACAAGCAGAAGGGAACCGGCCGTGCCCGTCAAGGGTCGATCCGGGCGCCGCAGTTCACCGGCGGTGGCACCGTGCACGGGCCGTCCCCTCGTGACTACACCCAACGCACTCCCAAGAAGATGAAGACGGCCGCCCTTCGTGGCGCGCTGTCCGATCGGGCCAGGGATGGACGCGTGCATGTTGTCACGACCTTCGCGTCGGAGGATGTTCCCTCCACGAAGGCTGCGGTGGCAGCGCTCGCCGCGGTCGGAGTCGAAGGCGGCTGCTTGGCCGTCGTCACCCGTGATGAAGAGGCATCGTGGCTGAGCCTTCGCAATCTGCCGGAGGTCATGGTGGTCGCGCCCGATCAGTTGAACACCTACGACGTCCTGGTAAGTGACCGTGTTGTCTTCACCCAGGCGGCTTTCGATGTCTTCGTCTCAGGACCGGCATCCGGCAAGGGCGCCAAGGCCGTCGCCTCGGAAAGCGAGGTGGGGGCATGAGAATCGCCGACCCCCGGGACGTGCTCATCTCTCCGGTTGTCTCCGAGAAGAGCTACGGCTTGCTCGATGAGAACAAGTACACGTTCATCGTTGCCCCAGACGCCAACAAGACGCAGATCAAACTTGCGGTCGAGCAGGTGTTCGGTGTGAAGGTCACCGGCGTGAATACCAACAACCGCGAAGGCAAGCGGGTGCGTACCCGGTACGGCTGGGGGCGTCGAGCGGCGACTAAGCGCGCGATCGTCACCGTGGCCGTCGGCGACCGCATCGACATCTTCGGAGGACCGGTCTCCTGACCGGCGTGAACTGACGAGATAGAAGGAACGGACACACCATGGCAATCCGTAGGTACAAGCCCACGACCCCCGGTCGTCGCGGCTCGAGCGTTGCCGATTTCGTCGAGGTCACGCGGTCAGAACCCGAGAAATCTCTGCTGAGCCCACTGTCGAAGTCCGGCGGTCGAAACAACTCAGGAAAGATCACGACCCGACATAAGGGCGGTGGTCACAAGCGCGCCTACCGACTCATTGATTTCAAGAGGGCGGATAAGGACGGCGTGCCCGCCAAGGTCGCTCACATTGAGTACGACCCCAACCGCACCGCTCGCATCGCTCTGTTGCACTTCGCCGACGGTGAGAAGCGCTACATCATCGCTCCGGAGAAGTTGAAGCAAGGCGACCGCGTTGAGACTGGTCCCAGTGCTGACATCAAGCCCGGCAACAACCTGCCGCTGCGCAACATCCCGGTGGGAACCGTTATCCACGCGGTGGAGATCAAGCCGGGTGGGGGAGCCAAGATTGCTCGATCGGCCGGCGCCAGCGTGCAGTTGGTCGCGAAGGACGGCCCCTATGCGCAGTTGCGTATGCCGTCGGGAGAGATTCGCAACGTTGACCTGCGTTCTCGTGCAACGGTTGGCGAGGTCGGCAATGCCGAGCAGTCGAACATCAACTGGGGTAAGGCCGGCCGCATGCGATGGAAGGGCAAGCGCCCGACCGTTCGTGGCGTGGCCATGAACCCGGTCGACCACCCACACGGCGGTGGAGAAGGAAAGACTTCCGGCGGCCGTCACCCGGTCAATCCGAAGGGTCGCCCTGAGGGCCGCACTCGCAAGGCCAAGAAGGCCAGCGACAAGTTCATCGTCCGCCGCCGCAAGACCGGCAAGAAGCGCTAGGGGATTAGCAGATGCCACGCAGCCTGAAGAAGGGTCCATTCGTCGACGACCACCTCATCAAGAAGGTGGACGCGCAGAACGAGTCGGGTTCCAAGAACGTGATCAAGACGTGGTCGCGCCGCTCCATGATCGTGCCGGCCATGCTCGGTCACACGATCGCCGTCCACGACGGGCGCAAGCACGTTCCCGTGTTCGTCAGCGAGAACATGGTGGGACACAAGCTCGGTGAGTTTGCACCTACGCGGACGTTCAAGGGACACGTGAAAGACGACCGCAAGTCCAGGCGTCAATAGGTCGCCAGCACACCAAACCGACTACCAGTCACGACGAGCGAGCAAGGGGAAAGCAATGGAAGCCAGGGCCCAAGCGCGATACGTCCGCGTCACGCCCATGAAGGCACGGCGCGTCATCGACCTCATCCGTGGGATGCAGGCGGGAGACGCGCAAGACGTGCTGCGGTTCGCTCCACAGGCTGCGAGTGAACCGGTGGGCAAAGTGCTCGCGAGTGCGATTGCCAACGCCACGAACAACCACGGCATGCAAGCCCGCGACCTGGTGATTGCCCAGGCTTTTGTGGACGAGGGCCCCACGCTCAAGCGCATTCGCCCCCGCGCGCAGGGGCGCGCCTACCGAGTTGGCAAGCGGACAAGCCACATCACCGTCGTTGTTTCTGACGGCGTCGTAATTGAGCAGGAAGTCCGCCCGGCGAAGGCTAAGGCGGCGACACCTCCGGCACCCAAGACGGCCGAGGAACCCGCCAAGAAGTCGACAGCGAAGAAGTCGACGGCGAAGAAGACCTCGGACACGAGCGCGGCCAAGAAGACGTCTGAGCAGAAGTCGGCTGAGAAGAGCACCGCGAAGAAGTCGACCGCCAAGAAGTCGACGGCGAAGAAGTCAACTGAGAAGAGCACCGCGAAGAAGTCGACGGCGAAGAAGTCGACTACGAAGAGCACCGCGAAGAAGTCGACTACGAAGAAGTCGACCGCCAAGAAAACGACAACGAAGAAGACGACCGCCAAGAAGGAAGAGGGCTGATCGTGGGACAGAAAGTTAACCCGCACGGCTTCCGGCTGGGCGTGACCACAGACTTTACCTCTCGTTGGTTCGCCGACGATGTCAAGAAGGGTCAGCGCTACCGCGACTACGTCGAAGAGGACGTGAAGATTCGCAAGCTGCTGAGTCAGGGCATGGAGCGAGCTGGAATCGCCAAGGTCGAGATCGAGCGGACCCGGGAACGGGTTCGGGTGGATATCCACACCGCGCGCCCCGGCATCGTCATCGGTCGTCGCGGCGCCGAAGCGGACAGGATCCGCGGTGACCTCGAGAAGCTGACTGGCAAGCAGGTGCAGTTGAACATCCTCGAGGTGAAGAACCCCGAGATCGAGGCCCAGTTGGTTGCCCAAGGCATTGCTGAGCAGTTGTCGAGCCGAGTTTCCTTCCGCCGCGCGATGCGTAAGGGCATGCAAAGCGCCATGAAGGCGGGAGCCAAGGGCATCCGTGTTCAGGTTTCCGGCCGTTTGGGTGGCGCGGAAATGTCGCGTACTGAGTTCTATCGCGAGGGACGCGTTCCGTTGCACACGTTGCGCGCCGATATCGACTACGGCTTTTACGAGGCCCGCACGACGTTCGGTCGCATCGGCGTCAAGGTGTGGATCTACAAGGGTGAAGCTCTTGGCTCGCGGGCAGAAAGAGAAGCCGCTGCCGCGGCAGCTCGTTTGAGTGGACAGCGCTCACGACCGGAGCGGCCGCGACGAGGTCGTCGGGACGAGGAAGCGCCCGCCACTGCAGAAGCCCCGGCAGAAGCCGTTGCCACTGAGGAGTCGGCGGCACCAGCGGAAGCAGCGCCCGCAGGACAGGAGGGCTGATCATGTTGATACCTCGGAGGGTCAAGCACCGCAAGCAGCATCATCCGAAGCGGACGGGTGCTGCCAAGGGTGGCACGCGGGTCACTTTTGGTACCTACGGCATTCAGGCGCTCGAACCCGCCTACGTAACGAACCGGCAGATCGAGGCGGCCCGTATTGCGATCACTCGTCACGTCAAGCGTGGTGGTCAGGTGTGGATCAATATCTACCCGGATCGTCCGTTGACCAAGAAGCCGGCGGAGACGCGCATGGGATCCGGAAAGGGGTCCCCTGAATGGTGGGTAGCCAACGTCAAGCCGGGACGCGTCATGTTCGAGTTGTCCTATCCGGACGAAGCATTGGCGCACGAGGCGCTCATGCGGGCGGTGCACAAACTTCCGATGAAGTGTCGGATCATT
>Ga0163109_10003924_pt1 | contig 11320 bp, 7 predicted proteins | sample CRUFie1St13metaG_FD_108704 | JGI IMG/M metagenome (GOLD analysis project Ga0163109, IMG submission 108704) | Marine microbial communities from the Costa Rica Dome - CRUD Field 142mm St13 metaG | ecosystem: Environmental > Aquatic > Marine > Oceanic > Photic zone | place: Costa Rica: the Eastern... | reverse complement strand
TTCCTCCGGCGACTGGGCACCTCTTGTAGCTTCCATTGGAAAACCAAGGTTCGAATCTTTGGCCACCGCATCATCATTATTTTCAATATACTGATTCGGCTTTTCCCCTTGGTCTGTATTGATTCCAATAACACTACCAAAAAAACTGAATACTTTTTGGCTTTGTTCCAGTTTTTGCTGAGAATTTTTCAGCCGAAGTAGTATCCTATTTGATACACCCGTACTTAATTCAGTCAAAATGCAGTCACATGACCCGACTCCGTTGTTTGAAGAAAGTTCAGACACATCGATCTTACCCATTGGAATAAATTGCATGTCTCCTCGAGCGACTTCCATTCTTAGGCAAACCTTATTTTCTCTAAAATTAAAGATTCGAAGGAATTTTATCTTCAGATTAACTTCCTTCGAAACCATTTCTTCCATGCCAGAACGAAGAATATTTATAATCTCAACCGACCTTTTCATTAGAACTCCACATATTCGCACCTGATTCCCCTAATATGCAATTTATTTATTTGCGAAATCAAATCGATTGATGAGGACTTTAAAATAAGAGTAGAAATATTAACTCAAATATTAAATCAATCTGTATAAGATTAAATTAAAAGTCGATAATCTTGTTCATTGACGAAAATTTCCCTACACTGTATCCTAAGGAAAATTCGGGTCGGTAGCTCAATCGGTAGAGCAGTGGCCTTTTAAGCCATTGGTTCCGGGTTCGAGTCCCGGCCGGCCTACCATATTATCCCAAAACTAAAGATTTCGAAATTTCTTCCGATTATTTGAGTGATAAATTCATTCAATAAAATTGGAAATAAATAAACAGTCATCATTATCCTTGGTTTACAATGCCCACAAGGCATCTCAAGACTTAAAAGACCATCATAACAAGCTCTCCAGTGGTCGAAAACTTGCGGGCTCAGAAATGGATACGGGTAGTTACGGACAGTTAGTCTCCATAGAAAATGAAAAACTTCGCAAGATTCATACGGTCAATAATTTGCAAAATCTTATATCATATTCTCAAACACAATTAGATGCATTACATCAGGCAGGTGAAATCCTGACCAGAATGCATGAGTTGGCCAGGTTATCTATTGATATAACAAAGACTGACAAAGACCGGTCGACTTACAATCACGAGTTTCTTGAGTTAGCAAATGGATTGGAAGACATTAATCAGTTGTCTTTTAATAAACTCGAACTGTTTTCCGACGGGCCGTTTTCAGATGAGAAAAAACAATTTATTGAGGTTCTTCAGTCTCAATGGCTAAAGGCTGCTGAGACAGTTATTAAGGATCGTTTAGGTTTACCACTTGATACCGTTAAGGATACCGTTAAGGATACCTTTAAGGTCAATGTGAATGATCAAGGAAACGAAAATTACAGTATCTCTTTATCCTGGAACTATTCTGACCCGTCAGCGCCGGATAAATCCGTCGATGTAGCATCATTAAATTTTGAAATTTATAATTATAATTTACCAATTTCAGGTCCTTCAAATGATGCTAACCTGTTCATCAATGACCGACTAAATGCAGTGATTATGACCTATGCTGTTTTGGCAGATAATCTCTATTTCAATGCATTAGCTAATGGAAGCACCAAAGTAAATGAAAGCGAGACTGGGGGTGCTGAGTGGTTTAAATCAGGAGTTGCAGATTTTGTTCATGGTGGAGACTTTCTTCTCGAGTTTTCAGGAGGATTTTCTCAATCAACGATAGATGCAATCGGTTCAGGCGATGAACAAGCAAGCACCCTTGAACAAAGAGCATCCTATTATGCTGCTGTTCGATTTCTACATCATGAATTGAAGGAAGCAGGCCAAGCTCAAGGTGTAAAAGATATGCTTCAATGGATGTCGACAGGGGTTAAAAATGGTCTTTCGAGCAAGGAAACAAGTATTGGTGGAGCCCTCCAACATTTCTTCGGTAGTTCCAAATATACTGATATTTCGAATGCAAATGATCAGTTTATTCAACATTTCAAAGATAATGCACTGAACCATCATAACGATTCTTCAAATTCTTTCGAAATCTTGTTGAATAATTCGGATACTGGAGCAATAGGAGGAACTGACGCTGATCCTGATGATCCAGCAAGTACGATAATAAACCATCAAAATGCTGTTCCAGACTCTGGACCAGGCTATGATCCAACTCCAGCATCTACACAACCCTTTGAGAATTTTGGGGTGAAATGGGAAAAAGAAGGTGAAGCAATGTTTACTCCTAACGAAGATGGAAAAAAAACTCCGTTCCCCTTTACAAATTCATTCACTGTTGACGACAAGGAAAGTTACAATTTGAAGACAAAAAGCTCTGCAAAATTAACTCTAAGCCTTCTAGATAGTTGGACGGATGCTGTGAACGAACAAAAATCAACAGTGTCTGCGAATTTTAAATCATTGAGCATAGCATTAGATCAATTGAGAAATTCTATTTATAATCATTCAAGAGCACTAGGACGAATATCTGACACTGATTATGCAACTGAGGCTACAGCTTTAGCTAAAACCAAATTAAAGGCACAAACAACTATTTCTATTCTTTCAAAAGGAATGGAATCAAAATTTTCAGTTGGGCAACTTTTGCAAGGTGTTAAGGTAAGCAAAAAATTGTGATTAGTTAGGACTTACCAGACTTTTAATTTTCTGGAGATCTAATTTTCCAGTACTCAGTAAAGGTATTTCCTCAACAAAAACTATTTTTCGCGGAATAGAAATATTCGATAACCCTATTTCCCTAAGCTGATTAGATAACCATTTGGGATCTAACTTTTTTGCTAAAACCAAAACGAGTCCTTCACCCTTTAAATCATGTGAAACTCCAATAACTGCACACAAAACTTGGTTTGAGGAGTTGACATCCTCTTCTAACACCTTTGTGACTGCTTCTTCTACAGACTCATGAGATACCATCTCTCCTCCGATTTTTGAAAAGCGAGAAAGTCGACCTTCAATAAATAAGAAACCATCTTCATCAATCCTTCCCAAGTCACCAGTGATGAACCATCCATCATCCGAAAATACTTCTTTGGTTTTTTCTCTGTTGTTTAAGTATCCCTTAAAAACATTTGGTCCTCGGAAACAGAGGATTCCAGAAGATGTTCTCTCTAAAGTTTTACCGCTATCTGGATCGATTGTTTTTCCTTTAACGCCCTCCATTAGTCTCCCAACTGATCCTTCTTTCTTGCCAAAACCAGGTAGATTAAATGAAAGTCCTGGTGAGGTTTCGGTTAGACCGTAACCTTCTAAAAATTCACAATTGTATTTATTTTCAAATAATTCCTTCAAATCCGGTGGAGTCTTTTCCGCTCCAGCCACTACATATTTTACATTATTAAAATCTCCCTTTCCTGCCTTTCTTACATATCCTTTTAAAAAAGTTGGGGTCCCAAGAACCACCTCTGTATCACTCTCACGAATCGCTCTCAAACTTGATTTATAATCTAGCGGCGAAGGTGCGGCCGCGATGGATAAATTATGAAGAAGCGGAAAAAATGTTCCAACCGTTAAACCAAAGCTGTGAAATAGTGGAAGATTTCCTAAAATAGTCATTTCGTTCTTAAACAGACCCAAGGCAAACATCTGTTTGCAATTGGAAAGAATATTTTGATCGCTTAAGATAACACCTTTGGGCTGACTGGAACTACCACTGGTAAACAATAGTACTGCCTCTTTTCTATCATTTGAAATTTTATTAATTGAAAAATTCTTTTGGGTAGCGTTTGGGAAGCATAATATTCTTAAAATCAAACAAATAAGGAAAAACTTTCTGGTTTTATATTTTTTTATAAATTCCGATAAATCCTTAACTTCCGTTGTCCATGGAAAATCAGGAAATTTGTCCTTCACTTTTTGTACTGAAATCATCTTTTGAATATTGGCTTCCTTCATTGATGAGTTAATCGATTTTTTCCCGGCAGTAAGGTTGAGATTGACCGGAATCTTTCCAGCAAAAATTACTCCCAAGTTACCGATTGCACCCGCAATTCCAGGCGGCAAAGCTATTCCTATTCTTTCGTCATCATACTGTTTTAACTCCCTCGATAAAAGCAGACCGAAAGCAAGAATTGTTATTCGATTCATGGATACCGGTTTGGGTAAACCGTAATCAGTAATTAACAAGGAAAATGGATTTTTCCTAAGAGAAAAATAAAGCGCTTTAGGTAGATTGGTTTGCTTATACATAGAGGAATTACTTTAGAATGAAGTACCCTATTTGCCGTTGCCAAGCTCGAAAGGAAAAAATAATCTAAGAATATTGAAAGTATTATCCCAAATTCCATCTGCAACTTTTTTTAATATCTGCCGAATTCTTTAGCCCTGCGTGTTGGCGTAGGGCTGCTGTTTAAAATTTTTTCCTTTCAATTTTATTTTTTCCAAACCCATTTTTATGTCTTCTAAGAAAATCTTAATTTATGACACCACACTGCGTGATGGTTCCCAAGCTGAAGGAGTATCATTCACCGTTGCTGCCAAAATGCGAGTGGCTAAAAAGCTCGATCAATTTGGAGTGGATTATATTGAAGGAGGCTGGCCAGGTAGCAACCCGCGGGATATGGCTTTTTTCGAGAAAGCCGAAGAACTGGAACTTTCCCACGCTCGCATCGCAGCCTTTGGATCAACAAGGCGTGCTAATACAGCAGTAGAAGAAGATGCTCAGGTAAAACTTCTTCTAGATGCAGCTACTCCTGTGGTAACAATTTTTGGAAAAACTTGGCTCCTGCATGTTACCGATGTACTTCGAACAACTCCTGAGGAGAACCTAACCATGATTGAAGATACCGTGCGTTATCTAAAGGAACAGGGGAAGGAAGTTGTTTACGATGCGGAACACTTTTTCGACGGATACACTGATAATTCCGAATATGCTCTATCTACCCTAGCAGCAGCAAACCGTGGAGGGGCGGACTTCCTGGCTTTGTGTGAAACCAACGGTGGAAAATTAGTCACCCCTTTTCGAGATATCACCAATGATGTGGTGCAAAATTTTCCCAGTGCTAAGATTGGTGTTCATTGTCATAATGATGCCGGAGTGGGGGTAGCAGTGAGTTTAACGGGAGTGGAGGCAGGTGCGGTTATGGTTCAGGGAACCATGAATGGATATGGAGAGCGCAATGGAAATGCCAACCTTACCACTATCATTCCCAATCTTGAATTGAAGATGGATTACATCACCAACTGTTCAGACCATCTTGCAAAGCTTAGAGATTTATCACTTTTTATAGACGATGCGACCAACCTTCGTCCCGATATTCGATCTCCATATGTAGGTGCGGCTTCTTTCGCACACAAAGGGGGAGTTCATGCGGATGCAGCTTCCAAATCCAATCGTAGTTATGAGCATATCGATCCTGCTCTCGTTGGAAACAGAACAAGAGTACTTGTATCCGATATGTCGGGAAGAAGCAGTATAATGATGAAAGCAAAGGAAATGGGCATGGATGTAGATGGTCGCTCTCCTGAAATGAAATCATTCCTTGAGGAACTGAAACAACTTGAATTTAAGGGATATGAATATGAATCCGCAGATGCCTCTTTTGACCTGTTGCTCCGTCGTTTTTTGCGTGGTGAGCAGGAGGCTTTTAAAGTTCTTCGTTACCATGTCGGTGTAGGCAATGACACTGAACAGGAAAACGCTATTTCAGAAGCTACTGTGAAACTAAAAATTGGCGAGGAAATACGCCACACTGTTGCTGAAGGGAACGGTCCCATTTCTGCCCTAGACCATGCACTGCGTAATGCATTGGCTCAAGACTTCCCGAAAATTGCAGAAGTCCGTTTGGTGGACTTTAAAGTTAGAATTCTGGAGAGTAACTTGGGGACTGATGCGATTACCCGTGTGCATGTTGAATCAACTGATGGTGAGCAGACTTGGGGCACCGTAGGAGTAAGTGACAATGTTATTACTGCAAGCTGGGAAGCACTAATCGATTCCGTATCCTACAAGATTTTGCTGGGAACGGATTCTGAATGATAAATTTTTACGGCTGGTCCAAGAGGTGCCCATACCTCAGCATTGGTATTGCGAAACCATACATGAGTTTCTAGACCAAGCATTGCTGCCATATGCGAAGGACCGGAATCATTTCCAGCAAAACTTCCGGAATGCATTCGTAAATTAGAATGAAAATCTTTCAAGGATGAGAATATTTTGTACTCAACCTTTTCCCTTTTAGAGATAGGGTGCTGGGAAAATTCTTCTACAAGTTTTAAATCCGCTTCGCCGAAGCTAAAAAATAACATAGCTGCTGGGTTTTTCTCGAGCCAATGTTCAGCAAAAAATATAAATTCTGAAAAAGGTAGGTTTTTAGACACACTTCCACTACCTGCATGAACCCAAAGATTGTTGGCTGAAGCTTTTGTCGAATTAATCCCATGACTCAACCAGGTTCGATTCAATTCCTTTCTATTAGTCGGACTGGCAAACTTTTCTAGTAATGACTTCGCAAAATGTTCACCTGTAACTGGTCTGGGATCAAGGGATCTAACTTGTGAGGCACCTGCAGATTGCCATTCTCTCGTCCACTTTGGGTCGTTCCAAAAAGAAATTACTAAAGCACCTTTCGCAAGTTTGATTACCTCTTTATCACCTCGATCAAGATCATATAAATTCGCTCTGGGAGAAATTTCTCGAATGAGAAAATGATATTTTGAAGGCATACATACCATAAGCTCATCAAATTTTTTAACCAAGATTTCAAGCAATGGAAATGTAAGAAGGATATCGCCTATTCCTCCACTACGAAAAAGAATTACTCGGGATGTAAAATTTTGCTTACCCGTTTTGGTCATGCATGGTTACTGAGAAATATTTTCCAAAATAAATGAACGGATCGATAAGGAGTCCACAGACACTTTATAAGATTTGGGTTCCACAATTTTCAATTTTTCAAGGGTTGATGAAACAGGTATTTCCATACCAGCACGCTCATAAACCGCGGGAAATTTTGCCGGGTGAGCAGTGGCTAAAATCACCGCCCGTTTTTGTTGATCAAGATCTTTGAATGCACAGGCGGTATGTGGATCAACTAGATAAGCATACTTATCTTTTACCATTTTGATAAGCTTCGGAATCTCACTGTCATCAGCACTCACGCTTGAAAATCCTTTTATTTCAAAAGCATCAAATGAATATTTACCTTCTTCCCGAAATTTACTCATTACCTCTACGACCTTGGAAGTGTCACAATCTAAAAAATAATAGAGCAATCTTTCAAAGTTGGATGCGACCTGAATATCCATAGACGGTGCAAGACTCGGCATTACTTTATCTAGGGAATACTGTCCGCTTTTGAAAAGACGATGTAGGACATCATTCTGATTGGTGGCTACACGAAATTCGGAAATGGGCACGCACATCTTTGTAAGTAACCATCCTGCAAAAACATTACCGAAATTTCCTGTGGGAACCACAAATGCCGTTTCCTCTCTTTGTTGGACAGGAATGTTTAACCACGCATATAAATAATATACTGACTGTGCCAAAATGCGGGCCAAGTTAATGGAATTTACCGCAGATAAATTAACGGATGTGCGGAAATGAAGATCAGCAAACAAGTCTTTGACTGTTCTTTGAGCATCATCAAAGGTTCCATCGATTGCTATCGGAAAAATATTTTCAGCACCGGTGCAGGTCATCTGCATTTCCTGCAAAGGAGAGACTTTACCTTTGGGGTACAGAATAAAAACATTTACACCTTTCTTGCCTAACAATCCGGAAATTGCAGCCGCCCCTGTATCACCAGATGTAGCTCCAAGAATACACAATGGTTTTTCTTCTCTTCCGATTTGGGCTTCATATAAATTACCAAGCAATTGAAGTGCAAAATCTTTAAAGGCCAATGTGGGACCATGAAATAATTCCAAGCATTTCCAATGATCACTAAGATCAATAAGAGGAGCGGTATCTTTTTTGGTGAATCCAGCATAGGCAGAATTCACGCAATTTTCCAGATCCGCAGAAGGAAGATCTGTCGCGAAAAAACGGAAAAATTCGACACACAAAGACGGGTAGTCTAATTCTTCCCATTCGTTTATCTTTTGACTGAGATCAGGAAACTTTTCAGGTAAGTAAAGACCACCATCTGGTGCCAAACCTTGAGCAACTGCTTCAGTGAAGGTTACTGAAGAGCCCCCACGAGTGCTACGAAAACGCATTTTTCTATCAATTTTTCAATCTAGGTTTAAAGTCATTTTCCAAGACCAAAAACCTGATGAGCGACGCGTGTAGCTTCATCTCCCTGATCCGGATTGACTGCCACTGAAATTTTAATTTCCGAGGTGCTAATCATGAGCATATTAATACCGGCATTGGCTAAAGCGTCAAAGAAAGTGGATGCCACCCCAGAGTGAGATCTCATGCCAACTCCTACGACCGATACTTTCGCAATATTTGTACTTCGTCCGAGTTTGCCGCCAGCACCAACTGCAAAATGTTCTCTCAATGCTTTTTCAGCACGAAAAGCATCTTCAGAAGGTACGGTGAAAGTTAGGTTTGCTTTCCCTTTACGTGCAACATTCTGAACAATCATATCAACCACCACACCTGATTCACCCATCACTTTGAAAATCGCTGCTGCTGCACCCGGGCGATCAGGGAGTTCAGTAATACTGATACGGACTTGATTCTTGTCAATGGCCACGCCACTTACGAGCGTGTCCTCCAATGATTTAACTTTTTTTTTCACGGTAGTTCCGGATTTTCTGGTAAAGGTTGAACGGACTTCAAAAGGAATATTGTGCTTTTGGGCAAACTCTACAGCTCTGGTCTGCATAACTTTTGAACCACTGCTGGCCAGTTCTAGCATTTCCTCGTAGTTTATAGATTCGATCTTGCATGCATTGGGAACGATTCTTGGGTCCGCGGTAAAGACTCCTTCCACATCAGTAAAAATCTGACAAGTCTTGGCTTTAAGAGCTCCTGCCATTGCAATGGCACTCAAATCTGAACCACCACGACCAAAGGTGGTAACATCACCATTGTCGTTGACTCCCTGAAAACCAGCGATCACCACAACATTTCCTGCTCTAAGTTGTTTACGAATATCACCTCCCGTGACTTCCCGGATACGAGCCTTACCATGCAAACCATCTGTCATAATTCCAGCCTGCCAACCGGTTCTGGAAACAGCTGGAACACCTAGTGAATCCAATGCCATACAAAGCAAGGCAATCGTTTCCTGTTCACCACAAGTCATTAAAACATCCATCTCACGATCCGACGGTGCTTTTTGAATAGCTTTGGCTCTAGCAATGAGTTCATTGGTTACGCCTGATCTTGCCGAAACCACCACAACTACCTTGTGTCCATCCTTTACAGTCTGCTTGACTCTTCTAGCCACCCGCTTGATGCGGTCAACATCACCAACGGAAGTACCACCAAACTTTTTTACTATTATACTCATTCTTTTGAAAATGAATTTGGATCAAAAACACGAAAGAGTACTGGTTTTTCCATCACCCCTTCAAGATTCTCGAGGGATTGTATTGCCATATTTATTGAGTGCTCATTGGTATGATGAGTAGTCAAAATTATACTGGCAGTGGAAGACTCGTTTTTTGGACTTTGTGAAACTGTTGCCAAGCTCACCTCATGCTCAGCCAGACAATCCGCAACTTTTGCGAGCTGTCCTGGGCGGTCTTCAACCGTAAGTCTTAGATAAAACGATCCTTCAATTTCAACTGCCCTTGCCGGTTTGCATTCATCAGGTGAGACATGAGTAAGCTTACACCCGCCGGATATTCCCTTATTTGCTTTAACGACATCCACGATATCGCTGATCACCGAACCTGCAGTAGGATCCTGTCCGGCGCCTCTGCCAGTTAATACAACCGTGCCCACAACTGATCCAGTAAGACTGATACCATTGTAAACTCCATCAGTACGGGCGATAATTTCGGCCATCGGCACTAATGCAGGATAAACACCAACAGAGATATGATTATTATCAAAATTCCTGCGAATAACCCCGATTAATTTAATTTTGCAGCCCAACTTTCTTGCCGCCTGAAGATCTTCAATGGAAATGCGGCGAATTCCTTCCACTGTAATTTCATCCAAATCTACCCATAAACCATGAGCAAGGTAGGCCAAAATTACAGCTTTGTGTGCTGCATCCACTCCATCCAAATCAAGGGCTTCATCGGCTTCCACATAGCCAAGTTCTCGAGCATCCGTTAACACCTCTTCAAACGAAACACCTTCTTTCTCCATTCGGGTGAGAATGTAGTTTGAAGTACCATTAAGTATACCGTAAATTAAGGGGAAATCATTTGCCACCATGCTTTCCCTCAAAACCTTAATTATTGGGATACCTCCGGCTACACTCGCTTCAAACCCATAGTAGACTCCGGCTTTTTCTGCTGCTTCAAATAATTCATCCCCATGTTCACATATCAGTGCCTTATTTGCAGTGACGACAGATTTTCCCTTTTCAAAGGCAAGCAGGGTCAAATCTTTTGCTTCCTCTATCCCTCCAATCAGTTCGCAGATCAAATCAATATCGGGATCATCAACAATCGATTGTGAATTGGTTGTCAAAGCGGATTCAGGAATCTTTACTTTTCTTTCCTTAGTCATTGAACGAACGGATGCTCTTTTTGGAATCACCTCGACTCCCAAGATTTTTTTCCAAAACTTTCCGTTTTCTTCCAAATGTTTCCATGTTCCTTGGCCCACGGTACCGAATCCAAGGATGCCAATATTTACGGTTTGGGATTTATTTTCTGGGTTCATCTTTGAAACGGTAAGTTAATCCTTGGTTTTACGTTCAAAACGGTTTTCGGTACCATCTTTGAGTCGCTGAAGGTTTGCTCTATGACGCCAAATAATCCAAACCATAATCAGAAATGCTAATACGACATTTGCAAACTGGCTAGTATTATCATCAGAGGACCATAGAGATACTATGGCACAAACTGGTAAACTTAATCCAAAACCTATCGATGCAACCGCCACATATCTTGTTGTAATGAAAATTATTAACCAGCTGACTAGCCCAATGAGAAGACATCCTGGCATAACACCAAGTAACCCACCCATCGCAGTCGCAACACCTTTCCCCCCTTTAAAATTAGAGAATAGTGGATAAGTATGTCCAAGAACTGCAGCGGGCAATCCCCAAAGTGCCAGATTAGGATCCCCGGAAAAAGCAACCAAGCCAAATTTAAACCATACAGTTGCCAAGAATCCTTTAAGAAAATCCAAAATAAAAACAGTATAACCTGCTGGCTTTCCAATAGATCTCAAAACATTAGTGGCACCGGGATTCCCGCTTCCAACCTTGAAAATATTAACACCCATTTTTTTGGCTA
>Ga0163109_10003923_pt1 | contig 11320 bp, 9 predicted proteins | sample CRUFie1St13metaG_FD_108704 | JGI IMG/M metagenome (GOLD analysis project Ga0163109, IMG submission 108704) | Marine microbial communities from the Costa Rica Dome - CRUD Field 142mm St13 metaG | ecosystem: Environmental > Aquatic > Marine > Oceanic > Photic zone | place: Costa Rica: the Eastern... | reverse complement strand
GCATTATGCCTTGATACCATTGTTGATTTTTTCGACTGGATGCTAGAGATGAAACGTAAATACGGTCATAATCGTCCTGGATTTACCTGTAACATTTTACGTTTCCCTAGTTTCCAGTCACCCTTAACATTACCTGATAATCTACGTGCAAAATATCACGATGAGGTTTATACATGGTTGCAAAAGGTTAGAAGAAAACAGGAAAAAGATTCTAGTGGACAACTTTTAGTGCAACCTTGGGAGCAGGATCAGGTAAGCAGATTAATAGAATATTTAGACGTTGTAAAAACTCCTCACAGGAATACAGCAGATAGAGAACTGCTAGAACATGACTTTAAACTATTTTACGAGCAATATGATGCAAGACGTGGATTAAATTTTAGAGAAACTTTTCCAAGACTTGTAGAATTTTATGATAGTATAAAGTTACAAAATTTTGATAGTAATGAACAAGACATACAAGCACCTAAAACAGCAGGTGTAAAAGGCGGACTATATGCTAAACGTGTTGTAACAGAAGATGGCGAAGTAAAAGTTGTTGAAATGAAAATGCGTAATCGTAACACAGGCGAAAGTCAGGACGATTATGATGATGAAAAATATGCTGATGATGAAAAAATTAATAAATCAGGTAGTAGTATAGGTTGGGACACAGAAACAGATGGTTTAGGCGGAGCAGTTGATGATTAATCTTTTTGCAAATATAGGTGTAGGACACGAAAACGATTGGGAATGTATCAAATCCAGAGTAGTTGCGGCCGCACAATGTAATGCAGATGCTATTGTAATGACAAAATCTACACCAGATTTAATTATACCAAAACAAAAAAGATATTTGGCCATAGAAAGTAAATGGGGAGAATTACCTTACATAGAGGTTGCAAATAAAAGTGAAATAGATGATTTAAATATAAGAAAATTTAATGAACTTACAAAGCAAATAGGCATTCCAGTAATATGGTGCGTAACAGACACAACAGCAGGTGCTTGGGTATTAGAAAATACAGACTGCAAGGACATTAAAATACATTTTGACTCTCAAAATGATTTGGATTTAGTTGAATATTGTTACAATAATTTTAAAACTTTAAGGTATTGCGGCAGTAATGAAAATATTGAAAAACTTTACAACATGTATCCTAGTAAAAGTGTTAGAAGAGAAAATTTATTTTTATATCATACAACAATTAAGTTTCCTCCTCAAGTAGAAGAATTAAATTTAAACAGATTAGATACTTTAAAAAAATTATTTCCAGATGCAAATTGTGGATTTGAGGGAAGATGTGAGGAAATATATCCTGACTGTGCAGTGGTTTTAAAAAATATAGAGTATATAGAAAAATATTTAGGAGATGTAGACGATTATAATCCTGCAGTATTAAGTCATCAAAAATTTTATGACTTTTTTGTAAATATGAATCAATTAGAGATAGCAAATGGCTAAAGTAAAGCCAAAATGGGAACATGGACAAATGAGTCCAGATTCAGAAAACAAGGTGTTTTGTACAGCACCTTGGACCCATACCTATATTTCTCCGCAGTCAGAAAGGCGTATGTGCTGTGCTAGTAGAGAAGATCATATGATGCAAAGACAATATATAGATGCTAGTAATGATAAAAGTACAGGAAAATATAAAGAAGTTGGAACTATTGCTGACTATAAACCAGTTACTTTAAAGGAACATTGGAATAGTCCATATATGATGGACATAAGAAAAAAACTTATGGCAGGAGAAGAAATACCACAATGTGCTGTATGTAATGATAGTATTTTAAGTCAAAGTACATATAGGCAATGGTTTACTGGATTTTTATTTGAAAAATATATAGACAAGTGTTTTGAGGAGACAGACGAAAATGGATATACTAATATGGAACCAATTTCTTTTGATTACAGGGTCAGTAACCTGTGTAATTTTAAGTGTCGTATGTGTGGCGAACCTCTCTCGTCTGCTTGGGAAGGAGAGAAAAGAAAACATAATCTTTGGAGTCCGGAAAACCAACCTTTCATGGTCCCCGAGAATAAGAAGATTATCCAGAAATTTCAAAAAGAAGTAGTTGAAGAAGAATTTTGGGACGCCATATGTAGAGGTATAGTAGAAGAAATATATTGGGTAGGTGGGGAACCATTAATGTATGATATACATTGGCGTAGCATGGATAGATTAGCAAAAGATAATAATCTTAATAAAGTACATTTAAGGTATAACAGTAATTTAAGTCGTGTACGTTTTGGAGATCATTATTTGTATGATTGGTTACCACAGGCAAAAGACTGGACTATGTGTGCAAGTATAGATGGCACAGGAGAAATAGGCGAATACATAAGGACAGGACTTAATTGGGAACAATGGGATAAAAACTTCAGAGAAGGAGTAGCATTACCTGGCGGTAATGATAAAATGTTAATGGATTTAACACTTACAGGCCCAGGTATATTTGATCTAAAAAACTTTTTTGACTATGCTATTGAGTTAGATGTAAAAATAGAAACAAAACGTATGTTTGCATTTCATCCAGATATTGTAATGAGTGCTATGGCATGGCCTAGACATATACTTGACAGAATAATAGATGATGTGTTAGAATATATAAGGCCTAGAGCCACACATAAGCAACAAACATTAATTAGAGAATTAGAAGGCATGAAGCAATCGCCTACTTTTCAGGAGCAATGGCCCGAAGAGGCAGAAGATGCCTTTTTTAAGGGTAGAAATTGGCAAGATCAAATTGCAAATATCAGACCAGATGAAAAATTGCGTATAGAAGATATCTATAAGCAAGATAATGAATTATACGATTGGTGGATGAGAGTAGATCGAAAACACAATCAGCGATAATATACCACAAGCAATAAAAACCCCCAAAAAGACTCGATAAATAGTGTAGTAATATGACTTTGTTATATTACACACATATTAACACAACAGGAGATAAAGATGGCCTCAGTCGGATTTATCGGTGTAGGTAAGTTAGGACAAGCCTGTGCCGAGATGGTCGCTGAAGTACATGATGTTGTTGGGTATGATGTTAATCCTGTAGAGCCTGAAAACTTTACAATGAGCGACACATTGGAAGGAGCAGTAGTAGGACAAGATATTGTTTTTATTGCTGTACCTACACCACACGACCCGCAGTATGATGGAAAAGCACCAACCAGCCATTTACCAAATAAGGACTTTGACTACGGTTTAGTTAAGCAAGTACTTTCAGAGGTAAATGCGGTTGCAACAAAAGACCAATTAGTAGTCCTTATATCAACAGTCTTGCCTGGTACAACCAGACGAGAATTCATTGATTTAATTCCAAATGCCAGATTCGTTTACAATCCATACTTAATTGCTATGGGCACAGTAAAATGGGATATGGTTAATCCAGAAATGGTAATGATTGGAACAGAAGATGGAAGTGAAACAGGTGATGCAAAACAACTTGTAGACTTCTACAAAACAATAATGCAAAACGATCCTAGATATATTATAGGTACTTGGGACGAAACAGAGTGTATAAAAGTTTTTTATAACACGTTTATTTCTGCCAAAGTATCTTTAGTAAATATGATACAGGACGTTGCAGAAAAACAAGGCAACATAAACGCAGAAGTTGTTTGTGATGCACTTGCAACATCAGATAGACGTATTATGGGTCCAGGTTATATGAAGCCAGGCATGGGCGATGGAGGTGCATGTCACCCCCGAGATAATATCGCACTTCGCTGGATGGCAGAAGAATTGGATTTAGGATACGACTTGTTTGATGCTGTAATGTTAAGTAGAGAAGTACAAGCAGAAAATATGGCTAAAAAATTAAGCGAATATGCAGGTGGAGATTACCACCCTACAACAAAAACTATGGTAAATTCATTGCCTATAATAATTGTGGGTAAAGCATATAAGCCTTTAGTAGAATATGAAGCAGGTTCAAGTAGTATGTTAGTGGGACATTACATAGATCGTATGGGTCACGAACTATACTACTATGATGAAAAAACAGGAGATTTACCTCCACAAGAAGTTTTAGATAAACCAGCGGTATATTTATTAGCACATAATCCTAGTATTACATACGGTGATCAGTTGGATACAGTACCTGGTTGGTATAATGGCGAACACAATGTAACAGATTGTGATACTGCACTTATTTCAACAGGTAATGGTACAGAATTAAATTTTGCACCAAACAGTATTGTTATTGATCCTTGGAGAAAAACACCACATATAATGGGTGTAAAAGTAGTACATTATGGAAATACTCGTAAAGAGTCTATGAGATAAAATGGCAGAACCTAGATATTGTAGTTTATTATGGTCGCATCTGAGCAACGAACCATTAGGGCATGTAAGAACATGTTGTATTGCTAAAGAGCGAGTAAAAGACGACAATGGTGAAGATTTCACACTAGGTTCAACGTCAGTTAGAGATATTTTTCACAGCAACTACTACAAAAAGATAAGGCAGGAAATTAGAGAAGGTAAATTACCAGATAATTGTGAGCCTTGTTGGAGAGAAGAAGATAACGGAAAAAGATCTAAAAGACAAATTTACAATGAATATTCCTCTTGGAGGCTCGATCCTATAGATTATTCTATAGAGCCTGACATGCCTCAAGACATGCAACTTATTTTAAGTACAACTTGTAATTTAAAATGCAGAAGTTGTAATCCAAATTACAGTAGTAAATGGGTAAAAGAGGCAAATGCAAGAGGACTTCCATATTTTAAGGAAATGGTACAAGTACCTATGGGAGATCAGGAAAGGTCTAAATTTTGGACTCAGATGGACGATTGGATTCCGCACATAAAAAATTTAGAAATTATGGGCGGAGAACCATTGTACATGAAAGAGTTTAAAGATTTTGCAGGTAAACTTATTGATAGAAATTTAGCAAAAGATATTGAAATTAATTTTAGTACAAATGGAACACAGGCGGGAGGAGAATTTTTAGATAGTATTGTTGAAAATTTTAAAAATGTTTCTTTCAATGTTAGTATAGATGGTATAGGAAAAAGATTTGAATATTTAAGATTTCCAGGTAAATGGGACAAAGTAGAACAAAATTTAGATAAGATACACAAATGGAGAGAAGAAGGAAAAATACATGTAGGTGTAACAAATACAGTTACAATATTAAACTTAATGTATTTGTTAGAATTTCATGTAGAGTTTGCAAAGCGATGGCCTTTATTTGACATCTTTCATAATATAGCAAATTTACCAAGTTGGTTTAATCCTAATGTTTTACCAGATCACATGAAAGAAAAATCTGTTGAAAGTTTGCAACGTGGATTGAAAGAAAATAAATTTCCTACTGAATTGTTAGGAGATATAAAAGGTATTATAAAACATGCAACTGCTTTACAAAAAGATGTAATAAGACCTTATGGATCTTTAGAAGAAGGCCATACAATAGAAGGCGAGATTGCAGTACGTTGGAATATGTTTAGAAAACAAGTTGTTGCAGGAGATGAATACAGAAAAGAAGATTTTAGACAAGTATTTCCTGAATTATGGGAAATTGTTAAAGAAGATTTTGATTATGATTTACTATACAGCAGGGCACAAAAAGACCCTATGTATAGTTCAATAGAAAAAGGAACATTTATATAATGGGTGCTTATGATGATAAATTTTGTCCATTGCCTTGGATACATCTAGGTACGCACCCTCACGGCGGTGTTACGCCATGCTGTATATCTGATATGACAGCAGGAAAAAATAGAGCAAGAAATTATGGTAAAGAACAGGATCAGTTCTTTAACTTAAATGATCACACTATTGCAGAGCATATGAACAGTGATTATTTTAAACAAATTAGATTGGAGATGTTAAATGATGTGGAGCCTAAAGCATGTAGCAGATGCTACGAGGAAGAAAGAAAAGGAATTGAGAGCAAACGTATCCACGAATCCAAGGTTTATAAGAACATTGACCCCGATTACGCATCCAGACTTACCAGTAAGGACGGTAGCATACCTTTGGACCTTCGCTTTGTTGAGTTGCGTCTTGGTAATGTATGTAATGTCCGCTGTCGTACTTGTAATCCAGCAAGTAGTTCAAGGTGGGTTAAGGACTATAAAGAAATTGTGGATTCCCTGGACTTCGTAAATGACGGATACAGTTGGCTAGATCACAAACACGATTTTCAGTGGCCTGAAGACGAAGAATTTTATAGAGATTTATTTAATTGTGCGCCTAATTTAGAAGTACTTTATATAAATGGTGGAGAACCTACACTTATAAAAGCACATTGGAAGTTTTTAGAAAGGCTAGTTGAATCTGGACGTAGTAAAAATATTATATTATGGTATAATATTAATATGACACAAGTACCAGACAAAGCAATTCCATTATGGAAAGAATTTAAAGAAGCCAGAGTATGTCCTAGTATTGACGACCTGGAACACAGAAATAAATTTATCAGATACCCTACAGAGTGGTCAGATGTAGAGCAAAATTTAGAAAAGATTATGCAGGTACCTGAACTTACTATAAGAATAACTCAAACAGTAAGTGCATATAGTTATATCTATTTAGATGAATTTTTAAATTGGGCACCAGTGCCTGTAGATATGAACTTTGTATATGACCCTGATTACCTATCGCCTGGAATATTACCTCCTGTCGTGAGACACGAGGCCCATGCCAAGTTTAGAAAAACGATGGGTAACAGACATGAACTCGGAACATTGTTGAGCATGTATAATGACGATAATTGGGATGAAGTTAAGTGGGAACACTTTTGTCGGTACAATGACGAGTTAGACAAAATACGCCAACACGAACAAGGTTGGAGGGAAGTTTTCCCAGAATTAATAGAAATATTGGATAAACATGGAATACAGCACAAATATTAGTAAAACTAAAAATAATTTAGACATTGTTTATGCAAATCCTGGTGGATATAGTGATATTTTAGATAGTGTAAAAAATGATAACTTTACAAATATTATTGATTACACAGAAATTAATAGTGCAAATATAACTAACTTTACAAGAAGTGCATTAGAAAAAATGCCCAAAAAAGAATGCATTATATTAATACATTTAACAGAAGCATTTAGTAGTGTTTATTGGAATGTAGTATTTGAAATTGTAAAAGGCTATGGTGTTAAAAAAATTATATGGATTGATGGAGGCCTTACTCCAGGTTATCTGTATAGACATTTAAATGACATAACAATTTCTCATAAACCTTCTTATTATTTTTTTACTAGATTGCTTAAAGAAAAAAATAATTTATATAATAAAAATTTAGTTTACAAGGACAAAAAATATTACTATGTAAGTTTAGGTAGATTAACAAGACAAGAAAGAGTTTATTTTACAAATAAAATTACAGAAGATACTGAATTAAAAAACAAAGGTATAATTAGTTGTGGTTGGGGCAACAATGAGGAAAATACTATATGGAAAAATAGTTATCATATAAAATGTGCAGAAGATTTAACAGGCAATAATGTAGGAAAATTTCCTATTAGTTTAGGAGATTTAGATTCAGAACAATATGATATTTTACATGATTTTGATTTAGCAATATTTAATATTGTGCAAGAATCGTCAGTAGGATTTAATAGCATAAGTCATAATACATCATATTCAGAAAATCCTTACTGGAGTTCTATAGATAGTGATAGACATTTTTTTACTGAAAAATCTGCAAAGCCATTTTTAATGGGACAGATACCATTATTTTTAGCAACTCCTGGATATGTAGAACAATTAAGAAAACTTGGATTTGATTTATTTGATGACATTGTAAATCATGATTATGATAAAGAAGATTATGTGTTAAAAAGATGTAATGAAGTTTATAAAGAATTAAAACGTATAAGTTTACAAGATCTTAAACACTTAGATTATAAAGTAAAAACGTATTGCTTACAGAGATTACAAAAAAATATAGACAATTTAATAAAATTAGGTAACAAAGAAAATTTAATAGAATGGATAAACAACCAGATAGCATAGACTTTAACGAAGTTAAAGACAACGATGTAATGTGTATCCTACCCTGGATTCATATGCACCCGTGGCCTAATGGCAAAACAATGTTATGCTGTGACTCTCCTTGGGAGTCGCATATTGGTGATTTAAGAGAAAACAGTTTACAAGAAGTGTGGAATAGTGAAGACATGAAACAGGTACGTCTAAAAATGCTACAGGGTAAAAAATGTAAACAATGTGTACGTTGTTACGAAAAAGAAAAATATGGACATGACAGTTTAAGAGTAAGAAGTAATAAAGACTGGTTAGAAAAGCATTGGGATAAAGTAACAAAAACTAACCCAGATGGTAGTTTAGATGATTTACATATTGTATATTTAGATTTTCGCTTTAGTAATGTTTGTAATTTACGTTGTAGATACTGTGGTCCAGAACTAAGTAGTAATTGGTTTAAAGATGCTGTAAAAAGTTCCTGGAATATTACGCCTACAGAGCAAATAATTCAGATAAGAAATGATGTTGATGGATTTATGGGAGAGTTTGAGCCCATGTTAGAACATATAGAGCAAATATACTGGGCAGGTGGTGAACCTATTATAATGGACGAACATTGGGCCATAATGAATAAACTTCTGGAAATGGGTAAAACAGATATACGAATATTTTACAACACAAATTTTACAAAATTAAAATACAAAAAATATAATGTGCTTGACTTATGGAAAAACTTTGATCACATAAGTGTAGGTGCTAGTTTAGATGCCGAGGGGGCAAGAGGAGAGTATCAACGTAAAGGTACTAAATGGTCAGATGTAATTAGTAATATAGAACAATTAAGAGAACAAGCACCAGAAATAGATTTTTACGTTAGTGCAACAGTTAGTGCCTATAATGCCTGGCATATTACAGACTTTCATAGAAATTGGGTAAAGAAAGGATATATAAAACCAGGAGACTGGTATATGAATGTGCTTTTAAATAATCCACGTTTTAGAATGAGTGTTTTGCCTAATGAATTTAAACAAGAGATTAAATACAAGTGGGAAAAACATTTAAATTGGTTAGAGCCACAAGATCATATAGGTAGAGCAACAGAAGGTTATAAAAGTGCTATAAAATTTTTAGATGATGATCATACAGAACTGTGGCAAGAGTTTAAAGATTTCAATGTAGAATTCGATAAACTAAGGGAGGAAAACTTTGAGGAAGTATATCCAGAGTTAGCAAAATTATGAGTAAACATTTTTGTCCAATGCCGTTTGTAAACTTAGAAGCCAGAACTGATGGCTCTATGTCTATATGCTGTCAAATGGACGAACTAATAAATGATAATGGTAAAAATTTATCACTTACAGAAGATGTTTTAACAGATGGTTGGAATAGTAATTGGTTAGCAAACTTAAGAAGAGATTTTTTAGATGGTAAAAAACCTAAGTCTTGTTACAGTTGCTGGACGGCCGAAGATGCAGGAATAGATAGTAAAAGACAAAGAGCATTAAGAGACTTTCCTAATGCTTTACAAGAAGCATTAGATAAAAAAGAAAATATAAAGCCAAAATCTATGGATTTAAAGTTAGGTAATGTATGCAATAATAAATGTAGAATTTGTAATAGTTTTGCTAGTAGTTTATGGGTACCAGAAGAAAAGAAAAGAGACGGCAATAACAATTTGTTTTGGGATAGAATGAGAGTTGTAGGAAGATGGCCTGAAACAAATGAAGAATTTTGGCACGATTTTGAAGATCTTAGTGATGATTTAGAAGTTTTAGAATTTTATGGTGGCGAACCTTTATTAATAAAAAGACATTACGACATATTACAAGATTTAGTAGACTCTGGAAAAAGCAAAGATATAAAATTACTTTACAACACAAACGGATCAATATATCCTGAAAGAGGTTTAGAACTTTGGCCGCATTTTAAAAAGGTTATGTTAAGTTGGAGTTTTGATGGTGTAGGTTCACAATTTGAATATATAAGGCATCCTGCAAAATGGGACAACGTACAAAATAATTTACAGAAAACTTTAGATAAAAATATACCAAATTTGTTTATAGATATTTGTTATACAGTAGGCATTTTTAATATTTTTTACATGGAAGAAATATTAGAATGGAGAGAAAAATTTAAAGCAGATCTTCCAATTTATTTTAATCATGTTTATACACCAGAACATTTTAGTTGTAAAGTATTACCAGAAGAAGTTAAACAAAAAATAGTAGAAAAATATAAAGATAGTACTCATCCAGATATTATTAGTTCTGTAAAATATTGTACAGATGTAAATTATGACATAGAAAAAATGAATATGTTCTATAGCCAAGTAAAATATAGTGATGATTTTAGAGGTGAAAGTTTTGCAAAAACGTTTCCTGAGTTTTATGAATTACTTAAAAAATATGGAAATGCACCTGAGGAATTCTAATGAAGATTGAACGATTAATGTTTTTTGGAGACAGTTTTGCAAGAGAAAAATCTGACAAACAAAATTGTTGGAAAACATTGTTAAGTGAAAAATTAGATAATATACCTATAGGTCATTGGGGACAAGGAGGCTCATCAATGGAGGCTTGCTATAATGATTTTTATAATTATCTAAAAAATGATTACAGTGAAACAGATTTATGTGTATTTTGTTGGACTGATTTAAACAGAAGATCTATAGTTTGGGAAAATGAATTAAGATCAGTAAATATAAGTTCTATATTGGAAGATGATAAAAAAAGAAAGCCAAATGATTTTATAAAAATAATGAAGAAAATATTATACCATGATAATTTTAGTAACATAAAACAAAGTGTTAAAATTAGTGAGATGTCGTACTTTGCTACAAATTATTTACTAGAAAAACATAATGTAAAAAATTTACAATATTTTTGTTTTGCAGGTCCTATAATGAAAGAATCATTAAAATTTAATTTAGTGGCTTATTTAAAAAGTTTTGAAGATCATAACGAAAAAGATTTCCTTAGCCTAGACTCAGATCATTTTAGTCCGTTGGCGGCTTTGGATTTTAGCAATAAAGTATTTAAGGATTTACAGGAAAAATATGTCTAAGGAATATAGTAAAACATTTTGTCCGTATCCTTGGATACATGTAATGACACAACCAACTGGTACTATTAGTTGGTGTTGTGTTGCACGAGATAATTTTAAAGACGACCATGGTAAAATGGTAGATCTAAATCAAGGGCATAAAATAGAGGATGTCTGGAATAGCAATCATATGCGTAAAATCCGCCAAGAAATGATCGAGGGAACAGTGGTAAAAGGTTGTGAGCATTGTTATGATTTAGAAGATATGGGTTTCCCTAGTTATAGAACAAACTATATTAGGGATTGGTTTGAATACAGTGGAAAAGGAGAAGAAATCCAT
>Ga0163109_10003922_pt1 | contig 11322 bp, 4 predicted proteins | sample CRUFie1St13metaG_FD_108704 | JGI IMG/M metagenome (GOLD analysis project Ga0163109, IMG submission 108704) | Marine microbial communities from the Costa Rica Dome - CRUD Field 142mm St13 metaG | ecosystem: Environmental > Aquatic > Marine > Oceanic > Photic zone | place: Costa Rica: the Eastern... | reverse complement strand
CAACAATGGCTTTCTTTTGTGCTGTGCTTGTTGTAAGTGTACCAGCTGATACATCAAGTGTTTTATCTGTTCCAACAGTTACATCACCAGTTACTTGGGAAGCATGTAAATTAGCTACTTGTGTGGTTGATGCTACTGTTAATGGAGCTGTTCCTGTAGCTACATCAATTTCTAATATATTTACAGACAAATCTGTAGCACTTAGATCTAAACTTGATCCAACACCTTCAACAATGGCTTTCTTTTGTGCTGCGCTTATTGTTAAAGAATTTACAGATAAATCAATTGCTGCTAAGTTATTTACAGACAAATCTGTAGCATTTAGATCTAAACTTGATCCAACACCTTCAACAATGGCTTTCTTTTGTGCTGTGCTTGTTGTAAGTGTACCAGCTGATACATCAAGTGTTTTATCTGTTCCAACAGTTACACTACCAGTTACTTGGGAAGCATGTAAATTATCTACTTGTGTGGTTGAAGTTACAGTCATTGGTGCTGTTCCATCATTAGCTTGAGATAATGTTAAAGAAGAAAATTTTGCAGGACCAAGATCACCACTGATTACTTCGCTGTTATTTGTTGCATTAGGAACGTATACAAATGGTGTACCTGTTTCGCTATCATCCATACCGAAAAACCCTATTTTTGCAGAACCATCATTATAACGATATTCTATACCTCTATCTTTTGAATCATTAATGTTACCACCTAATGTCATGATTGGATCACTAACAGTCATAGCAACAGAATGAACTGTTGTTGTTGTACCATTTACTGTTAAATTACCTGTAACAGTCATTGCTGCGGCTGTTGTTAAACCATCTTTATCTACAACTAATTTGCTAGATCCTGTACTATCTTCTACTTTTAATAAATTAGCTGTTTGACCAGTAACACCTTTTACATTTAATGTTACTTCATCAGTTGTATCACCAATGATAGATGCTCCAGCATTAACTGTTAATGAATCTCTTGCTGTTAAAGCAGTAAATGTACCTGCTGCTGGTGTAGTTCCACCAACAATACCATCAAGAGCACTTGTTAATTGTGAAACAGTTAAAGAATTTACAGATAAATCAATAGCTGCTAAGTTATTTACAGACAAATCTGTAGCACTTAGATCTAAACTTGATCCAACACCTTCAACAATAGCTTTCTTTTGTGCTGCGCTTGTTGTAAGTGTACCAGATGATACATTAAGTGTTTTACCTGTTCCAACAGTTACATCACCAGTTACTTGGGAAGCATGTAAATTAGCTACTCGTGTGGTTGAAGTTACTTGTAATGGAGATACTCCTGTAGTTGCGTCAGATACTAATGTAAGTGCTATTAAAGAATGATCTCCAATATCAACATTAGCATCATTTGCACCAACACCACTTTTGAAAATTGCTAAGTTTTGTGCTGTGCTTGTTGTAAGTGTACCACCTGAAATATTAATTGCGTTTGGTGCAAATGAAGCAGTTGTTAATGAGTTTACAGATAAATCAATAGCTGCTAAGTTATTTACAGACAAATCTGTAGCACTTAGATCTAAACTTGATCCAACACCTTCAACAATGGCTTTCTTTTGTGCTGTGCTTGTTGTAAGTGTACCATATGAAACATCTAATGTACCACCTGAAACATCACCTGAAACAATTTTACCTTCCAAATTAGCTAAAAGTGTTGATACAGTAAAATTTTCCATATTTCCAACTGATGTTGGTTCGGAAGTTGTTGTACCCATTGTAAATTTTGCTGTACTTTCATCAAAACCCATAAATACATTACTGGCATCACTACCACGTTGTATTAAAATACCACTATCTCTTGTAGCACTACGTGTACTAAGTCCCTTATTTAAAGCAATTAAATTATCACTAACATCTACATTATAAATATTTGTTGTTGCACCAGCAACATCTAAATTACCTTGTATTGTTACATTACCTGTAAAAGTAGCACCTGTTGTTTGAACAGCTGTTGAAAAAATTGTATTTAATGATGTATCATGATTATCAAGACGTGTTTCATGTGTTGTTGTTCTTGCCAATAATGTTGGATCTACTACTAAACTTTGTAAATCTGTTAAGTTAACGTTAAGTTTGCTTGCCATTTATATATATATAAAATAAAAAAAACTTTAACTAAATATTTGTTGTGTTAATTTAAATTATAAAATTATATTGTTTTATAATTTAATTATTATTTTACAAATAACAATTACGAATAAAAATTATTACGTACAATTAAAAAATTTATTTCAAAAGAACATTGTAATTAACAAATTCACTTGAAGGACTTGTTCCACTTGATGCTAATGTAGATGAAACAGCAATTAATCTTGCTGTTTGTACAGCTCCTGTATCTATTCTTCCATTTGCACGTAAACGGAAAACAGGAGCACCATCTGCACTTGTTACACGTGTAATATCTGGAGTACTAACAATTAATGTTTTAACTTCTTTAGCATCATTTGTTTGTGTTACTTCTAATAAGTTACCTACACCTGAAAATGATAATGGAACCATTACATATTCTAAACGATTTGTATCATAATCGTCCCAAATTGTTTCGTTACTAATTGTAGCTTTTGCAATAGTAGTATATGTTGGGAGTGATGTTAATGCTGTTGCTGTTGCATTAAGAACGTCTTGGAATTGATATGCTGTTGAACCAAAAGTAACTGGTTGTAATTCGATTTTAGCTTCTTGAATTGTTTCAGCTCTAAATCTTACTGCTCTTACATTATTAGCATTTATTCCCAAATTTTCAAATGGTGATGCAACTGGTGAAGTATATTTACGAATTTTAATAATTGGATCATTACCACTTAAATCGTATTCTGCACCAATTAAACTTGTTTGTACACCATTGAATGATGTCATATCAAAACTATAACTAATATCACCTGCTGTTGGATTAATATAAGCACTAGGTAAATTGACAAATATATTTTGTGTTGCTTTTAAAAGATTACCACATACATCATATCTATCTTGATGGAAAGTATCAAATAATCCAGAAACATCTTGTCCTAATTTTAATTGATAGAAATTTCCTGATTTAGTTAAAGAATTAATACTTTGATCTGTTACAATAGTTTCATCTAATAATGCAGGATTAACACTACTACTATAATCAACACTTGCAGTTACACGATTACTATTTCCAGCCATAGTTGTTGAATATTCTTTAGTATCGACATTATATAAATAATCAACATAGTTTTTACTAATATCAACATTTACATTAAGTGAAATATCATCTAATTTTACTGATACATTTGATCCACTGTATGATGCGCCTATTGTGTTTCCATCAGCGTCAACTAATGTTCTACTAATAGCAATGTCTTGACTAGAAGTATTATTACTAACAACTATTGGTAGTTGGGTTACACCAGTAGCATTTCTATAATCTACTTGAAATTTAGGAGCACGTATTTCAAATACATGATTAATATCACCAAAAGCTTCAACAAGTTCTTGTTTCAAGAAAATAGAAAATGGTATGGAAGAAGCACTTACACCTGCTTCAAGTTCAGCATATTGATTAGCACCTTTTTTAGTACCTGACATTACTGCATTATTTAAATCAGTTGTTTTAAATACATTATATTTTTGTCCTGTTGCTTGATCAACTCTATAAAAATCATCATTATGAATAAGTCTATCAGCTTCTCCAACTTGACCTAAACGTGTAGCAATTCTATCAGCTACAAATATACCATCTCTTCTTGGATTTGCAGATGCATCTTGTTGGAAATAATCGAATAAAACTGTACTAAACGATGTTTTAAATCGTCCTGTATTAAAACTACCATCATATACATGATAAGCATCATCACCATCTTGTGTAACTTTAGCAACGTTTCCTTGAGAATCATAAGATAAATCTATAACATTTAAACTTACAATTGATCTTGCTGTAATAATACCTGAGGCATCTACTGATGATGTACCGCCAACTGAATATACTGCTGGTGTTACAGTAATAGGATATTCTGTTGTTGCACTTGTTTTAACGCCATTACTATCAACATTCATACCGATGTGTGAAATATTTGATGTTAATTCAAAACCTAAATCTCCATAATTAGCAAAACTAATATCTAAATCATTTGTTGCTAATAAATTTTGTGAAGCTGTATCATTTCCACTGAAATCAACTTTGTATGTTCCTGTTGTACGTCTAATTGCTATTGTTTGATCTTCGATTACACCTCTATAAGCATTTGCTAAAACTGTTTGTGCTAAAGAATCTGTAAATTTCAATGAACCTCCATTTGCTGCACCAACTAATCCAGAAACATCTTCTGCACCTGTTGGATTATAATGAGCAACACCCATTTTATCTTCTAATAAATCAAAACTAGCATCTGTATTATTGAAGTTAACTAAATTTTCACAAATATCTAAACGAACACCATTATCAATCATAACATAACTGGAATCAGTATATTTATATTGATTAAATGATAAGTCATTGTTCAATGTATCTGTTACACGATCTACTTCAAATACTGGACCATTCGCAACAGCAATAACTAAATTAGCTAACAATGTTTTTTCTGCTGTAAATGTTGCCAATATATCTGAACCATTTTTAACTTCGAGTGTGTTAAAACCTGTATTATCATTTACTGTGTGAACTGTATGAACAGTGCTTAAATTATTATCAGCTGTAAAACCACTTGCGTTAAATACTGATTGTAACCCATTTCTTGTTGTTGTGTTTGCTCCATAACTAACATCAGTTAAAACATTTTCTAAAGAACCAGATTTTGTAGTAAGATTCCATATTCCATTACCTTCTCCAAAATCCAATATTACTTGATATTTTGAAGAATTTAATGATAAATCATTAACAGGATCTAAATCCATATCAATATTAAATGTTGGTGCACTAGATCCATTAAAAGAATTTATTACTGTTTTTTGGTTGTATACCATATCTAAATCTACCTTAGTTTCACTAGTATTATAAGCACTAGTATCTTTATTACGACCTTGTAATTGTACTGTCATTGTTTTGACATGTTCTAATCCTAATTTTCTATTTTCTTCTGCAAAAGTGATTACTTTTGATGCACTACCAATTTCACCAGCAACGCTTCGTAATCTTCCTTCAGGTGCTTTTGTACCATCATCATAGAAATATTCAAAGAAAGTATCTACAATTTCTACACCACTTAAATCAATATTTAAATTATCATAACCACCAAATTTAAAACTATCCTTAATTGAAACATCTCTTGTTCTTACATATTTCTTAACTTTAGCATTTCCTGAAGCATATGTTAAAGGAACAGTAGTTGCAGAAGTATCTGTTAGTGTTGTCATTGCATAATCTTCTGGATATAAGTAAATATTGTTAGTTGTACTATTTACATCCTTCCATTTGATATGAATTTGTGTTTGTACTTTAGATTGGAATTCATGTGCTGAAATATCACCACTATAACTTGGTATTACATCAAAAGAAACATCTATTGTACTACCTGAACTTGCAGTATCTTTATCAATAATATCCCATACTAAATCATTAAAACGTGAATCATTATTTACTTTTGTTCTTACATGATTATCTCCAGTATTTAAAGAAAATGACAAACCTGAAGCATCATTCATAGCTGATGTTGGATTAAAACCATTATGTACTCCTGCTGATACAAAACCTGAAAGATCGGTTAATGTTTTTGGTTCAATAAACATACGAACTTGATCAAAGTTATATACACCTCCTAATGATAAATCAACATTTGTACCATCTACGAATATTTGAACATCAGGATTGCTATAACTAAGATCTGTATTATCAAGATCGAATAATTTATTTGAACGTGTTGCAAATACGTTATTATCTTCTAAACGAATTAAAGTTAAACCATTTGAAGAATTTTGTAAAGTTGCTAAAGTGGTAGAACAAAGATCTACATTAATACTTAAATCTTCAAATAATATACTTGAAACATCTTTATACGCAATAGCATATGATTGATTTCCACCACTTACAGTAACACTATTTAATAATGATGAACCAGGATTTGGAAATCTTGAAACTACTGTATATTTAACATCACGTACATCAAGAATATTATCTGATACTCTTGTAGCAGTTTCAGTACCTTGTGCTAGTTCAGTTTCACCTTTATAAGCTACTTTTGTTCCTGTTATAACATTTGAAATATCATTCTTATTTAAATATGCTAAACGACTTGTATCAGTTGTTTTATATAATTTGATTTGACCATTTGAAATATCAGTTAAAAATTCATCCATAGCAGAAGAAATATCTACTTTGAATTGTCCACCACTTGAAATACCATTTACAAATGAAACATCATTAGTACCATCAAATGACAAATCAACTACACTATTTGTAACAAGTACTTTGTGTGAACTTGTATCTGCTACAGCAGCACCATTCAAAGACGCATCTCTATTACTACCATAATCTCTTAATGCGTTCATATAAGAAATATTACCACATATATCATCTGTTCCTGCAAAAGCAAATCTTGCTACACTGTTTCTATTGTTAAAACTTCCTGAATAACTACCTATAGATGAAAGATCTATTTGAAAATTATAACCTTCGGGTTCGATTGATGAAGGCAAAAAATTTGTAAAACCTCGTGATGTGTATCCATCTACATCTAATATAGAATTACCAGAAATATCTGATATTGAAATTTGTCCTGCATCATTTGGTGCACCTGTGATAGTTACTTCAAGACCAGCTGTTGCTTGAGAAACAATTTTATATTTTCCAGAACTTATTACCCATGGTTTTGCTAGTCCTGCACTTTTATTAGTATATGTTCTTGAACCACCTGAGAACGATGTTGTAATTGTTCCATCTGGTCTTACTAATGATAGATCAAATAAATTTCCTAATCCTGCTACAATATTAGCTTCACCAGGTGGACTAAGATCTAATAATGTTAAATTACTTACATCTTCTTTTATTTTTAAAAGTGTAGTTGTTGAACCTAAAGTTGCATCTTGTTCACTTGCTGTTAATAATGCTTTTGTAAATGATTTTGTATTTGCATCAGTACTAGTAAATTTAATTGCATGTTTTTTTGTAGTTGTTTCACCAGTAGTATTACTTAAACTTATATCATCAGGACCTGATGTTATATTTAATACCAACTTTCCTGCAACATATGGAGCTGTTTTTTCATCTAATTCTACTTTTGATAAATCAATTACTCCTGAACTAGCATCTATTTCTTGATTTGTCGCAGAACCACTAACATATTTACTATGTACAATATGGATTTGTGATGAAAAGATATCATGATTTATTATATTATTTGTTTTAATATCAAAACTTAAATCTGTTGTTGTACCTTGAGGACCAATTTGGGGTACACTTATTGTATTCCCATTACCGTCAACCATATTATCTCTTACTAAAGCCTTAAGTGCTGTTAACTCAAAAGTATCTGCATCATTAACATTTGTTGATACAAATAACTTCGACGTAGCATCTCTATTTGCCGATTGTGTGTTTTCCAAAAAAGACGACATTTTATACTATAATAAAATAAAAAAAAAACTTACATAAATTTAAATATATTTATTTATGTAATTTTAAGTTTCTACTGTTATTTGATTCATTTTTTCAAAATTTTTTTTACAACTTGGTAAGTGTCTAGCTAATGCTTTTGCTGGTTGTCTTCCCTTAAATTCACGTTGACAATATTCACATTTGACTGCACTTTTATGTGATGAAGCAAAAATACCATTTAAGTACAAATCCAAACTAGGAAATTGTATTTTATTTAATTGTTTTGTTAATTTTTTTTGTTCATCTTGTATTAATACATAAAATTCTTCTTTTATTTTTGTAAATTGTTGAAATTCACTATTTATATTTTCCAATATTTCATTTGTTATTTCATATTTAACTTCTTCTTTTGAGTCATTATTTAAAAAAGGCATTAGTTTATTATCTAATAAATCAATAATATCTATAGCTAATCCTATTTTAAACGGATCATATTGTACATGATCTATATAAACTAAAATATAGTTTTTATGTATATCTATTTGGAAATTTTTCTTTCCACTTATTTCTTTGTCCTGTGAAAGCATTAATCCATGACATTTTTGTTCATCTATGTCTCTTATAAATTTCTCAACTTCTTCTTCTGGTACTTTTTTTGATTCATATACTTTATTTTCTATTAATATTTTTGGTTTTGTTTCATTTCTATAAAGAGTAATATCTCCGGATTTTTTTGTATTTGCTGTTTTTTCAAAATTAATATTTGACAATATACTTTGTGGATACATATTTTCTAAAATCATCATTAATTTATTTTCTCCATATTGTCCCTTTAATGATGATGAATGCTTTAATTTATTTAAATAATCATTAAAACTTTGTGTTAAATTATTTGTTGTAGTATTATTTTGATTTGATAAATTATGTACATTATCTATTCTTTCCATTAAACGCTTTTCACTTTCTGTAACTTTACTACATACTGGTTGTTGTATTTGATTTGATATTTCATTCATTTTTACTTCCATCATTTTTATTATTGGTTCTTGTATTTTATTATATGTATTTTCTAATTCGTTATCTTTTGTTTCATCTAATAATGATCTTATCATTATTTTCATTTCATCTTTTGATTCATCTATTTGTTTTTTTAAATAATATGAATAATTTCGCGATGTTTCATTATTATTTGAAAAAAAACTCTCCAAATCAGTTAATCTTCTTAAAATTATTTCTTGTACATTTTCTTCTTCTTTTTTTTCACTATTTAAAAATATTGTTTCCATAAAATTTACCATTAATAAATTAACATCTTCAATATTTACACTTGGATTTTTTTGATAAAATGATATCACTTTTGGATGCGTTATTTGTAAAGGCATTAAATTATAACATGTTATATGTTTAATTATTTTTATTCAATATTTAATATTTTATAAAATTGAATTTTCAATTATTAACATTTATATTTTAAAAATATAATGGTAAATAATCTCAAAAATATAATCGAACTCGTTGATAACACTCGAAACGACTATAATGATATAGTTGATATGCTTCGTGTTATTTGTGAATTAGATGTTTGTGATGAAATACGTGATTTTAATCAGGAACACGGATTCATGTGGACAGAAAATGTTAATGTTAATAAAATAGGGAATTTAGTAACAACAAGTCATAGTGGTGCTTCATTTGCATGTTGTATGCGTATTTGTCAATATTATTTAAAATTATACAGTGAAAAAAATAATAATCCTGATGGTTCTGGTGAATATATTTAAATTTATATATAAAAAAATATTATTAAAAATATTTAATGAAAGAAAATTTAATTAATACTGAAAAAAAAAGTGAATATCAAGAAAATAATGAAAAAATAATAACAAGAACCTTTTATATAAGACCCACTATAAATTGGTATGAATTTTTATTTTTTATTGCAATATCTATTGTAATTGTCTTTTTAACTGTATTATTTTGCGTATGGGTTTACAGTAAAATGAATTTTTTGTAAAAATTTAATTTACAATATTTTAAATTTTTACATTATTTTTTATTTTAATTTTCAATTTATGAACATTCACTTGTATATTTCAATAATTTATTACCACCCATATAGCCGTGATAATAACAATATACAGATACTTCTTCAAAATCACTATTTACTGTTATTTTAACTGTTCCATAATAGAAGTCATATGATCCATTACCTGTTTCATTTGTTTCAGATACAGATTTATATAACAATTGCATATTACCTTTCATTCCACCATGTACAGTACATTGATAATATATATCACCTGTAGTTGTACTATGATTACTTGGAATTGTAATATCAATATAACTTGTTCCATTGCTTCCACCACTAATTGATGATGAATTACTACCACTCATATATACAATAAATGGGTGTGAACTACTTATTCCATAATCGGCAAATCTGTATGTTCGTCCTCTCATAAATCTAAATGTTCCATTGCCTATTTGTAATGAGTTATCATTTTCATCTGTAAAAGTATAATAATCTCCATTTGTTGATGAAGTATTTCCACCACTAACTTTAATTATTATAGGTGTATCATTTATTACTTCATATGTAATATTAGATGTTTTAGTGTTATTTAATATTGCTATTGGGTGTTCTTTTGGTACATTTGTTAAATTATATGAACCATCATACATTCCAAATTGAACATTTTCATCGTATGTTGTTCCTCCATTGAATACATATTTATTTCCATTACTTGATACAATATTTGTCACTGATGTTGGACTTACACATGTTATTGTTTTTACATCTACAACATTAACTGTTCTTGTAGCACTACTTGTGTTACCAGAAACATCTTGTGCTGTATAAGTAATTGTATAACTACCTACTGTAGTTGTATCTACACTACCACTAATAGTAATAGAACCACTCAAATCACTTGCTGTTGTTGTTGCTCCTTCTTCATTGTATATTGAATCCTTTTCCACAGTCATTGGATTGTCTCCACTTATTGTGATTATTGGTGCTGTTGTATCTACAACATTAACTGTTCTTGTTACAGTAGTCGTATTATTATCTATATCTGTCGCTGTATATGTAATTGTATAACTACCTACTGTAGTTGTATCTACACTACCACTAATAGTAATAGAACCACTCAAATCTGTTGCTGTTGTTGTTGCTCCTTCTTCATTGTATGTTGAATCCTTTTCCACAGTCATTGGATTGTCTCCACTTATTGTTATTTCAGGAGAACCTACATTAAATACAACATTAACTGTTCTTGTAGCACTACTTGTATTACCTGAAATATCTTGTGCTGTATAAGTAATTGTATAACTACCTACTGTAGTTGTATCTACACTACCACTAATTACTATAGAACCACTTAAATCACTTGCTGTTGTTGTTGCTCCTTCTTCATTGTATGTTGAATCCTTTTCTACAGTCATTGGATTGTCTCCACTTATTGTTATTATTGGTGCTGTTGTATCTACAACATTCACTGTTCTTGTTACTGGAATACTTGTATTACCAGAAACATCTTGTGCTGTATAAGTAATTGTATAACTACCTACTGTAGTTGTATCAACAGTTCCACTAATTACTATAGAACCACTCAAATCTGTTGCTGTTGTTGTTGCTCCTTCTTCATTGTATGTTGAATCCTTTTCCACAGTCATTGGATTGTCTCCACTTATTGTGATTATTGGTGCTGTTGTATCTACAACATTCACTGTTCTTGTTACTGGAATACTTGTATTACCAGAAACATCTTGTGCTGTATAAGTAATTGTATAACTACCTACTGTTGATGTATCAACAGT
>Ga0163109_10003921_pt1 | contig 11324 bp, 9 predicted proteins | sample CRUFie1St13metaG_FD_108704 | JGI IMG/M metagenome (GOLD analysis project Ga0163109, IMG submission 108704) | Marine microbial communities from the Costa Rica Dome - CRUD Field 142mm St13 metaG | ecosystem: Environmental > Aquatic > Marine > Oceanic > Photic zone | place: Costa Rica: the Eastern... | reverse complement strand
TTCGAGAACTCTAAAAAATTCATTTAATACTTTAGCTCTAATTGTTCTAGGTAATTCATGAAATAAGTAAACACAAGAAATGCATTGAAAACTATCATTTTCAAAAGGTAATTCTTCAGCATTACCCTTTATTAATTGAATTAAATCACCATCTAAATCTGATATATATCTACTTGCCTCTTTTAAGTATGAATCAGATAAATCAATTCCTGTAATTTTTTCTTTAGGAAATGCTGCTCTTAATTGTTTTAATGTTCTTCCTGATCCTGTAGCTACATCAAGTATTTTTATAGAACTTTTTTTTCTATCGCTAAAAATTTTTAGTCCCTCTTTTATTGGCTTAATTATTCTTCTTCTCATTGAGTCAGCACTTCCATTGAAAAGAATCTCTACTTGAAGGTCATAAATGCTAGCTGAAAAATCTGATAAATAACCATCTGTTTGATGATGAAAATTTCTTAAGTAATATTGAGGATAATTCTCTTTATCAATAGATTTGGGAAGATCATCAAAGTTTTGTTTTCTACGTCTGTCCCATGTATTTGGCATGTCGAGCCAAATTTTAGGATATTGAGTTAGATATCTAAGCCATGGCTCGTCAAACAATAATTTTTTGGGATAAATATTTTTTTCAGCATCATTCCAATCTTCTTCTCTTAAAATATCCATTGAATTTTGGATTTGCATTAGAAGATCTTTATCAATATCAAAATTTTCAAGCTTCGAATCGGGAAGAATAAAATTCATTAACCTTGAACTGATTTGCTTGTGAGCAAAACCCGCAATGCTTTTACTTTGTTGTAGCGTTTTATATGCAATTTTTGAAATAGATTCCCTAGCCATTTTTCAATTTATATATTTATATTCCAACAAAAAAAAAAACAATTTGAGAATATTTTGTGATATTTCTCAAATTGATTAATTTTAACTGATGTGTTGTTTTAATTAAGCATCGTAATACATGAAGAATTCATGAGGATGGGGCCTTTGTCTTAGCTGTTGTACCTCTTCGTATTTTATATCGATAAAATTATCAATAAAATCTTCAGTAAAGACATCGCCGGCTAATAAATAATCCTTATCAGCTTTTAATGCATTAAGTGAATCATTTAGTGATGAAGGTACCGTATCAATTTTTGCAAGCTCATCTGCTGGGAGTTCAAATAAATCTACATCAACCCCATCACCAGGATCTATTTGATTTTTATTCCATCAATACCAGCAAGCATCATTACAGAGAATGCTAAGTATGGATTAGCAAGTGCGTCACCTGATCTGAATTCTAGTCTTTTAGCTTTTGGACTTGGACCAGTTAGAGGAATTCTGACCGCAGCAGATCTATTACCCTCGGAATAAACGAGATTTACAGGTGCTTCGAATCCTGGAACCAATCTTTTATAACTATTTGTAGTTGGATTTGTAAATGCCAGGAATGAGGGGGCATGTTTAAGAATGCCTCCAATGTACCATCTTGCTGTTTGAGATAAATTTGCGTATGCACCTTCACCAAAAAATAGTGGTTGTCCACTCTTCCATAAACTTTGATGAACATGCATTCCAGTTCCATTATCGTTGAAAACGGGCTTAGGCATGAAAGTTGCAGTTTTTCCATATTTCTTTGCAACGTTTCTAACAACGTATTTATAAGTCATTACGTTATCAGCAGAATTTATTAATGAATCGAATTTCATTCCAAGTTCGTGTTGACCAGCACCAGCAACTTCATGGTGATGCTTTTCTGTGGGAATTCCTAATTCACCCATCAAAAGAAGCATTTCAGATCTAATATCTTGAGCAGTATCATTAGGTGAGACTGGAAAATAACCTTCTTTATATTGAATTTTATATCCTAGATTTCCCCCTTCTTCTATTCTCCCTGTATTCCATGGAGCTTCAATAGTATCTACACTATAAAAGCAAGAACCCTCTTTTGAGTCGTATCTAACATCATCAAAAAGAAAAAATTCCGGTTCAGGACCAAAAAATGCAGTATCAGCTATCCCAGTAGATTCTAAGTATTTTAGGGCCTTTTGAGCTAATGATCTAGGACATCTATCATATGGTTCTCCACTTCTAGGCTCTTGTATTGAACAAATCATACTAAGAGTTTTATGTTTATAAAAGGGATCGATCCAAGCTGTGGTTGCATCAGGAACCATTGACATATCAGAAGCGTTAATTGCTTTCCAGCCTCTTATTGATGAACCATCAAATGCTAAGCCCTCTGTAAATGAGTCCTCCTCAATCATGTCTGATGTAAGAGTTAAATGTTGCCATTTTCCATGAATATCCGTAAATTTTAAATCGATGAGCTCAATTCCTTCGTCTTTAATTTGACTTAAAACATCTTGTGGAGACTTAGACATAACTTTTGAAATACCTATTAAGAAATTAATAACTAGATGATTCTTATTATGTATCAACCGTAACTTTTTTTAAGACTAGATGACTTCTTTCAGTGTTTCAAGTCATAAGTTTAATAATTGTTTACTTAAATCTTTAATTTGAATGAATTTCTTTAAATAAATATCGCTTATGTGGCGATATTAGTTTAATTTAAAAGTAATTGAATGTAATGCTTTGACAGAAGCAAAACTTTTTTCGTCTCTAAATGAAGAGAATTTAACACATTTCTCAAAGACTTATGTTCCATCTAGACTTTTACTAGGTCCAGGTCCTTCTAATGCACATCCAGAAGTTTTAAAAGCTCTTTCCCTTAATCCAATTGGGCATTTAGATGAAGCTTATATTTCATTAATGTCTGATGTTCAGAAACTGCTTAGATATACTTGGCAATGCAATAATCGTCTTACACTCCCGATGAGTGGGACAGGAAGTGCTGCCATGGAGGCTTCAATAGCTAATTTTATAGAGGAGGGAGAAAAAATTCTAATTGCTAAAAAGGGATATTTTGGAGACAGACTTGTTGATATGGCAACAAGATATAAAGCGGATGTTTCCGTTATAGAAAAACCTTGGGGTAAATCTTTTTCTTATGAAGAAATAAAATATGAAATAGAGACTAAAAAACCAACTATATTTGCTATTGTTCACGCTGAAACATCTAGCGGAGTTTTACAACCTCTTGAAGGGATTGGTGAAGTATGTAGAAAAAATAATTGTTTGTTTTTAGTTGATGCAGTTACATCGCTAGGCGCATTGGAACTATTAATAGACGAATGGAAAATAGATTTAGCTTATAGTTGTAGTCAGAAAGGTTTGAGTTGTCCGCCTGGATTAAGCCCTTTTACAATGAATAAAAGAGCTGAAGAAAAACTTAGTTCAAGAAAAACAAAGGTTCCTAACTGGTATTTAGATTTGTCCCTTTTAAATAAATATTGGGGTTCTGATCGTGTTTATCATCATACAGCACCAGTTAATATGAATTTTGCTATTCGTGAAGGGTTGCGATTAGTTGCAATGGAGGGCTTAGAAAATGTTTGGAATAGGCATAATAATAATGCAAATAAACTCTGGAAAGGTTTAGAAAGTCTAGGAATGGAACTTCATGTATCGAAGGATTACCGATTGCCAACACTCACAACAGTTAAAATTCCACCTGCGGTTGATGGAGATGGATTTAGAAATCACCTTTTAAGAAACTTTGGCATAGAAATAGGTAATGGTCTAGGAGAATTGTCTGGTAAAGTATGGCGTATAGGATTAATGGGCTTTAACTCAAGTGAAGAAAATGTAGACAGATTATTAAATCTATTTGATACCGAGCTTAAAAAATTTTCTATTTTTGAGTCCTCAACTTTTTAAACCATAATTTTAAAATTTGACTACATTCGTCTTCTAAGATACCTCCTACAATTTCCATCTTATGATGTGAACTTTTATGAATTGATAAGTCAATTGAGCCGCCGAATCCACCTCTTTTCTTATCGTATGCCCCAAAAACAACTTTACCCATCCTCGCTTGAATAAGGGCCGATGCACACATGGTACATGGTTCTAAATTTGTGATAATAATACATTCATTAAATCTCCAATCATTTTTTATTAGAGATGCCTGCCTTAGTGCCATTATCTCTGCATGACCTAATGGGTCATTACTCACATTTCGCCGGTTAACACCTCTTCCAATACATCTTCCTTTATCATCTAAAATTATTGAAGAGATGGGTAAATCAACTTTTCCAATTTCTTTTGATCTTCTGAGAATAGATCCCATCCAATATGCCAATTTTAAATTATTTGTTTTTTTTTGTTGATTATTGGTACTATTTCCATTTTTAAAAATATACCTCATTTATCAATATTAAGAATAGACTTATTAATAGATATCTTATCTGATGACTGAAGATTTAATTAATAAAAAAGATATATATTTTCCTTCACATTTAGGGACTAACGATAACTTGATTACTCTTCTCAATAGAGCAACTCAAACTCTATGTGACTGGTTTTCTAAAGCGGAGAAATATGGTCCATTGCCCTTTGATGAGAATTTTAAGTGCAATATGCCCGAGAAGGATGGTGATACTGTAGAAGATTTGTTTTCTGAGATTCAATCCCTACTTAATAATTCATTTAATCCTGTTCATCCTGGCTCCCTAGCTCATCTTGACCCTCCACCACTGAGTTTCTCTATTTTAGGTGATTTAATAGCTGCTGGTCTAAATAATAATCTTCTTGCTTATGAGTTATCTCCTAGTGTTACTTTGCTTGAGGAATCATTATGCAAATGGTTTGCAAAGAAAATTGGGTTTAATGATACTTCTGGAGGAATAGCAGCAAGTGGAGGTACTTTAAGTAATTTGAATGCACTCATAGCTGCTAGAAACAATGCTGGACTAGGTTCAGATCCAAATTCTGTATTACTTGTAAGTGAAGATGCTCATTCATCTTTTATAAAATGCATAAAAATAATGGGTCTAGATGAAAAAAATCTTGTAAAGATTAAAACTGATAATAGAGGCTGTATGGATATACAAAATCTTAGAAATACATTAGTTGATTGTTCAAGAGATAATAAAAAAATTATTGCTATTGTTGCCACTCTAGGAACAACCGTAAGAGGAGCAATTGATCCTATTAAAAAAATTAGTGAAATTTGCAAAGAAAAAAATATTTGGTTGCATATCGATGGCTCCATTGGAGGTATTTTTGCTATAACCTCTATCCCAATAGAAGGCTTAAATAATATTCATCATGCTAACTCCATAACAATAAATCCTCAAAAAATAATTGGAATAACAAAAACTTCCTCTTTATTATTGGTATCTAATATGCGTACTTTAGAAAATACTTTTTCTACTGGACTTCCATACATCTCATCCAAAGAAAATATTATAAATAGAGGAGAAATAGGCATACAAGGATCTAGACCAGCCGAGGTTATAAAACTTTGGCTAGGATTACGATTTTTAGGTTTAAACGGAATAGAAGAAATATTAAAATCATCAATAAAAAGAAAAGAATTATTTTTAAAAAATATTAGTAAAAATAAATTTGAAATATTTTCAGGCCCTTTACATATTATTTCATTTTTACCAAAGGGATTAACATCAAAAGATTCAGATATTTGGACTCAAACTAAAGTTGATGAATTAATGAAAAGTAATTTTATGCTTTCAAGACCTAAATTTAAAGGTAAATATTATTTACGTGTTGTCATGGGCAATTACAATACTAACGAAGCTCATATTGAAGAACTTTTGAAAATTTTAGATCTCCAACAATGAATATCGGCAGACCAAAAATAATAGCAATAGTAACTGGCTTTATATCCATAGCCATTTGTATTTCTTACTTGCTTTTAATATCTATATTTGATTTTAGAACTTATCTAAATGATCAATTATCAAATATTACCTAGTAAATGGAGGCAATCTTTTATTTGATTTAAAAAACTTTCTATCTTTAATTTTTGAAGCAGCTTCTTTTACAAAGTTATTTAAAATTTCCTCTCTCTTACTTAATTTATAGTTTTTATCTACTACTTCTTGAATCCCTCCATCGCCCCAATCTTGACCATTTTTAAAATATTCAATCAAACTTAGTCCCACTATTTTTATTAACCAGCCTGCTGTAATTGATTGTATTGATTTAGAGATAACTATCTTAGTCAAACTTGTAGCTAATGCAGGAGAAAGAATTGCTAGTCCTCCTTTTAATATACCTAGTTTAGCCAATGCACTTAGTAATGATTTAGATAAATCTTTTGCATCTTTTTTAGAAAGTTTTATTTCATATATATTTGATAGTTCCATTATCATTTGAATATTAACTGAAGTTGTAGTGAGGAAATCAATTGCAGGCAGTGGATTGACCAGTATGACTCCTCCTGTTATCCACATATATTTATTAATAACTTTATTTGATATTAAATATCTTTGTTCTTGAATGAAATTTTTACTTTTAATGCCTAACTTATTTGAGCGAAAAAGAATGTTGTCAGCCAATAACTCTTCCCCACTATTATCGAGCGTTTCAATTATTTCTCTAAATAAACCACTCACATCTGGAACTAAATTTAGGGCCTCAGATTTTATATAGGACTTTGATTGCGGTGCTGCTATGGTTTGAACTACTGAAATATTATTTTTTTTAGCAGAAGTAATAGAAATTATATTTTCTTTAATGATATTGTTATCATCTTTGGACCTTAAATCACATTTATTTAGCACTATTATTATTTTTTTTCCTATTTTTAATAATTCATTAATCAAATACTTTTCGTATTTATTTATATCTTGATCTAATACAAATAGTACTAAATCAGAATTCGATGCTCTTATAATTGTTGATTTTTCTCTTTCTTCGCCTAAATTAGAAGGTTCAAATAACCCTGGAGTATCGACTATATTAATATTTCTTTTTAAAATTGGAATATTGATTTTATAACTATTAAATTGCTTCGTTGTGCCTATTTTTGCGGAAGTTCTACCGACAATATTTTTTAATAAAGATCTTGCTATTGATGTTTTACCTGATGAGCCTGATCCAAAAAGTGTAACTTCATAATCTCCAGTTTTTAATTGTGATTCTAGTTTATTTTTTTCGTAATTTAACAATTCAGCATTAACTTTATCACTAATTTTTTTATTAATTTTTTCAATTCCTTCCAAACTAATTTTTGCTGCACCATATGTATTTTTTAATATAAGTTGATCCCTTTTTTTTCTATAAATAACATTATAAACTATTTTTTTAAATGATTTCTTATCAATAAAATACAAGACATACAAGATTATTATGACAAATAAAAGTGAATAAATATTTATTATTTTTGTTAGGATAGAAAAGAAAATATATAGAAAAAAAATTAAAATTAAATATTTTAAATATTTTATTTTTAAATAGTTCATATCATTTGTTTTTAATTAACATTCTCCAAATTATTATTATAAATCCTATATTAATAGAAATATCAGCAATATTAAATACTGGGAAATTTATAAAATTTAAATTTATAAAATCAATTACGTAACCTCTTGCAATCCTATCTATTCCATTACCAAAAGTTCCGCCAAGAAGAAAACTATAAGAATAAAGATCTAAAAAATTTATGGAGTTTTTTCTTAATATTAAGTTAATAAGTATTATTGAAAAAATAATACTTATAATTGATAAAAAAATTCTACTTCCATTAAATATATTAAATGCTGCACCGTAATTCTTAACGAAGTCCAATCTAAATAATAGGAAATCATTATTTATAAATGTTTTATAATTAAAAAACATAAAATGTTTTGTAAATTGATCTATTAGAATTACAAAAAAACTTAATAATAAAAAATATAATTTAGTTTGTATTTTAATAATCATTATTTATTATTTTTTAGGTAATTTATAGGCTTAATAATTAATATTAGTGGAATAAGCATTATTAAATGATATCCGATTTTACCTATAGAGTATTTTCCTATATTGTATAAAAAAAAATTAAATTGATTGTTAAATATTATTTGTATAAAGTTATAAAATATTCCAGTTAAATGCAAAGAAATTATTGCTAGAAACCCTTTTTTTAGAAAAAATTCAATATTAATCTTGTTCTTTTTGTTTAAATTATCAATTATTTTGATTAATGGATAAGCTCCTAATAAATAACCAAAATTTGGAGTGAGCAAATATCCTATAGATCCCCCTTGATTAAAAACTGGTGATATAAACAACCCTATTATTAAATAAATTGAAAATGCTCTGAAAACAACTTTCCGATCAAATATAAGTGTTAGCAGAATAATGATTGGAATCTGCCATGTAATAGGCATCTCATAGTTAATACTAGATTTTCTTATAAATTGTAGAGGAATATAAATAGGAATCATTGTTGATATTATTAACAATTGAAGACTAATCAGTATCTCAATTAATTTATAAAAATTGAGCATGATTATAAATTCAATTTATAAACTTCTTAATGCAACAATAGGATCTAATTTAGAAGCTCTTTTTGCGGGCAAAACTCCAAAGATTAATCCTATTGATCCTGAAATTATCATAGTGGAGAGAGTGGTTGTAACTCCAACTGATGCAGGAAGGGGAGTTATTAAAGCTAAAAGAAATACACCTGATAATCCTGTTGTCGTCCCTATTAATCCTCCAATTGTAGATAAAATCAATGCCTCAATTAAAAATTGTATTAATATATCTGACTGCTTTGCTCCTATAGCCTTTCTAAGACCTATCTCTTCAGTCCTTTCGCTAACAGAAACAAGCATAATATTCATAATTCCTATACCCCCAACTACTAATGATACGGCCCCAATACCTGCTAATAAAAATGTAAGCCCACTTGTTATGTTGGTTACTATATTTAATGCATCTTCTTGTGACCTAACTGCAAAATCATCATCTCTAATTATTTTATGTCTCTGCCTTAATAAATTAGTAATCTGAAATTTTGCTGCACCTGTTGCATTTTTGTTTGTTGCTTCAACACTTATGAAGCTTAAACTTACTCCATATGTTGGATCTTTCCCAGTTATTCTATTAACCATCGTGGTTAAAGGAATATAAGCATTTTTATCTTGATTACTCCCAAATACAGCTCCCTTTGGTTTTAATATTCCGATTATTTCATAAGTATGATCTTTAATTCTGATTTTTTCCCCAATTGAAGAAGATTTATTTATGAAGAATTCGTCTTTAAGGTCAGGACCTATTACTACATAACTTCTAGCACTATTAACATCATTTTTAGATATAAATCTACCCTTATCTACTTCAAAACTCCTAACATCAAGAAATTCAGGAGTGACTCCTGCAATTGAAATATTTAGACTTTTAGAATTTGATTGTACAATTTCGTTAGCAGATATTTGAGGAGCAACTTTTTTAACAGTTGGGACTTGATTACTAATTGCTACTGCATCTTCCAAAACAAGATTTTTAGGAAATGAAATACCTCTTCTTCTTGTGTCATTATTTCCGGGAACAATAAATAAAACATTTGCACCTAAATTACTTAATTGGTTTTTTGCTAATGTTTGAGCTCCTCTTCCAAGACCAACAAGTGTAATTACAGATGCATTTCCTATAATTATCCCCAACATTGTCAAAGAACTTCTCAACTTGTTCGATACTAATGTTTTACTTGCCATGCCTAAGGCTTCTTTTATTGAGATATTCCTAGACATATTTATATTTATCTACAGCTTGTTCATCATCTTCAATTTGTCCCATGTAGATAACACCTTCATTAAGCTGCAAAGTTACTAGGTCACCATTTGAAATTTGATGATTATCAATATTATCCACATTACAGATTGTAGAAATCTTCTTATTATTTTTATTAAAAAATGCATAAACATTATCTATTTTTTGGTTCGTAACAATACCTGCAATATTTTTACTCAATGGAACATTTTCCAATAATTCTTTTGTAACAAATAAAATTTCGCCCGGACAAATTAAGGACATATCAAGATTATTTTTTATTATTCTTGCTTTCCCTGTAACTCCAATTTCACCTATCGAAATTCCTCTTGAAACAATCTTCCTTACTAAACCGACCTTTATTAAATCTGTAGAGCCGCTAATACCAGTTAATGTGCCTGCAGTTTGAACTACTAGATCGCCTTGATTTAGGATCCCCATCTCCTGAGCAATTTGCATAGCCAGACTAAAGGTTTTTGCTGTTCTTTCGTCATTATTTACTACTATAGGGGTAACTCCCCATACAAGTTGTAGTCTTCTCGCTACACTCCTCTCTGTAGTAATCGCCAAGATAGGTGTTGGTGGTCTGAATTTGCTTACATTTCGAGCAGTAGAGCCTGATTTTGTTAAAGGAATTATTGCTCCTGCATCAAGTTGTCTAGCTATGTTACTTACAGCTGCACTAATAGCATTTGGTATTGTGCTAGGTAAGTGACTATCAATAGCTTTAAGCGGATAATCCCTTTCAATTCTTCTTGCTATGGTTGCCATAGTTTGTACTGCCTCTACAGGATAATCACCAACAGCAGTTTCATTTGAAAGCATTACAGCATCAGTTCCATCCAATATTGCATTAGCTACGTCGCTAACCTCTGCCCTAGTTGGTCTGGGATTTGAAGCCATAGAATCAAGCATTTGAGTCGCTGTGATTATTGGAATACCTAGTGAATTTGCTTTTCTTATTAATTCCTTTTGTAAAAGAGGAACTTCTTCTGCTGGCATTTCCACTCCCAAATCACCTCTTGCAACCATAACACCATCACATAAGGGTAATACGGTATCAATTTGATCAATTGCTTCAAATTTTTCTATTTTTGCGACTACAGGAGTGGAATGTCCATTCTTGTTTATTAAATCCTTTATCTCGTTTATATCGGATGGATTTCTTACGAAACTAAGGGCTATCCAATCAACTCCCTCTGATAAACCAAATTTTAAATCCTCCTTATCTTTTTCAGTTAGTGCTTTTACTGATAATTGGACATCCGGGAAATTTACACCTTTATTATTTGAAAGAACTCCTCCTACTGTTACTAGACATTCTAAAAGATTAGCTTTTAAATCTACTGTTTCTACAATCATTTCTATTTTGCCATCATCTAACAGTATTCTTTTCCCTTCACTAACTTCTCTGGAAAGTTTGTCGTAAGTTACATTTGCAATAGTATTTGTACATTCGACTTCATTCGACGTAAGTGTAAATTTATCACCTTTTTTAACTTTTACTGGACCATCTTTAAAGCGTCCTAATCTAATTTTAGGTCCTTGAAGATCCTGTAATATTCCAATATCAATATCTAACTTTTTTGATACTTCTCTTATAGTTTTTATTCTCTCAGCATGATCTTTGTGATCTCCATGTGAGAAATTTAATCTGAATGTTGTTACTCCAGCTTTAATTAAATCTGTAATTATCTCTTCAGATTGAGTTG
>Ga0163109_10003920_pt1 | contig 11324 bp, 11 predicted proteins | sample CRUFie1St13metaG_FD_108704 | JGI IMG/M metagenome (GOLD analysis project Ga0163109, IMG submission 108704) | Marine microbial communities from the Costa Rica Dome - CRUD Field 142mm St13 metaG | ecosystem: Environmental > Aquatic > Marine > Oceanic > Photic zone | place: Costa Rica: the Eastern... | reverse complement strand
ATCCGGGTGCTGCCTCAACAGGGGCCGTGCGTCAGGCAAGAATTGCCCTGGCAGCGAGCCTTGGAACTAAAGTTAAGGAAGTAGCCACTTCGTATAGTAAAGACGTTCAGATATCAGGAAACCTGCAATTGGATCAGAAACTTGAGACAATGAGTAAGACGGTTGTTGACGAGTACGTTCGAAATAGTTTTGTTGCTTGTGAGGAGGTTCTTCGTTTGAAGGAAAAAACTCCTGCAGGACAAACCCAATACAGAGCGTATGCTGCTGTTCAGGTTGATAAGAAAGAACTTCTAGATGGTATTGTAGATGCTATTTCAATGGAAGAGGAATTGATGCTTGATTTCAAGGCTGAAAAGTACCGTGAGACTTTTGAGCGTGAATTTGATGAGTACACAGGCAACAATTAAAGGTCTAGTCACTGTTTGTATTGCGCTGCTTTCAACAGTAGTTCTGGGCCAATCCAAGAAGACACGATGTGAGGTTCAAGTCGCAGGGTATGCTGAATCCCTGCGACTTGCATATTTGGATGCCACTAATAAGGCTTACTATGAGTTAGTGGCACAGTGTGGTAAAGGGGTCAAGGTTTCTGCGACTGCTATTGATGAAGTCAGTGCTTCAGCGACCCAATTCCAAGCCAATTCATATGAGTCAATGCTTGTTGGTCTTGAAGGTCTAGTAGCAGACTTTGAGGTCTTGGATACTTCAAAATATTCCATAGAGAATGGGCGGTATATAAAAGTGGTAATGCACGCTAGAGGAACTGTATTCAGCGATACGACATCCAATACCATTATTGACGTTACTGGTATTAATCCTGAATACAAAGTAGGGGATGCATTGACTTTTGATATAAGTAGTGACTCCGAAATGAGTTTGTGGATTTACCAGGTTAAGGACGAGGTGGCTACTTTGTTCTTGCCGCACGAAAAGTATCTCCCGGTTCTTAGCATAAAGGAAGATGAAACAATTCATTTCCCTCCGGTTGGAAGAATTGTAGCCAGGTTAGAGAACGACAGAGTATCGACAGAAATAATTAATTGGGTTATTATCGCGACGAAAAGAAAAGACCCTTGGGCGGGTGAAATGGACTTAAATGAATTAGTTGACCGTTACTCTTCACAAAAGGGAGCTAAAGATATTAAAGTAGTTAAAGCTGCAATCACAAGATGAGGTATTACCGAACTATCATTGTATGTTTACTCATGACCACAACCACATTTGGTCAGGATAAGGAATTGGCTGAGCTTTTGGTTGGTATTGGCGACTCGGTTAAGCAAGCCACGTTGAATCCAGTAGAAAAATATAATAAATACAAGCCCTTTGAGCGGAGTTATCTAGCATATTCACATCCAATAGCGATTTCCCAGGAACCAGTAATGACCGGTGGGAGAATTACTCTTTTTCATTACATTGGCTTTTATTCTAGTATTCCATTTTCATTCCAATCAGACCTCGTGTCAAACGTAAGTCTGGAAGAAATTCACAACTCAGAATCAATAGCGTTACTGCAAGGTGAAAGTTTTCAAAGTGCCACCTTTTTGGACTCATCCATCAAGACATTTGGGATGGATTATGGGATCACCTTTGCTCCGATAAAGAATCATCCTTTCACGAAGAACATTTTTGTTTCACTTGGTGTCTCGACTACCAGAGTGTCGACTTATCATTCATATAGCAATAATGGACTACTAGGTATAAATGAAGAATTCAGAACACTTCATAGCTCAGAAATCCTAACGGGGCTTGATATGGGTGTATCTTATGTTTTACCCTTTACACAAGCATCTGCCGGCTACAAGCTGAATGGATATTCTCCTGGGGTGTACGTAAATGCTGGTATAAATATTCCGCTAAGTATTGTACTTCAAAGAGTCAAGAAAACGGATGATTTCAATAGACGATTAAAAGAACTAAATAATGAAGCAGAAATATTTGATCGCAGTAATTTCTAGCCTACTTTCCATCACCCTGCAAGCACAATCATATGCAGCTGGATATACGCCGGAACGGATAGAGTTAATTGAGGACCTTTTCAATAAAGATTGTAATGGAACGCAGACCTATTGTGATTGTATTGTATCGGGAGTGACATCAACGATTCCATTTAATAAATTAAGAGATCCAGAAAGTTTAGAACGTATAAATGAGATCATTCGTGGATGTCAAGTCAAGTACAAGCAATTCCCTTATGATCCTTCTCGACCTCCAGAGCTGTTGGTGAATTCATATGTTACGTTTAATCCAAGAGCAGATTCTACATTATTCGAAACGGATACTTTAAAGCTCAACTATTCGGTTGTCAATGAAGGTATAGGTACTGCATATGTGCCCTCGCTCATTGTTTCAATTGATGGTCCTTCAGGTAACTTCTTAAAGTACCAAAAGAGGGTTCAGCTTCCTGACATGAACCCTCTTGACCGTCAGAGTGGTACTCTGAATATTATTCCTGAGACCATTTTATATGATGATACACTCTCTATCAGCTATGAGGTAATCGAAGGGAATAAATGGCCGTCTAATAAGGAGATCATCAACCTATGGTCTGTAGCTTGCCTTGATGAGAATAAGAGTGTCTCTTTCATTCCTAAGAGTGATTTTGATGGAGTGAGATATACTGTAGAATTCATGTACAAAAACATAGGTAGGGCACCGTTGAGATATCCTTATATGCATTTTGAGTTAGAACCAGGTGCACGCGTGAGTTCTTCACAATGGATTTCACTCTCAAGGAATACCTATGAGTTTGATTTTGATCCCGCGACTTACCCCAAATCAGGTGAGGAGGTTGCAACAGTAATTTACCCTGGTGAAATAATCTACGGAGACTTCCAGTTTACTTTAGAACCAGGATTTGAAAAGAACAATATTCAGCTGAAAGCAAAATTCAATGAAGAGGACTGGAGCGATCTGAAAAACTTTGAAATCCCTGTCAATAGCACAGCCATCAATCAAGTAGTCAGTGTTCAGCGAGTGTCATCCACACAAAGTTCGTTTATTGCCTTGACAGATATAGATAATGTAGAATCCATCACAGACCCTAAAGACCATCATTTTGCAGTAATTATTGGGAATGAGAACTATTCAAGTAAGAATGTTAAGCCTGTAGCCTACGCTGAACGTGATGCTCAGGTATTTAAAAAGTACAGCATGAATGTACTAGGTGTTCCAGAGAATAATGTAACTCTTCTTACCAACGGAACCTCCGTTCAAATGCAAGAGGCGATAAGTAATACTTTGAAACGAGCTAGGCAGCGAGTTTCTCCCGTAGTCTATTTCTATTATGCGGGTCATGGTTGGCCTACACCAGATACGCAAGAGCCCTTATTGGTGCCAGCAGACATCGGGCCTAACCAACTTGAGTCAGCGCTTAAGCTCAATGAGATTATGGCGACCTTCAGACAAGACGAGGACCTTGAAATGCTAGCCTTTGTGGATGCTTGTTACGCATCTGACAAGTTCAGCGAAGACACGCGAACCTTTGTTTTAGAAGTTGAAGAACCTCTAGTAAAAGGCAAACAAGTATTGTTTAGTGCAGTAAGTGCAAAACAAGAAGCAAATAAACACGAAGAATCTGGCCATGGTGTTTTCACTTATTATCTGCTTAAAGCGTTAAAGGATGATCCCAATTGTTCGATTGAAGAATTACAAAAAGTCTTAGGAAAAGAGGTCGTTGATTACACCACTGCGAAAGGCCAAAAAGATCAAGTGCCTTCTGTGCATATAGCTCCAGAAATAATATCTAAAAGTGATAAATGGCCGGTAAGAAAGAAATAATTGTATTCGCGTTCATGCTGGTAGCTTTGATCACTCGTGGTCAGAGTAATCATGCTTTAATCTCTATTGGTGCTCATGATAATGGTGTCTCCATTGGGGAGCCTGTCGTTTATAACAAGGGTAAAGCCAATATTGGATTTCTGAATCGTTTTAAGGGTTCGAATTTCAATGCAGGGTTTTACTTATCGCAAGACACGCTTTGTCAAAATGATGTCACAGAGATTATATTAGTAGATTCCGCCTACCTTGGAAGCAAGAAGTTCACCTTAGACTTCATAGGAGGAAATCCTCAAAGTGACCTACGGCTAGACTCATCTTTTGTTCCAACTGATACCGGTTGGTATCCTTTTGAATTGACAGTGAAATTGGGAAGGCGAACAAAAAGAGATCAAGCAGGCTTTTATGTCCTTCCCAGACCTTATTTCAATGGAAACGATACCATAAATGTTTGTCAAGAATCCAATACGTTCTATTTCACGCCAGTAATTGAACAATGCAATGGATGTACAGTTTCATTTCCGAATGCTGGTGCTGGATTAGACAGTGTTCAACTAACGATTACCAAGGACACGCTCTATACCTTTAGCTTCCAGAATAGCGAAGGTTGTAGCGACCAACAATCCGTATGGTTTGATTATCATCCAACTCCTACTATAGCGGCAATCAATAGTAATCTTACTATTTGTAACGAAGACACTGTCAACATAGGCTATCAAACCAATGGCGTAATTAATTGGTTAAGTCATGCTTATCAAGGAGCTACAGTTGATGTAAACCCTAATCAATCCACTCTGTATTATGCGAATGCATCCTCGTTAGCAGGTTGTACAAGTGACGCGGATTCTATCAATGTTACCGTAAATCAATTGCCGGTAATATCCTTACAAGACTCTAATTATGTCTGTGTAGGGTTAACTGAAGAGCTTACGCCACAAATCGCTGGTAATGGGGGCTATCAATTTTCATGGAGCTCAGGTCAAAATACGAAAGACATTACCATTTCGGATGCGACAGCGTCTTATACACTGACGGTCACTGATGTCAATGGATGTATCGAAACCCATACGGTTTACAATAACTTGATTGATTATACCATAGATGCCGGATTGAATGATAGTATATGTTTTGGAGAGACCTATGACCTAGTGCCATTCCAGGGCACTTATGCGTCCATAGAGTGGTCCATTCAAGACAGTATCATTAGTAGTGTTCTAAACCACGCTGTATCGCCATTATTGACAACTTGGTACACGCTTACGACCACTAATGATTCTGGTTGTGTTAAAACAGATTCTGTAAAGATTGCGGTGGACAGCCTAAGTCAGTTGAACTATTCAATACACGGTTTGATTGATCTGAAGATTGGGGATACGTTGTCGATTAATAACCTGAACATAGAGCCTTTCCATACCTACTCTTGGATGATTGACGGTAGCGTTATTTCAGTACAAAGTGATTCGACCTTTTGGGTCCCTACTTTTGACGGTCAGTATACTGTAAGCCTGGAAGGCCGTAACAGTTTATTATGTCCGATAACCTTAGACAGTGCATTCACCGTTCGTGAAATACTTCCAAGGGACTATGAACGCATCTTGTATCCAAATCCAACAACAGGTAAATTCTCTTATAACTTCTACAGTGATGATAGTCAAGATATAATTATCTCCATCATAAATGAAGGTGGTCGAACTTTTACTACAGAACAAAAAGCGGCGGAAAAAGGCATGAATACCTTTGAATTTGATATAACCGCCGCCGCCGCGGGTAAATATTACATATTCATTGAATCAGAGTTACAAACTCAAAACGCAATTCGACCATGGGTAATAAAACTATAATCACAATTGGGTTATGGTTCTTCTCTCATTTAATCATGAGTGGACAAGGCATTCCCATTCAACTTATGGTAGTGGATAGTGATGGCTTTGAAAAAGTTAACCATAATGTTAAGCTGAGATTGACCATGAGTAATGACACATCATCCATTGCGGGTCAGTATCAAGAGGTTCACATTACCCAATCAAATGAATTTGGTATAGTATCAGTTAAAATGGGTAGTGGGATAAGTACTACTAATAGTCAGATATTGGGTATTTCACTGTTTACTTTTTCAGATTCAGAGCCTTTTGTCAAGGTAGAGTTGGATACTTCACAATCATTTAATCAATACTACGAAGTCGGCTATGTGCCTTATTCTTATCCTTTGATTTCCAGAAGGGCTTTGAAGGCGGATTCATCGGATTACGCAAATCAATCGACAAATTCAGTCTTTGCTGATACAGCTGAATATGCCCGGACTTATGTTGAAAGTATTGACTTTGATACCAGTAGTACGAATGAACTTCAAGATTTGACCCTCAGTTCAAATGGGTACCTCAAACTAACAAAATCTCCAGATAGTGTTTTAATTAGTTCAAGCAATAAAAGCGGGATTTCAAACCTCACGTCAAACCAAAACCGCAGCGGTTGTTTTCAAGGGAATCCCGAAGTCTATGATTTAGCTATTTTAGATGGCTACTCTTTTATTACACCACAGATTGTTTTTGATAGTGTGGCTTTTATTAGTGCTAGGTTAGGAACTGGGTCTAGTGCCGTTTGGTTTTTATTTAAGGTTGACTTGAAGAACTCATTGATAATATCAACAGAAAACTTAGGATCAAGTGGGTCCATATATCGAGCACAATCCGATAGTATCGCCTATATGTGGGACGCTACTACTATTTATAAAATTAATTCTATCGGCACTTTTGTAGATACAATAACTACTTCACTTTCGTTACCAAATGTAGCTGTTGTTCACGATAATGGTGATTTATGCTGGCTGGCTACTAACACCATATATACTCTCAACTCGAGCTCTGGTAATATTACTTCGGTTGTAACCGCCAGTTCATTTAATGGTGGATTATTCGCAGTTGGGAGCGATTCAATTCTTGTTGGTAATAAGCTTTATAATTCAAGTACTGGCACAGTCCTTAAATCTTATAATTTCTCGGATGCCATAAGTAATAAATTTTATTATTCTCGGCAAGAAAGTCGTATTCTATACTACGTTAATAGTTCACCATATCGATGGTATCATTGTGATTTACAGGGGAATGATAGCAAAGTATTACTCTGGGCTAATGGAAATAATATTTCGACTAACGGTGTTACAATTGAAGGAACATTAGTGTTCTCAACGAGTATATATGATAGCTACAATTATAATGGCTACACAACCAATTTACCTCCACCTTCAGGATCGCAAGGTTATACTGTTAGTCCTGAGCTGCTTAGTGTCGACCTTAAAGGAGTGATTTACCAAATTATATCCCCTGATCCCAACGTGTACTTACAGAAATTTGGTAAGTACACGGCTTATTTTTCTTCTGGATATCATTGTGTAACGGGGAGTGAGATTTTTACTCCAAATAAACTAATTCGTTGGGCGCGATAAAACCAAAAACCATATCAATGACAAGAACGGTGTTTTTAATAAGCTTGATTTCTATTCTATCAAACCTGAAAATACACGCTCAATCTATCCCAATACAATTGATGGTGGTAGATCAAAACGGTTTTGAGATGCCAAATACGCAAGTCAAGTTGAGATTAACTATAAGAGGGGATACCTCTTCGACAACTGGCCAGTATCAAGAGGTACATAATGTTTCAACTAATGATTTAGGGGTATTATCTGTGGACCTGGGAGAGGGTATTGTGACAACCAACTCACAAGTGCTAGGTATCGATTTGTTCAACTTTGAAAATAACGAGCCTTATATAAAGACAGAACTAGATACGACTATCTCCCCATCGAATTATTCTAATCTAGGTTGGATACGATACCACTATCCTATTTTAGCCAGAAGAGCTTTTTGGGCGGATTCTTCAAATACAGCAATTAATTCATTGAGTTCAGACTATTCTCTAAAATCGGATTCTACTGAGTATTTAATCAATGAAAAAGAGGAATGGTATTTAGATTCAAGTGAATCTAACGAGATTCAATTCCTTAATTTTGATGAGGAGACACAAACATTATCAATAAGTGATGGAAATGAGGTTCAAATAATAACTAGAAATGAGTTCTTTGGCAACCAAGGGGAATTACTTTCACTAAATGTTCCAAATGATGCTGCGTCAATACCATATTTTTCGCGGGCAAGTAAAACTCATTTTTATTCTTGGTCGGATTCGGTCTTATATAGTGCACCAATTGAGACTCCATGGCTTGTTGACACTACACCATTTAACTTTGTAATTGTCGACCTATTTGTGGAGGATAGTTTGATTATAGGACATTCAAAGAGTAGAACTTACGTAATGGCATCAACTATTAATGGAAGTACTATTTACTCTCAAAATTTGTTAATTGGAAGTAATTGGAATTGGCTAAACATGTCTTATCGAAATGGCAAAGTGTCTATTTATGCCTATGTTAGCAGTTATACCAAATACTTGAAGGTTTGGGATTTGAATTCGAATTCAATATCCACACTTAACTCTGGAAATTTTAACTTAAATCTGACTTTAAATGCTGCTTGGTTAAGAGGCAACAAATTTCAATTGATTGATAGATTTACTGGACTGACTGTGAATGAAATAAACTTCAGTCCTTATTATCAATATTATGTTCAGATTGATACGACACTGTCTAAATTATCGGGTATGTTTGGTTTATCGTCGTCTGGAATATATCTAGCAACCTATGACACTACTACAAATACCTCTTCAAGTGGCACTATTTTTCCCGTAATGCATGGTCAAATCAATTTGAAGGACGGTGTGTCCACTTTCGGAAATGGAGAGAATATAGATGGTTCAGTGATTTATAGAAAGGATAATGGTTCAGAATCATATTTTGCGTTAGTGAATCCGAATAAAATTGCTTCAAATGAATCTGTTTCACAGATATATTTGAAAAATTATAACCTTACACATCCAGAAGTAACAACCGGAGGGCCATATGTTATCAGGGGAGAATCAGAGTTTATTATAATGTTTAGAGGTGCGAAAAATGTTTTCATTGATGGCACGTTGCGTACAGGGTATTTGATTTATCGCATACCTATCGAGTAAATAAATTTTCGTATTTGTTTATTAATTTCAGCGTCTCTATTTGGTCTAGACTCCTTTTGAATTTTACCAAATCTTGTATTAACGACCTTATTTATTTTAACCCAATCCAATCCTCGGTTCTTCGTTTGAATCTTAAGTAGAGAGTTGCTCTCAAGGGTCTCTATTCGGATTTGATTAAACAGGTAATAAGCTTCTTGTAAGCTGCCTTTCCAGGTTAATATTTCTGAAGGGACTTCACCACAAAAGAAGTGGACCCAGTTTTTTTCTTGATTAGGATCAATCAAATCTGATAGTAGTTCTATGTTTTGAGCAACCACGTTTCTTTCTGTTTCTCCAAGTGGTTGAAATAATTGATAGGGCATAGATCAGTTGATAAATGACTTTTCATGTAACTTTAAGAATCTAATCCAATATAACATGAAATCAATTAGTACAATCATCCTGACTTTATTTCTCGCGGTGAACGTAAGCGCTCAGGATGAAATGAAACACTTTGGTAAGAAGATCTATGTCGATAAAGTGCCAGTAACGTTAAACACTGCTGCTTTTATGGCTTTTGAAGTCTCTACTTCTTCTTATAACCATATCAAAACTGCACAAAGAATTCGTAATTGGAATTATTTCTGGGGAGTAATAGGTGGATATGAAGTAGCAGCTGGATTCGCATATGCTACATCAGGAAACTACAATAGTGAAATTGGATGGATAGATGTTGCAATTGGAGGAGTATGTTTAGGCATCATACCTAAAAGAGAGGAACGCTATAAAATGCATTTGAGAAAAGCTGTGGAGCTATATAACGAGGCATTGGAGAATAAAGAAGTGGACTTATAGAGATCTTTTTGATTTCTAGTAATTGGCGGCGGCATTTAACCTCAATGCTATAACTCCTATGTTCACCGCCGCCGTTTATTATGACATTCCAGTCATTTGTGCCATAATGAAGGGTCTTCAACCTATATTTGTCGGACATAAGTTTAACCAGACAACCAAAATTGAAAAAGCTGTAATTCAGGTATAGCAAGGGATACAAACTCTTGACTATATTTGCCCTCCACGATGGGGATGTAGCTCAGTTGGCTAGAGCGCTTGACTGGCAGAGAAAGGACGTTGTCCTTTCAATCGTCTCTAAATCAGAATTTTACAGTTTAATTCTCTTGTGATAGCCATAAAGACTGTCACAATGAAGGTCAAAAAAGAACTGTTTCCCAAACTGTCAAAACTCCCAAGCGGTAAGTATTATGTTTTCTTCTGGTATGAGGGAGACCGATACCGTTTCTTCAATGCCAATGTTCTAGGCGAGAGCATCAATCCCAATCTGTTAGAAGAGCCAGAGAGGGAGAAAATAGCAATGTTACTTTCCAGCACCTTTATGGTTGCTTTGAGTAAGGGATGGAGACCTAATAAGCGAAGACAATTTAAGAAAGCCGATGAGTTAACTATCGGAGAAGTCGCAGAGTCTGTTTTTCAGCGTAAAGTAAGATTAAGATAGTAAAAGCCCCCGCCGAAGTGAGGGCTGGAATTTCATTGGCTATACCAAAAATTAAAAGATATAATATTTGTGTTCTTGCTCCGTTAATATTGCATAAAAGCATCAAGAACGCTTAATGCGTACCAACCGACATCCTGTTGCACGGTGGTTTAGAATGCGGGACTAAGTTCAAAAAACAGGTCACACATAAGTCTTGATGTAGATGTTTAATCTAGACATGTTTACAGATGAAAAGACTAGTTTTCATTTTACTTATTAGTCACGGAGCGAAAGCACAAAATTCAATCGTTGACTTAATCCCACCAAACACCTTCTACGGTATTGAGATAGATGCAACTTTGGATACCATTCTTGTTACAGAAGCGGTGGTTCCAATATTAACTGTGATGCCTCTTCAATACATAAAGTCACGTTATTCTGGCAGTAGTATTTCCCAGATATTCACAATTGATGACTTCACCTTGTGGTTAACATTTCCCGAATGTGAAACGGATAAGAAGGCTATTATTCAAATCTATAGAACTATTAAATAAAAGATCTATGAAAAGTTTATTCCTCCTTTTGGCCGTTGTATTGTTCGGAACATTATCGGCCCAAAACGACCCTTCTGAACTACTCCCTTCTGGAACGGAGTACTTTGAAGAGTCTGCTCCGTGGGGAGGTGAAATCCTCTATGTATATGATGTTTCTATTCTTGAGGAAATAGACGGGATTTCATTTAGAGAGATTCGCTATACAGAATACAACAACATTATTGTATACGAGAAGGGAAACTATTTAGTGCGCTGGGTAAGACCTAATGAATACGCGGAAGACAAGAGAGAGTTTCTTCAGATATTTGAGATATAAAAAAGAGGGCGATGCCCTCTTTCTTTTTTTTATTTTGTTTTCTGTATAATAACAACTCCGCCCGTCCCTCTGAACTGTGAGGGGACTGATTTTCTCTCCGAACTCCAGTCGGCAAATCTTTGCTTTACCTCTTTCATCATTTTAT
>Ga0163109_10003919_pt1 | contig 11325 bp, 18 predicted proteins | sample CRUFie1St13metaG_FD_108704 | JGI IMG/M metagenome (GOLD analysis project Ga0163109, IMG submission 108704) | Marine microbial communities from the Costa Rica Dome - CRUD Field 142mm St13 metaG | ecosystem: Environmental > Aquatic > Marine > Oceanic > Photic zone | place: Costa Rica: the Eastern... | reverse complement strand
AGAACACTTTTAGAAACACTCAAAGTGCAAGTACAAGAATATAAATTAGATCAACATTTTACTCAAAAATCTTTTATTTCCGAATTTGGTGATGAAGCAGAGTATCCACAAGTTTCTATTGGGTATAAACATATTGGAGGATTGAAAGATACATTACACTATATGAAAGATAATGGAATCATTAAATAGCCTTGCCAAATTTAAAATGATATAGTAAAGTGCAAATAATAAAATTTTTTTGTTATGAACTATAGACCATATAGTGTTGAATGGAACCGCCGCCGATATTTGGCGGAAGCAATTAAAACTTACTTTGATGATGATGTAAAACCCGATGTCATTGTAGATGATATTTTAGATGTTCTTTCTGAAAAAATTGATTATTATAAAGGGAGAGCTAGTAATTTGCAAAAAGTAATGGATGGTATAAAAAATGACTAAAAAATCTATTAAAAATAATAAAGGTGATACCTTTGAGTGGGAAGAAACTGAAGAAACAAAAAAAGCATTAGAAAAACTTCACAAAACAATTAAACAAAATATTGAAACACAAGCATCTGACTATGGAGTTGGAAAATGAAATTACTAACATTAGATGATTATCAGAAGGCAGGTGAAACATTTTGGCCTAAATATTGGTACGTTGCCAAAGAACTTGGCGAAGGTGCTAAGACAGAAGATATTCTTAGGTGTATGGAAGCTATTGGTGGTGTTGCACTAAAAGTAGCACTAGAAGAAAAATCAGCAGGACCCTTTGGATTTAACAAAACATCCGAAACCAATGAAACTACCTAATTGGCAACATCATTCTAAAAAGGATCAAAAAAGAAAACTTAAACCTCAAGCAATGAGACAGGCCCGTAAAAGATTGGCCCAGTTTAAAAAGAGGTACATGACCTCTCCGAAAGGAGGGGTTTTTTCGTATAATGACTTCAGTTAAATAAGAGACCTATGACCATCAACTACGAAATCAAGTCTCAACTTGCAAAACTTCTTGCTACCGAAGATCTTATTGTTGAAAATAAAAAGGTTGAAACAGCTTGTTTTAACGTAGAAACGAGAGTTTTGACTCTTCCGATGTGGGAAAAAGCTTCAAATCATGTTTATGATCTCCTTGTAGCTCATGAAGTTGGCCATGCATTGTTTACTCCGAATATTGATTGGACTGAAAAATTAAAGATCAATCCAATGTTTGTCAATATTGTTGAGGATGTGCGAATTGAAAAAATGATGAAACGTAAATATGGAGGACTTTCCAAAACTTTTTATCGTGGATATGAAGAGTTAAATAATGATGATTTCTTTTCAATCAAAGAAAAAGGTGTTAATGAATACGGTCTTGCAGATAAAGTAAATCTATACTTTAAAATTGGTAATTTTGTAAATATCAATTTTAGTTCTAAAGAAATTGATATTGTTAAAGAAATTGCAAATGCAGAAACATTTGATGAAGTTTTAATTGCTGCAGAAAAACTTTACAAATATTGTAAAGATGAATTGGAAGAACAAAAAAATCAATCTAATAGTAACTCCGTAGAAAGTCAAAACTCTTCTTCTGGGGAACTTGATGGAAATAGTGAACAAAGTTCTGAAGAGGGTGATGATAATCAAGAAGATTTTGATCAAACCGATGAAGAATCAGATGGTCAAGAAATGACTCTTGATGAAATGTTAGATGAAGCACAACAACGTGAATTAGCTAATGAACCCAAAGTTGAAACGATGGATTCTCTTGATAAAAAATTGAAAGATCTTAATGATCTTATGGGAGAAGAGACTCAATATATTGAATCTCCTGATATTGATCTGAATAATTTCATCATTTCTAATGAAGTCATCCATGATCAAATTAATGATTATTTCAATGTAATCAATGATGATCAAAATAATATATTTGAATTTACGGATTCAAAATATAAAGAATTTAAAAAATCTGCACAAAAAGAAGTAAACTATCTTGTAAAAGAATTTGAATGTAAAAAATCAGCCGATGCTTATGCACGATCTTTTACTTCACGTACCGGTATTCTTGATACATCAAAACTTCATACTTATAAGTACAACGAAGATCTTTTTAAAAAAGTAAGTATTATTCCTGATGGTAAAAATCATGGGCTAATTTTTATTCTTGATTGGTCTGGATCTATGAGTACTTGTTTGATGGATACAATCAAACAACTTTATAATCTTGTTTGGTTTTGCCAAAAAGTAAAAATTCCTTTTGATGTGTATGCATTTTCTAATGCATATAAATGTGTTGAATATGATGATAATGGTAAAAGTATCTATCCCAAACCACATCATAAACTTGAGGTAGGTAAGTTCTATGTTTCTGATGATGTTTGTTTAATTAATCTTTTAACTAGTGGTAAAAAGAATAATGTTCTTGAAAAACAAATGTTAAACGTTTGGAGAAATGTTTCAGCAATGCGATATTACTGTTGTTATTCTCCATTCCATCGTTTAGGCCTTGGCGGAACTCCTTTGAATGAAACTTTACTTTCATTGCATAAAGTTATCCCACAATTTAAGGATAAGCATAAGATCCAAAAAGTTCAATGTGTAGTTCTTACTGATGGTGAAGGTGGTCAACTTTCAACTATGAAAAAAGTTAAAAAATTTTATGATGGACAAGAAGATATTCGTCCTTGGAGATTGACTTTAAATTCTTTTTATCGCAATCGTAAAACTGGATATGTTTATAAAATTCCAAGTAGTTCTTTTGAGTTCACTGATATGATGTTGAAAGATCTTAGACAAACTTTTACAGATACTAATTTTATTGGTATTCGTATTCTTAGTGGATCTGATTTTAGTAGAATAAATCGAATCTATAATGGATACGATGAACAATCTGTAAAAGCCGCGAATACTTGGAAAAAACAAAAGTCAGCAGTGTTTTACAATTCTGGATATAACGCTTACTTTATGCTTTCAACAAATGCTCTTATAAATGATTCCGAATTTGAGGTTTCTAAAAATGCAAGTAAAGTTCAAATTAAAAATGCATTTCAAAAATCTTTAAAATCAAAAAAAATGAATAAAAAAATTCTGACCGAATTTGTTGAACTGGTCGCATAGACCAGTTTAATAACTGTCCACAGTCGCATCTAAAACGACTATCCATACTCTATAATAACTTCAGTTCAAACAAACACATGTCCATTTCCATTGAATACATTCGGACTTCTCTCCAATCTCTTTATGGTAATAAAGTAACATCCGCTGATATTCGTGGTTGGTGTAATATGAATAACCATGGATATCAAACTATTACAAATAAACTGAACGAATATAAAACTTCTCGGGGAAAGTGGGATCTTACTGTTAGGGAACAAATGGAAAAAACCTATCAATCCAGCCCTGATATTATTTCGGAAAGAGAATCTGAAAATCTTATTCCTCAAAAAGATGATACCTTCGTCCAGTTTGGTAATTTTGGTGACGTTAAAAAAATTATTAAAGCCGGTCTATTCTATCCGACGTTCATTACTGGACTCTCCGGTAATGGTAAAACTTTTTCAGTTGAACAAGCTTGTGCTCAACTTGGTCGAGAACTTATTCGGGTAAACATTACGATTGAGACTGATGAAGATGATCTAATCGGTGGTTTCCGTTTGGTTAATGGTGAAACTGTTTGGCACAATGGTCCTGTAGTTGAAGCTATGCAAAGGGGTGCTGTATTGCTTCTTGATGAGATTGATCTTGCCTCTAACAAGATTCTATGTCTTCAGTCTGTTCTTGAAGGTAAGGGTGTTTTCCTTAAAAAAATTGGTAAACATATCATTCCATCAAAGGGTTTCAATGTTTTTGCAACAGCAAACACAAAAGGTAAAGGTTCTGATGATGGAAGATTTATTGGAACTAATGTTCTCAACGAAGCTTTTCTTGAGAGATTTCCCGTAACTTTTGATCAACAATATCCAACTCCAGCTATCGAACAACGTATTTTGGAAGGTATTGCTTTGGATCTTGGTGTAGAAGATCGTGATTTTTGCAAACGATTGGTTGATTGGGGAGATGTAATTCGTAAAACCTTCTTTGATGGTGGCGTTGATGAAATTATTTCTACTCGACGTTTGGTTCATATCATTCGAGCTTACAGTATCTTTGGTGATAAAATGAAGTCTATCAATGTTTGTGTTAATCGTTTTGATGATGAAACCAAACAGTCTTTCATGGAACTGTATGACAAGATTGATTGTGATGTTGACATGACTGAAGTTATTTGATATAATTCTGGGAGGTTTTTATGCCTCCCAATATGAATTCTTGGTCTTTACTGTATGACGAAATGATGACACCGGATGACGAACGAAATTATGTGGACAGAATTAAACAAATTGAAAGAGGAGATGATCCTGAATATGAGTTAACTGCTGATGGGTTTGTTTGGCCAAAGTCAAATGATTTACCACCAACAGATCAGTCTACTAATATTGATGAATATATTAAACCACAATCATCTATGAATAACGATAAAATTGATTTTAAAGTAAATGATGGGATGTCCCCTTGGGGAAATAGTGATATTGAAAGTTCTAGTAATGGTTCAATTGATCTAAATCTTGAAAGTACTTCTAAGAATGGTTTTTGGAAGTATGAAGAAGATTTGACCATGAAAGAAGTTCGTGAGTATCTATCACAAACTTACAATGCACACTATACTTCTAAAGATAGTAAAACTCAAACACTTGATCTAATTGAAAGTATTGGTGACGCAGAACCATTCTGTCGATCAAATGCTATCAAGTATCTCTCTCGATTTGGTAAGAAGGGTGGAAAGTCTAAACAAGACATTCTAAAAGCAATTCACTATTGCATCCTTCTCTATCATTTCTCTGGACTACACAAACAACACAAAGGTAATTATGAAACTTTCTGATAAGACTATTTCCCTCCTCAAAAACTTTGCAAACATTAATCAATCCATCCTAATCAAAGAGGGAAATACTCTTCGTACTATTTCTGTAATGAAAAATATTCTTGCAGAAGCTGAGATTCAAGAAGAATTTCCCATTGATTTTGCCATTTATGATTTGAACGCATTTCTAAATGCACTTTCATTGCATAAATCACCAGATCTAGATTTTTCCAATGAATCTTATCTGACTTGGAAAGAAGGTCATAGTCGTGGTCGTTGGTTCTTTGCAGATCCTGCTGTCATTGTATCACCACCAGAAAAAAGTATTGAACTTCCTTCCAAGGATGTTTGTTTCGTATATAACTCATCTGTACACGATAAACTTATGAAAGCTTCTTCTGTTTATGGTGTCCAAGATCTTTCTTGTATTGGTGAGAATGGTGTAGTTAAACTTGTTGTTAGAGACAAAAAGAATGACACTTCAAATGAATACACTGAAGTTGTTGGTGAGACTCAAGAAAAGTTTTGTTTCAATTTCAAAGTTGAAAACATCAAATTATTCTCAGGGAACTATGATGTTGTAGTATCTTCCAAACTACTGTCCGAATTTACACATAAAACTGACTCCATTAAATACTATATTGCATTGGAGCCTGATTCATCTTATGGATGACAAAATTTTATTTGAAAATGACTGTTTAGTAATTTGTGAAGAAGGAGGATTTTTTAAAGTAACATCTAAAGAATCCTCAGTTTCATTATTAGTCGATAAATCTCATTATGAACATTTTCGTAACAAGTCCATCTCCAGCGGAATCAGCACTTGTTCTTCCGGATAAACACATTGTAAAGATGCCTCTAGAGTGTTGTCAAATGCTCTCTATTGTCGCATCTAAAAAATGGGGACATGGATATGGAACTTTATCTAAACTTGATGGAACTCCATATAAAACTGAGAAAGGTGCTTTCCGCAATCATCCTTGTACAAAATGGGCTAATCAAACAATTGATAATGCATATTGGTTGATTAAATGGGGATTAAGTCTTTGTGAAGAATATACAGTTAGATATGAAAAAATTCATTCTTGCGAAAATCCTCTAAAACAAGCTCAACGTATTTTTCCAAAAGGTAATACAAATAAAGTCACACCATTTGCGAGGGCAATGCCAGATGAATTTAAATATGACACAAGCATTGACACTATTACTGCTTACAAAATGTACATTAGCAGCAAACCTTGGGTTGCAACTAATTATCTTCGTTACCCATCCAGAAAACCAGATTGGGTGTGAATTGTGAATTATATACCACAAATAGATGACTATGTTCAATGGAAAACTCATGAGGGTTGGATTTACTTTAAAGATGATCAATATATTACAATTGAAATAGGAACTAGTAATAAGAAAGATATAGAAAATGGTAGTCACCATAAAAAAAATCACACTTTGTTAGTTTGTCATTATTGGTATTGGAAAGATTTAAAATACATTAAAAATAGAAGAGAGAATTATGACAGTCCAAAGAATGCGATCAAAAATATGGAAAACAAAATTAAAAAATCATAATAAAATTAAATTTAAACTTTTACGTGCAATATCTTTAGCTGAAGGAAAAGAAATTACAGGTGGTTTTACTGGAGATACTATCTCAAAAACAGATTATTATCTAGAAAATAATCGGAATGAATGTTTGTACGCTAACATATTTTTTGAAGCTATTTCTTATAATACAAATATTGGAGGAATTTGTGTTAGAAAATATAAAAAAGACCTTGCAATTCGTGATATTTGGTTTCAACAATATGTTAGAAATAATAGACATTCTTGGCATGAACATCCAGATGCTGATATTGCATTAATCTATTATTTGGAGTTGGATCGTCCAGAACATAGCACAGAGTTTAAAGATGAATATACACATGAAAGATTTTTTTGTAATGTTGCCGAAGGGGATATAATATTGTTTCCAGCTCGTTATCTCCACAGATCGCCTAATATTACTTCTGATACCAGAAAAACTGTTATCGTTTCCAACTGTAATCTTATAGACTTTAATCATGAATCGTAATGAATTTCTTTGGGTTGAAAAATATAGACCCAAAACTATTGAAGATTGTATTCTTCCAAATGATATCAAAAAAACATTTCAAGATTTTTTAGATAGAGGTGAAGTTCCCAACCTCCTTCTTTCAGGTCCTGCTGGATGTGGTAAAACTACTGTAGCAAAAGCTTTATGTCATGAACTTGGAGTAGATTATTACGTTATCAACGGATCTGACGAAGGAAGATTTTTGGATACTGTTAGAAACAATGCAAAAAATTTCGCTTCTACCGTTTCACTTTCATCATCTGCAAAACACAAAGTCATCATTATTGATGAGGCTGACAATACAACTAATGATGTACAACTCCTCTTACGTGCTTTTACTGAGGAATTTAGTGGTAACTGTCGGTTTATCTTTACATGCAACTACAAAAATAGGATTATTGAACCACTCCACTCTAGATGTGCTGTTGTTGAATTTTCAATTAAAGGACAACAAAAAGCTTCCCTTGCATCAAAATTCTTTAACCGTATCAGGACTATACTTGAGACTGAGAATGTTGAATATGATCCAAAAGTTCTTGCAGAACTAATTAATAAACATTTTCCAGATTGGAGACGTGTACTAAATGAATGTCAACGTTATTCATCTGGTGGTAAAATTGATTCTGGTATTCTTGCCACTTTCTCAGATGTAAAGGTAAATGATCTTATTAGAAACCTAAAGGAAAAAGATTTTTCTTCGGTTCGCAAGTGGGTTACTAATAATATGGATAATGATAGTGCAGTTATTATGCGTAGAGTTTATGATGCATTATCGAATGAAGTTGATGGTCCTTCTTTGGCTTCTGCTGTTTTGATTTTGGCTAAATATCAATATCAGATTGCATTTGTTGCCGATCAAGAAATAAATCTGTTAGCTTCATTAACTGAAATTATGGTTGAGTGTAACTTTAAGTAATTAATTTTTAAAAAATGACTAAAAACGAAACAAAATTAAAAGCGCAAGTTAAGTCCCGTTTTTATTATATTTTCTGGGGTTCTGCTACAGTAGCGGTTGTCCTTGGTCAAATATATGTTGGAACTGGATATAGAATTCTTGCTAATCAAATGGTTGAACTCATATCTAAAGTAGATGGAGTTCTTCTTCATAAAACTGAAAAACCTAGATTTTATTAAAAATGATTGACGTAAAATTATTCCGTATTAGTACTGGTGAAGAAGTTGTTGCAGAACTAGTTTCTGAAACCGAAGATACAGTTACTGTAAAAAATGGACTTGTAGTTCTTCCTACTAAAACTGGTGTAGGATTTGCACCTTGGGCTACAGTTATCGATCCTGAAGAACCTGACATTATTTTGTCTAGACAATTTGTTGTTTATATTGTTAATGTTCAAGAGGACGTAAAACAAAAGTATAATCAAATGTTTGGGAGTAAACTAGTAACTCCAGAAGAAAAAAAACTTATTCTTTGATATGCAATTAAATTTACATGATGCAAATTACGCAGCGGATCAATTCATAGATTACTTCTCTAATATGGGTCGTATCGATGAATATCTTCGTGCAGTAAAACTTGATCGTATGCAATCCATGCCAAAATATCTTCCTGGTATGGGACCAGAAGAAGATATGTTTGATGATTTTGATATACATCCAAATGATATGGAATTTGGTGTTTACTCAGCTGGATCAAAAAATGGATTTACAAATGAATACTTCAATGAGAGATTGCAAATTACAACGTCTCATGCAATTGAAGATTGTATTCCAGGTAAAAGTCTTAAATGGATTGTTATGGAAAAGAATACAAAAAAAATTGTTGGATTTATCCGATTCGGATCCCCAACAATTAATTCTAAACCAAGAAATAATTGGCTTGGTCAAGTTCCAGATTTGAAAATCTTTAATCGTCATGCGATTATGGGATTTATTATTGTTCCAACTCAACCATTTGGATTTAATTATCTTGGAGGAAAACTTCTTGCATTGATGTGTTGTTCTCATGAAGCTAGAGAACAATTAAATGCAAAGTATAATTCTGATATTTGTTTGTTTGAGACAACATCCCTGTATGGTTCCACTAAATCCTCATCCCAATATGATGGTTTAAAACCATATCTTCGTTATAAGGGCCTTACTGAAAGTAATTTTACTCCTTTGATTCATGACAAAGTATTCAAAGATTTGAACAAGTGGTTTGTTCATAGAAATAACAATGAAAATCTTGTTAAGGACAATGCATCCAGTCGCAAGTTGAAGACTCAACAAAGAATGATACAAATTATCAAAAACTCTTTAAAGGGTGAAGATAAACTAATTGATTTTAATGCAGCTATCAACAATGCAAAGTCTGTAACAGAACAAAAGAGAACATATTTTTCTGACTATGGATTCTCCAATGTTCGTGAAGTTATCAATGGGGATCAAAAAGATCTTATTAAGAATCCAATTAATTTTGATAAGTTTTATATGGATAATCTTGTCAATTGGTGGAAAAATAAAGCTTCAAAACGTTATGAGTCTTTGAAGTCTGAGGGTAGATTGAGAAGAGAATTGGAAACTTGGAATAAAAATATGGAGATTGATATTATACGATGAATAAACATTGTCTTTTAAATTTGTATGGTGCAGATAGACAAAAACTTGATGATTTAGATAATCTGTATAAACTTCTTTTTGATGCTGCAATTGAAACTGGAGCCACAGTTTTGGATCATTGTTGTAAAAAATTTGATCCTCAGGGAGTAACAATCATTATCATGTTATCTGAGTCTCATATTTCCATCCATACCTGGCCAGAAAAGGGTGAGGCCATGATTGACGTATTTACCTGTGGAGGAGAGGTAGAACCCCTCTGGGCGGTCCCTGTAATCGTCTCAGATCTCAAACCAACTCGTTATACTATGGAGATGATTAATAGATAATGAATAAATTTTTTCGTATATGGAAATACAGTTTGGGGAGTTTTAGTGATGAAAAAACCTACCGATATGACAACTACGTGGTTTTTGTACGGACTATTATATTCCTTTCTTATCTCATTACTAATTGTTTTATTATTTCAGGAGTGATTCGACATTGGAACTAAAAGATTGGCTTAACTCTATTAATTTTACAAAGAAAAATTTAACTGAAGAAGATCCTGAAGTTATAAAATCTTATCCCCCATATATTATAAATAAATGTCTTTCTGGACATATTGACTCCATTATGTTTGCCAATGAAATGAATCAATATCATTTTTTAGACAAACAATTGCAATATGATTTTTATATAAATATCTTAAGAAAAAAGAAACGGTTTGCTCCTTGGCTCAAAAAAGAAAGTATTGATAACCTATCTTTAATTAAAGAATATTATGGATACAATACTGAAAAAGCTCAACAAGCTTTAAAAATTCTGACTAAAGAACAAATTGATTTTATTAAAAATAGGCTCGAAAAAGGAGGCAAAAAGTGACAATTAAAGAACCCGAAGTCAAGTGGTCAGCCGAAAAAATGGTTGAAATATTTTTAAATGAACCTGATGATTTTCTTAAAGTTCGGGAGACATTGACTCGTATTGGAGTTGCTTCTAGAAAAGAGAAAAAACTTTATCAATCTTGTCATATTCTTCATAAACAAGGCAGATATTTTATTGTTCATTTTAAAGAATTATTTGCGCTTGATGGAAAGTATGCAAATTTAACTGTTAATGATGTTCAAAGACGCAATAGAATTGTAAAACTTTTATCTGATTGGGGTTTAATTTCTGTTGCAGATGAAGAATCAATTATCGATATTGCACCATTGAATCAAATTAAAGTTATTTCATATAAAGAAAAATCTGAGTGGATTTTAGAAACCAAATATAATATTGGTAAGAAAAAGCCAGTTGAACCAGAATCTTGATAAATAGTTGTGTGTCGATTTCGTGCGGCACGCGCTACGAAGGGAATATACGCTACATTAAGGAGGTTTACCGAACCTCCTTTTTTATGTTTTCTATTATAATTAGTGTTGGATGCCTTCGGGGTCCACAAAACACAAACTCGCTTATTAAAGGAGCTACTATAATGGGAGACCTAACACGGTATAATGCAGCCAATATCAATCAATTATTGGATCGTATAACTCGAAATAGTATTGGTATGGAAGATTATTTTGATAGGATATTTGCATTGCATGAAACTACGTCAAATTATCCACCATATAATCTCGTTTCGGTAAATAATGTTACATCATTACTAGAGATTGCACTAGCAGGTTTTAAGAAAAAGGAAGTCTATGTATATACACAAGATGGTAAACTCTTTATCGAAGGTCAAAAAGAAGATAAAGAAACAGAAACTAACTACGTACACAAAGGTGTGGCTCAACGGAGTTTTACACGAGCCTGGACGCTTAGCGAAGACACGGAAGTTAGATCAGTT
>Ga0163109_10003918_pt1 | contig 11327 bp, 10 predicted proteins | sample CRUFie1St13metaG_FD_108704 | JGI IMG/M metagenome (GOLD analysis project Ga0163109, IMG submission 108704) | Marine microbial communities from the Costa Rica Dome - CRUD Field 142mm St13 metaG | ecosystem: Environmental > Aquatic > Marine > Oceanic > Photic zone | place: Costa Rica: the Eastern... | reverse complement strand
GTTATAGAAAAATTAAAAGAGTTAGGTTATGAGTAAAGAATCACTTCTTAAAAAAGAGTTTAAAGAAAGTGATATCCAGAGAGCAAGAAATATAATCAACAAAGATTTTACTTCTTCTACTAAAATTCAAACTGGATATCGTAAAAACAAAAAAAGATACAAAGAAGGGGACATTTGGACTGAATCAGGAAAACAGTGGACAATAAAAAATGGTATTAAGCAAAATATTACAAAGCTAGATGAGGCTAAAAAAGCATTACGATTACCATTAAGGTGTCCTAAATGTGGAGGATCTATGGAACACCATCTTGCTAAAAAAATGTATAAAATTCATGGCTTTTGTTTCGACCCCTGTACAGTTGAGTATGAAGCAGAACTTAGAAAAGCTGGTCTTTATGAAGCTTATGAAAGAAGAATGATTACCGGTAATATTAATTCTTTTATAGATGATATTGAAGCATGGGTACTTCAGTCCATAGAAGATAAAAATGACTTTGTGACTGAGGCTGGTGATATAGAAGATTGGGGTAAACTATCTACAAAAGATAAAAAGAAAATACTTGATAATTTAAAAGGTTATACTGATCATATACGTAAGCAATTATAACGATATTTATTAAAAAGAAAACTAATGGCAACTCAAAAAGAGATTTTAGAAAACGTTTTATCAGAATTAGTTCATATTAAAAAACATATGCCTAATGGCGAATTAAAAGCCATGATAGACGACGTAAAAGATCTTAAGGAAGATATGTCTGAGCTTAAGTATACGCTGTTAAATCCAACTGATGGTGTAATAGTTAAAACTAATCAAAATACTTCGTTTAGACGTGAAATGCAAAGAAACGAAAAAGATTTTCAATTACAAATGCAAGAAGTAGAGTCGCTAAAGAGATGGAGAGATGGAGTAAATAAAGCTCTATGGATTATTTTTGGATTAATAGCAGCTTTAGGGCTTAATATAATAATGATGCATTCTGATAAAATATAATGACAAACGAACAAATACATCAGATTACAGTAGAGTCTTTAAGAGACTGGTTTAAAAAAGAGAAATGGGTTCGCATTTCTTCTTCTGGTAATATAGCTGGTCCTTGCGGTACATCTAAAAATAAAAAAAATCCCGATAGATGTTTACCTAAAGCAAAAGCTCAATCTTTAACTAAAAATCAAAGAGCAGCTACTGCTAGGAAGAAAAAGAAAGCAGGAGCTAAAGGAAAGACAGTAGTTAAAAATACAAAAGCAGCAACAGTGAAAAAAGAAAATCAACATAGAAAGTGGACAAGGGAGGATATGGACACATACATTGATGAAGTCTTAGGTGGATACTTAGAAAGATATCTCGGATATAACCCAGGACCTCCTAATCACCCAATGTATAAAATGACTCCTGAACAGTTTTCAGCTTATATTGCTCAAGAAATGATAGGAGGTATAGATGAGTTATTAGATGAAGTTGACACTAATATAACTTTTATTAGAGATGCATTAGAAGATCATTATGAAGAACGCAAAAAAATAGCTATGGGAGTCGGTCACGATCCTGATATGCATTTTGAACCAGAAGAAGAAAAAATTGGAGCAGATGCACTAGGTATGGTACTAACGGCATTAGATAAGATGGCTACACCTACTAAACTAGAAGAAAGAAGAAAAATGAAAAATACTAAAAAAACAATTATTAAAAAAAATATTTTAACAGCTTTGCACTTACTTAAAGAAGAAACAGGTAAAGATTATACTTCCCATTTAGAGAAGATTATTGATAGATTAAAAGATATCGATATTAGTATTGATTATTTAGCCAGTGCCATAGTAGGAAAAGATTCAGCTGAAGTTGATATAGCACAAGATTTTTTTGGTAGATTAGCCAACCCAAAAGCACCAGGTGCTAATAAGGTAAAAAAAGAAACTAAAGGAGCTCCAAAAGGACATTACTTTACTAAATCTGGTAACTTAGTAAAAGGAAAATTAACTAAAGATGCTAGAGAAAGAGGAGCTAGATTAAGTGATCCAAAAGATAAACAAAGGTCTAAAGTTCCTCCTGTAACACAATATAACGAAACATCTGATCCTAATGACGGTAAAGCCGCACCATTTGGGTCTGGATATAAACCTATAACTGAAATGACACTAGAAGATTTAAAAAACTTAACAGTCGGTCTTCTACATGAAATACAGCAAAAAGAAGATGTACTTCAAGAAGACGACAGATGTACTAGAATAGCAAAACAAAAATACGATACCTGGCCTTCAGCTTATGCTTCAGGAGCAGTAGTAAGATGTAGAAGAGGTGAAATTTGGAAAAAGAAAAAATAATGCCTGCTAAATTAAAACCTAGTACTAAAGAATATAATAGAGACTCTAGAGGTAGAATGTTAAATACTTTTACTTGGAAACATTATACTCCATCTAATACATCTACTGATGAGTTAAAAAAGATGTATGAGAGTGATTCTTATAAAAGAAAAAAGAATATAATTAAAAGAGAGTTAGAAAAAAGAAATGCCCTTAACTAAAAAATCAGACGCAGGAGATTACATAGATGATTTTAAAAAATCTAAAGCCCCGCAATTCAAAGGTAAGTCTAAAAAGAAAAGGCGTGATATGGCTATTGCAGCTTATCTTGCCAATAAAAATGAGGTGGCTGATTTTATTAGGGAGGTTGTAAGAGAAAATTTCAAAGACGGTAAAAAGAAAGGTAAATCTAGGCCTGGAAGAGTAAAAAAAGCAGGAGCATCATGTAAAGGTTCTGTTACGTCTTTAAGAGCCAAAGCTAAAAAGTACGGCGGTGAAAAAGGTAAAATGTACCACTGGTGTGCTAATATGAAAGGAGGAAAGAAAAAATGATTATAGCAGATACTCATTTTAAGAAAGAAGGTTATTATACTGAACCTACACTTGATGTAGATATCCTACAAGATCCTAAATGTGTAGATTTATTTGACCAGAACGGATATCATCTAACTAAAGCAGAACAGGCATTTTTAGTACCTAATGGATATGATCCTATAGAAAGAAGACATGAAGATTGTTTAAGACAAGATTGGATAATTTGGGATAAGAGAAAAGGAGCACATATTAATCACTCAGATATATTTGAAAGAAAAGGATTTGATAGAAACGCTAAATTACAGCTAGAAAAGGTTGCTCATTTAAATCCTATGTTATACAAATTAATAAAGATGAAACCTAAATGGGGTATTGATATATCTATAGATTATGTAGCAGAAGATAGAGTATTCGAAGTATTTCATTACGAATGGGATTCTTTTGATTATAATGCAGTACAAGAAAAAAAAGAAGAAATAGAGCAATTTATCATCCATAAAGACTGGGACGATATTGCTAATTTGTTATGGAATAGAAAAAGCGAATGGTTATATTTAGATTTCTTTGAACAAACTAAATGGCGTACAGATTTTTTTGGACTTTCACCAGAAAAATTTAAAAATGTTATTTGGGAAGAATAATCTATTTATTTATATACGTATATAAAGATTTAAGGCATGACTTATCAAGAAATAAAAGACCGTCTTTCTAAATGTGAAAATGAACTTAAATCATTAAAAGAAAGACCTAATTCTAATTTAACTGTAGCAGACATTAACTCTCAGATTAAAAAACTCACAGTTTTAAAAGAAATTTTTAAAATACAGTTAAATGAAGAAGGTAATACTATAATTACTACTAAAAAAGGAGCTACAAAAGTAGTACCTAATCTTGATAAAAAGCAACAACAAGCACTAAAAGATGATCCTAATATTAATTCTATTGAAACAACAGATGGAATGAAAATAAAAGAAGGAGGATTTGATCAAAATGAAACAGCATCAATTGCTGCTAATGTAGGAAAAGCAGTTGTTCTAGCGTTAAATTCTATGGGGGAAGGTATTTCCTCAGCTAGAGTAATTAATATAAAACCTGACAGCTTTAACGTAAGAATAGTTTTTAGAAACGATAATGAAGAAGTATATGAATTTTATATTAACGAAGACGATAGACTTATATTAAAGCATTCTTCTTACGATAGAGATGTAGCTGATGTAGGAGCAAAACCTTCTGGAGAAGCAGTTGTAAATGTAGATGTAGTAAAAGATGCATTTAGTAAAGAGTTAGAAAATATAATGGCAGAAACTATGACCGACCAAGAATTTAGAGATGCAAAAGAAAAAGAAAGACTAGAAAAGCATCCAGAAAAAGATACTATAAAAAAAATACAAGCTTTAATAGCAAGAGAAAGAAGACTTAAAAATACTAAAGAAGAGGTTGAAGAAGGAGAATATGCTGCTGATAAGTATAATGTTAATGTCTTTGGGTATCAAACTAAACACTATAAGATATGTCCTGGTGCTAAAGCATTTATGCAGAAAGTAGTAGATGGGGAATTTGGGAAAGTAGATAAGCAAGAAACTATAAGATTAGCTAAACTTCATGATCTTCTTTTTATGTACGAAATTAAAGCATTAAAAGATTCTGAATATGCTGCTAATATACTTACTCAAGCTGAATATGTAGCTGGTGAAATAGAAAGACAAGTTCAAGATATGGGATTACCTGTAGATGAAGTAGATTATTTAGAAGCTCATATTGAAAAAATATCTGATGCTGCTTCTGAAACTGATTATGTAAAAAGAAGAAGAGACGATGATTACTCAGAATCTACTAATGAAAGAGAAGGAGACGATCATCATTATATAAAAGTATCTAAAGCAGATTTTAAAAAAGCAGAAAAAATTATTAGTCAAAATATAGATGGTAATAACGTTAAAATGGACTACGTAGATGATGATGGTGCAGGTAATGTTATTATATACTTTATGTTTAATGATGGAGATATAGCATCTGGAGAAGCTAATTCTTTTATGAACGATGTAGTAATGGATTTAGAAGCGTATGATATTAGAATAAATGATCATAGCGCAGAAATGGATGAAGCTGAATTATCTAAAGCTGAAAAAGGTAAGTTAAAAGATATGAGTAAATCATTAAAGAAGTCTTCTAAAGGTCATGCCGGTCAAGCTAAATATATAGATAAATTAGTTAAAGAAGGAAGAGGTGATATGGATATCATCAAAGGAATTATTAGAGATAGAGCTAATGAATCTGGATTTGAAGAAAGAGAAGAAGCTGCTGAAGTAATCGCTGGTATCGCAGAAGAATATATGTTAAGCCTTAAAGTAATACAAGCTTATATGGACTCTGACGGACCTGTTAATCCTTTTGATGTAAATGAACTAGATGAAAGTCGATATACTAAAATAAGAGATTATTATAGAAAGATAGATCAAATGAAAAAGGGGTCTGAAGAAGAAATTGACAATATTAAAAGAATGAACCCAAAGGCTGATAAGAAATCTCTTAAAAAAATAGCTAAAATGGGAAAAGAAAAGAAAGACGAAGTATCTGAAAATGCAGATCAAGATGAAGCTTTAGATAGATTGAGAGAAATAGTAGATACATTAGAAGATTTAGGTTCTGAAGCTAGAGATTTAGTTAGACAAAACTTTCCTAATGAAATGAGTAGAATGGATGGATACGGAGTATTTAATTTTGCTTATTCAAATAATAGATATGATACTACTATAGGTAGTGAAGTAGATAGATTAGAAGATAGCGGGTACGATGATTTAGACGATGAAGATTATCCTTCTGAAGCTTTAGATAGCGATTTACCAAAAGGGAAACATTCAATAGCTAAGCTACAGAAAGTACATGGAATGATAGTTAGTAAGATGAAAGAGCTTGCTAAGCTTTATAAAGAAAAAGGAGGAGAGTATGAATATAGAGGACATTCTGTAATAGATCATTTGAAATCTATGACTAAAAAGAAAAAACAAGTAGAAGATGCTTTAGATAAAGCAGTATCAGGTAAAAACAGAGGACAGCAATTAGATCCTAACGTTGATGAAGCTGCTATTACTGAACCTATTAAACTTCAAGATGCCTTAGAAAGATATTCATTTGGAGAAATATTAGATACTGCTGTTGAGTTTTATACTCAAGAAGGAGAAAAAGATGTTGCTACATTAGCAAAACAAGCTGCTATCAAGTTTAGAAAAATGTTAGATGATTTTGATGGAGGAGTATCAGAAAAAGCTCCTGGTTTTATGCATGACTGTGCTTCTAAAGTAGTTCATGAAAAGCACGGAAAAGGTACTTGCATTCCAGAACAACATACCTTAGTTAAAGAAGGTAACAAATATGTAGTAACACATTATGATGTTTTATTCGAAAGCGGTAAAACTGTAAAAAATATACCGGTAGATGAACTAAACGTAATAACATCTTCTCACCACGGCCATAAAAGAAGAAAGAAGTAATATGAATAAAAAAGATTTAGAAAATATTATTTTAGAAGCATATACTGAAGCACTTTCAGAAGTTGAAATGACAGATACAGATAGCCCTGTTCAATGGAAAGATTTATCTCCTAAAGTTCAAAAACATTTTACTAATACTATCAGCTATAAAGGTAAAGCAGCACCAGGAGACCCTGAAAGAGATTTTTTAAGTTCTAAAAAAAATACTTACTTTTTTACTACTAATGTAGATAAAACTACAGGTAGAGTAGGTCATGCAGTAATAAGATTAGCATCTTTTGAAAATTTATATAGTAGATTTTCTAAAATAATCTCAGATATAAAGGATTTAATGAAGTCGTCAGATGTTAGAAAAGATACTGCTGCTAGAGATTTATTTGAATTAATTAAAACTAATTACAGAAAATTACAAAGATACTTAAGAATAGAAAGACCTGAGCAATACGACTTGATGAAAATGAGAAGAATTATGGAAGAAACTAATAATTCTATTAAAGAGTCCAACACATCAGCAGGCAGGTATTTAAAATTAGTAAATGAAAGTTTATTAGACCAAGTAAACGAACAAGAACCTGAGCCTGAAGAAGCTCCTGATACTGATGCACCTGAAACAACAGTACTAGAAGATTCTACAGATAAAATTTTAGCTAAGTTTCCTACATTAAGAAACGCATTAGTAAAATTACAAACAGAAGATTTCAAAGATTTTGTAGAAAGTATCGACTGGGTATCTCCTAGACCAACATCGTTTAGAGTAAATTTAAAAAATGGTCAAGATTTTATTTTGAAATGGATGGGGGAAGGATTCCAAGCTCAAATTATGGGTAAAAGATACTTTTTAAATAATATATCAGATTATCAACAAGCTTTAGATAAACTAGAAGTTCTTTACAGACAAGCACCTATGAAAGCACCTGGTAGTGAAGAAGGAGGAGAAGGAGCAGATAGTGACTTTGGGTCAGCAGATACTGGAGGAGGTGATTTCCCTGGTGGTGATGCTGGAGGCGGAGGAGATGTAGATATTGCTCCTGATGCAGGAGGAGAAGAAGGAGGAGCTGATTTGACTGATGAACCTATAGATTTTGAAGCTGGAGAAGAACCAGAAGCATAATGAACATAGTAGATAGATTGTATACCGAATGGGCCTGGAGGTCTAAAACAGGATTACCTGATATAAAAAATCCTGATGATAAAGCTATATTAGATTCTATATTAGAAGAATTAGGAGCTGAAGATGATCAAAACACAGAACCTCAACCTGAAACTACTTCCCAAGACACAGGAGATGATTATGATGAAGCTATAAAAAAAGAGTTTGACGGAGAAATACCGGAAGTATTAGGGCTTTATGCTGTCCCTGACGGTACTACATCAACAAGTATTAAAAATAGCACAGATAAAACTAATTTTAAAAGACTTCATAGTATTAAACCTGGAGGTAATGCTACTATAGGTAAAGGAGAATTAGCATTATACTGGCTGTATAAGTTTCAAAAATCTAATATAGGCACTGTATCTGATAATAGAGGTGGTGTTGATAATCCTGATCTACAATTAGGAGATAAGTTTGTAGAGGTTAAAGCTTATAAAGGTAGTGGAAAAACTAGTAATAAGATAAAATTAGGAGGAGTATCAAAACAGCATAAAAGTATAGGTTTGTTTAAAGCTATTTTTGGAATTGGTGCTTTGACTAAGTTCTTTAACCCTGAAGAGAAACTTAAAAAAGTAGTTTTAGCTAATAACTTTTTACCTGAAGAACTTATTTCTGCATGTAATGAAGTATTTAGATTAAAAGATGTTGATTTATCAGAACTAGCATCAGAATACCCAATATTTAAAAATTTAGAGAATAATATCAACACAGTTCTTCAATTGACTGATAGTCCGGAATCTGGACAAATTATGGCAAGTAGGGCACTAGGAGAATTAGCTAAAATAAAATTTGCAAGTAAACCTGGTATAGATCAATTAATAGTAGATGTTGATTCTGATGGAAATGCAGATTGGTTTAAAGTTACTAATGCAGGACTGAAGAAAGATGATTTGTATAAACACGTTACTATAAATAACGGGGTACTTACAGCTGACTACAAAGCTATTTTTGGCAAAGTAGAAAGCGAACAATCATAGTTATGGCACAAGACATAAAAAAAATAATCGCACAAGAGTATCTTAAGTGCGCAAAAGATCCGGCGTACTTTATGAGAAAGTATTGCTATATTCAACATCCTACTAGAGGTAGAATACTTTTTAACCTCTATCCTTTTCAAGATAAAATTCTACATTTATTTAAAGATAACCAGTATAATATTGTACTTAAGTCTAGACAGTTAGGTATTTCTACTTTATCTGCAGCTTACTCTTTATGGTTAATGTTATTTCATAAAGATAAGAACGTACTGGCTTTAGCCACAACTCAAGCAACTGCTCGTAACTTAGTTACTAAAGTAATTTTTATGTATGATCAGTTACCTAAGTGGTTAAGGTTAACTGCGTTAGAAAAAAATAAATTATCTTTAAGATTAAAAAATGGATCTAGAATAGCTGCTAAATCATCTAATACTGATGCTGCAAGATCAGAAGCGGTGTCGTTACTACTAATAGATGAGGCAGCATTTATAGATAATATTGATGAAACTTTTACTGCAGCACAACAAACCTTAGCTACTGGTGGACAGTGTTTAGCATTATCTACTCCTAATGGTGTAGGTAACTGGTTTCATTTAACTTGGGAAAAAGCTGTTACTCAAGAAAATAGTTTTTGTCCTATTAGATTACCCTGGACTGTACACCCTGAAAGAGATCAAAAATGGAGAGATCAACAAGATTCAGATCTTGGTCCTAGAATGGCCGGTCAGGAATGTGACTGTGACTTTTTAGCTTCTGGAGATACAGTATTTGAACCAGATGATATGACTTTCTTCGAATCAACTTATCAGCAAGATCCTATGGAAAGAAGAGGAGTTGATGGTAATTTATGGGTATGGGAAGGAGTAGATTATTCTAAATCATATATGGTTGTAGCCGATGTAGCAAGAGGTGATTCATCAGATTATTCTGCATTTCACATCTTTGATATAGATCAATGTATTCAAGTTGCTGAATATAGAGGTAAAATATCTCCCAAAGACTTTGGTAATATATTAGTAGGAATAGCATCTGAATATAACGATGCTCTTTTAGTAGTTGAAAACGCTAATATAGGATGGGCTACTATTGAACAAATAATGGAAAGGGAATATAGAAACCTTTATTATAGTCCTACTAATAATTTAGATACTGTAGAATCTTATATGCATAAATACGAAAGAGATAAATTAGTTCCTGGCTTTACTATGTCGTCTAGAACTAGACCTCTAGTAATTGCTAAAATGATAGAATATATAAGAGAAAAAGCTGTTACTATTCAATCAAAAAGACTTTTACAAGAAATGCGTGTTTTTATATGGAAAAATGGAAAAGCACAAGCTCAAGATAGATATAATGATGATTTAATTATGTCATGTGCTACAGCACTTTATGTTAGAGATACAGCGTTAAGGCTTAGACAACAAGGTATGGATTTAGCTAGAGCTCAACTATCTTCTTTTAGTAATCTTAATGCTAAAAACAAAGCAGTTATAAAAACAGTTGGAAATAAGCAAGATAATCCTTATCTTATAAAGACACCAAGAGGTGATGAAGATATCACTTGGTTACTAAAATAGACTATTTATATATAAATTAAACGTTTAATGGCAGATACTTCACTATTTGGTAGACTCAGAAGACTGTTTTCTAATGATGTAGTTATTAGAAACGTAGGAGGAACTCAGTTAAAAATAGCTGATGTTAATTCTATACAGACTACCGGAAGATACCAAACTAATTCTTTAATAGATAGATTTACTAGATTATATATTTACAATAATAAAAATATATTCAATCCTAACCTAAACTATCAAACACTCAGAATACAGTTATATTCAGACTATGAAGCTATGGATACAGATCCTATAATAGCTTCTGCATTAGATATACTAGCTGATGAAGCTACAGTAAAAAATGATCAAAACGAAGTCCTTTCCATAAAGTCCTCAGATGAAAATATACAACGAGTTCTTTATAACCTATTCTATGATATACTTAATATAGAATTCAATTTATGGTCATGGACAAGAAACATGTGTAAATACGGAGATTTTTTCCTAAAATTAGAAATCTCGGAAAAGTTCGGTGTATATAACGTACTCCCTTATACTGTTTACCACATGGTAAGAAGAGAAGGAGAAGATCCAGATAATCCTGCTAAAGTAATTTTTCAATTAGACCCTGATGGGTTAGCATCTTCTCAACATCCTAATTATTTACCAAAAAGAAAATCTAATAAAAAAGTAGTTGACTTTGATAATTATGAAGTAGCACACTTTAGATTAATATCAGATACTTCATATTTACCTTACGGTAGGTCTTATTTAGAACCAGCTAGAAAAATATTTAAACAAGTTACATTAATGGAAGATGCGATGTTAATTCATCGTATAATGAGAGCACCTGAAAAAAGAATGTTCTATATTAATGTAGGTAATGTACCACCAAATGAGGTTGAGCAGTTTATGCAAAAAACTATCAATCAAATGAAAAAAACACCTTATGTTGATGATGCAGGAAATTATAACCTAAAATTCAACATGCAAAATATGATGGAAGACTTTTATCTTCCTGTCAGAGGCGGTGATACAGCTACAAGAATTGAGACTACTAAAGGATTAGATTATGACGGAACAACAGATGTTCAGTATTTACAGCAAAAAATGTTTGCTGCTCTTAAAATACCTAAAGCGTATTTTGGGTATGAAGGAGACTTACAAGGTAAAGCAACATTAGCAGCAGAAGATATTAGATTTGCACGTACAGTAGAAAGAATCCATAGAATAATGGAATCTGAATTAACTAAGATTGCATTAGTACATTTATACTCTCAAGGATTTACAGGAGAAAGTTTAACTAATTTTGAAATTAAAT
>Ga0163109_10003917_pt1 | contig 11329 bp, 12 predicted proteins | sample CRUFie1St13metaG_FD_108704 | JGI IMG/M metagenome (GOLD analysis project Ga0163109, IMG submission 108704) | Marine microbial communities from the Costa Rica Dome - CRUD Field 142mm St13 metaG | ecosystem: Environmental > Aquatic > Marine > Oceanic > Photic zone | place: Costa Rica: the Eastern... | reverse complement strand
TTAGCAGCATGATTAGACGGCGTTTGGTTTGAATTTTTCATGATGTCGCACTCATTAGGCTGATCAAGCTGTGTTTCAACGTTTTTAGCTATAACCTGATTGTCCAAAAATACTGAAGCACGAGGCGTGCCATGATTTCTAGATACGTTTTGATTGGATGCGGATATGAGGTCAAAGGCACCTGCTAGGTTGTTTTTGCTTGTTTTCTCACCTTTTTGATCGCTACGCGTAATAGGTTTTGAATTGGCTTGTTGGGCAAAAGTTGCCGACAGGGGTTTTCTAGGGCGACCAATAGTTGAGTTTTTCTTAGATCCATCCTTTTTCAACATCGATGGAGTGTTCGAACTGTCTTTTATTTGTTGAGTTCGAACATTACCCATGACTTTAGTATCGACGTTTCTTTTCATATCAGCCAGCCCGTGACCGGGTTGCTCCTCCCGGGTAATCTTTGAGGGTTGTATCGAATTTTCTGCGGGGATTTGTCTTCTCTGAGAATTGTCATTGGCATTGATGGCTTTTTTCTTATCGACTAGCCCGTGAGCGACCCGCGCCCGCCTGACCATCTTTGAAGGTTGCTCCGGATTTTCTGTAGGAGTTTGTTTTTTCAGAGCATCTCCCTTGGCTGAGGCATCCGCCCCGCCGGCTCTACCCTTACAGTCAGTGTTGATTTGTGGCTGGTCGGATATACTTCGACCATTATTTAGGTTTTTGGCCGAATTGGAGTAGTTTTTAGAAATACTTTGTTGCACCACTTTGTGCATTCCTACTGTGGATACCCCCAAAGAAGTTGTTTCACTTAGGCTGGCTGGATCTTGCGAGGATCCATGATCCGCTTCTTTTTCTTCAGTGTTTTGAATATCAGCGGTATTCTTAGAGTCGGTGCCCTCTTGCTGCAGTTTGGCTTCGAAAGTGGCGCCAAAGGAAGGTGTAATTTGTTTGGGTAAGGACGTTTTATTCGAATCACTGGAAGATTGCTTCCGGGAGTCGACCGTGTTGGCGACCGGATCGTTTTGTATGGTTGACATGTTTGTGTCTAGAGAGAGGAGTTTCTTTCATGACATCCGTGTCAGGTTCTGGCATCCATGCTGAATGTTTTCAAGGATTGAGAGGTTGTGCCGCAGAGGCCTTGTCGAAGGCTTCCTTTATGCTCTTGAAACGATCTTTTCGTTCCGTAGCCCAATATGCCATTAGTTCTGCTACATCGGCCTCCTTCATAGATGCCCAGATGAGCCCAATTTCTTCGTCTGTGTTACTGTCCAGAATTAAGCTAATCTGCTCAGGGTCCAAATTTTTGAACATTTCTAGATAGCGATTGATAGTGGCAGGTTCCATTTTGTTAGTTTCCTCCTTCGGTGTTAAGGCCTGCATGCTATTCTTAAGTTGTTCGATTTTTTGTCTTAAGGATTCAAGTCTGTTTTCAGTTTGCCTGATGAGCGTATATTTTTCTTCCAGTTCTTCTTCTTTCTTATCTTGTTCTCGGATTCGACGATTCAATTCTAGTATAAGGTTATCGACCTTAGGATTGTGGTATTCCCAGGATGGGCCCTTCAAATTGGATTGCCTTTTTTTACTTTCACTCGTGTTGGGGGATGAAGTTTGTGTTTGGTTCTTAGATGATTCGATTATGGAAAAATCCGTATTTGACAATCGAAACCAAATCAACAGGGCGCTGCTACCAAAGAAGGCCAATCCTAGAATGAGCAAAACAATCAGTGATGATGGGGCGCGCTTTTTCATATTAGTTAATCGGAGGTGCGAATGCCTCCACGGCTAGCAATTTCGTCGATACCCTGTTGCTCGTGCTGGTCGGTCTGATAACGATGTTGCGCTTGCAATCCCTCTTGATATTTTTCGATTATTTTCTTCTCGCGACGAGCCTCGAACAATTCCCTTTTTTTCTGCTCTAGTTCCTCTATTGCATCTTGGAGTTCCAACGATTTTTGAGTGATTTGTGTTTCGTAATAATCGATACCTTTTTGGCTCAGTCGTAGAATAACAGATTGAGAGCCCTGGTCCATGCGCCTTCGAAGTTGCTGACTTTGATCCTCAAGCGAATCTTCCAAATCTGAGATGTCTCCCTGTAGGTTTTGAACCCGATACAAGGCTTCGGCATGATGCTGCGCCGCTGCGCGTTCATCCTGAGTCCTTAGTTTTAATACCGACCGTAGTTTAAATGTAAATTTTTTCATGAAGCCATGGTATTTTGCGTTTGTTCAATCACGCGTTTCTGATCGGTCTGCAAGAGTCGTTGAAGGGCTTCTATATTTTCTTGCCATGTACAATTTTGATCCTTGTTCTGTTTGAGAAATTTATTCAATGCAGGTCTTATTGCAATGGCTCGATCAATTTGCTGATTGGAGCCACTTTTGTAAGCTCCAAGGGTAATGATATCTTTGTGTTGGTGGTATTCTGCCAGGCATTCCCTCGCTTGATCTATCCAGCGCTGAGATTCCTTTTGGTTGAGATCACCACTTAATCGACTGACACTTTGAAGTACATCAATTGCAGGATAATGGTTTCTTATTGCCAGATCACGGCTAAGTACAATATGTCCATCTAGGATTGATCGGACATGGTCTGCGATTGGGTCATTTAAGTCATCACCCTCTACTAAAACGGTGAACAAACCTGTAATAGAGCCAGTTTCTCCAGCACCAGCTCTCTCAAGAAGCCTTGGGAGTTCTGCGAAAACCGAGGGCGGGTAGCCTTTGGTTGCCGGTAGCTCACCAGTTGAAAGGCCGACCTCGCGCTGTGCCATGGCAAATCGAGTTACCGAGTCCATCATCAACATGACTTTCATACCTTGGTCTCGAAAGTGTTCGGCAATGGCCATCGCTGTGTAAGCCCCTTTCAAACGCATAATGGGTGGTTCATCTGAGGTGGCAACTACCACAATGGATTTGGCTCTGGCTTCCTCCGAAAGGTCACGCTCAATGAACTCACGCAATTCACGTCCACGCTCGCCGATCAAGGCAATGACATTTACGTCTGCTTCGGCATGACCTGCGATCATGCCTAGCAAGGTGGATTTCCCTACACCACTGCCAGCAAATATGCCCAAACGCTGTCCCATACCGCATGGAATGAAGGTGTCCAAAGCACGCACCCCGGTTTGGAATCTTTCGGAAATTCTCATTCGCCTCATGGGGTGGGGTGGGGCTGCCTTCAGTGAAGTCAAACAATCGCCTTGAAGCGGGCCAATACCGTCGATCGGGTCTCCCAAACTATTGAGAATTCGTCCCATGAGACCAAAACCTATCTTGATTTGTAGTGGCTTACCCTCGGTTGTGACAGTGCTACCCGGTTGAACACCTTCCATATCACCAAACGGCATAAGAAGGACCTTGTTGGAGCGAAAACCTACAACTTCTGCTAGGATAGAGGAATGACCTTCTCGAGTCTGAATTTTACAAATATCCCCGATGGAAGCAAGAGGACCACTTGACTCAACAGCAGGACCGGTTACGCAAAGAACTCTTCCGGTACGAGAAACGGGATTGATTCGTTCCAGATCACTCATCGACTGAAGGAATTGGCTAAAATCGAGTTTTGGGGGTTGAATGGCCGTACTCATGCTTCAACACTTTCGTCCAATCCGGCCGCTGATGGTATGTTTTTTGGAGGGTGGTTTTGAGGTTTCGGGCGGCGATGAAAGGCTTCAGTTACGCGTGCCCATTTAGATTCCATTGTAGCATCAAAGTCTCCAAAAGGGGTTTTAATGTAGCAACCACCACGCGTCAGGTTTTCATCCGGAATAAAACGCAAGTTTTCCGAACGATCGAATTGGATGGCTGGGTTGTTTCCTTTGGCGCCTTCACTCAGGAGAGCAAGGTCGTCTGGATGAATGCGTACCTGTAAGGCGGCCTCTCGCTCCAATTCTCCGATGGCCTCACTCACGACGGCCCGAATACGCTCTGTATCGACGGGTATGTTGGCCATGAGCTTTTTGGTCAGCGTGCAGGCCATATGGGTGAGTGCTTCCTCCATTTCACGAAAAGCTTTTGGGATGCCTTCTTCCAAGTTTTGAATCACGCTGTTGACTTGGTCAAAAAGGGCCCGGTGTTCCGCATCAAAGGAGTCTTTGGCTTCCTGACGAGCTTCCTCTCGCGCATCGTCAATCGCCTTTTCGCGAATCAAGCGATAATGGGCTTCAATGCTTTCCCAGAAAGGGACATCCTTTCGGATGGACATATCCAGTGGGAGCGGCCCTGCTCCGAAGCGAATGTTGTGCTCAGTGATGCTCATCATCCACCTCCACCCATGACCGAAAGGTCAATTTCGTCATCCGACTCTAGTCTTCGGACAGTTTCAATGACACTCAGCTGAGCCGCCTCGACGTCCTTGGCCTTAGCATTTGTCAAGAATTCCATTTCCTCGAGGACCCCTTCACCTGCACGCTTTGACATGCAAGAAAGAATAAAACTTACCAAGTTTTCGGGAACATTCTTCATGGCCATAGCAAGATCTTTCATATCCACATCGCGAAGAATTTTCTGGACATCTTGAGCATCGAGGTAAATTAAATCCTCGAATGTAAACATTTTTTGCTTAATTGAATTACCGAGATCTGGATTGCTTTCCTCTAGGGTAGTCAGAATGTTTTTGCTGGCTTCCTTGTTCATGGCGTTGAGCATGGCGGCTGCTACCCGAACCCCTCCCGGATGGGTGAGGGGTCTTGCAATCGCTCTCTGGGCTTTACCCAGGACCACGGCAATCACTTTATCAACAATCTCTGATGGGGTTGGAGCCAGGGTAGCAAGTCGTTCTAACACAATCACTCGTTTTTCCTCACCAAAGGAGGTTGATACCTCTGCGGCGCGTTCTGGTGGTAAGTGACTCAAGATTAATGCAATGGTCTGTTCTTGTTCATTTTTAAGAAGGTTAAACAATTGAACGGAATCCATGCCTAGTAGTTGGTCTAGAGCATCGGATTTTCTAGTGCTTGATGCTGATATCTTACCCAGTAAGTTAGCAGCTTTGAATCCACCAAGAGATTTAAGAAGCGCTTTTTCTACGACATTAATCCCCCCACCCAATGATGCGTTTGCTCGATTAATTAAATCTGCAAATTCATCGAGTATTTCTTGTTGTTCATCAGCATTAAGCAGTTCCATTTTTGAGACCTCGGATACCACTGACTCAATGGTGTTGTCGTCCATACCTTTTAAAATGCTCGCTGAATTATCAGGACCAAGAATGACCAGCAATGAAGCAAGCTTCTGAAATTTATTCATCGCCGCCACTTTTGGGGAGGGGGACCTTGTATCATTTCCTTCCATTGGAATGAATTAATTGCTTTGGCTGTTTTCCTTCTTAAGCCATGACTGAATGGCTTGACTCATGTTAGATGGATTATTTTGGATGATCCTATTAATGACCTCTACCCTTTCGTCTGGGCTGGGTGATTCGTCGAAGGTATTTCCATTAGTTCGTGAGCGACCTTCCCCTTCATCGTCGGGTGCGTTGGGATCAGTGGAATAGGCATAATCTCTCAAATTTTCTAAAGGAATTCCAAGTGGGATTGTTTCGAATGGGGTCTTTTTAAGCGTTCGGGTAAACCACCACAGCATGAAAATAGCAAGACCAACAACACCCAATTGTTTGGTTAAATCTACCCATTCCTGTTGTTTTATTCGTTTGCGGAAATTTTCAAGCTGAGTAAGCTTTGGATTCTTTTGTGGCCTAAATTGTGCGACCTTGACTTTCTTATCTATTTCGTTGCTGTTAATGCCAAGAGCATTGCAGACAATTTGTTTAATCTCCTCAAGCACTTCAGGATCACGCTTTTCATAATCTCCAGTTTTATTTCCATTTTGGTCAACTTTTTCAAGCTCTGCAATATACACAGCCGCTGTTACATTTTTAAGGCCGCCTGCAACAGTTACCTTATCATTAGAAGTCGAGGCCACAGCATACTCCGTCTCCGTGGTGTTGCGTTCGACTTCCTCTGACTCAGTGACCGTGGTAGGATTGTTTGCGCCCGTATTAGTTTGTCCTTGGGCTGGGGCAGATGCTCCTTCACCCGATTTATTTTTGGTTGAATCTTTTGTGACGGTAGTGGACCTAGGTACGCTTTTGTCATTATCATATTCTACTTTCGATATTGTTACAGTTTCACGGTCCACTTCAGCTGAAACCATAACCACTGCACTTCCAGGCCCTAGTGCCGTTGTTAGCATGTTCTCGACCTTTTTACTTAAGTAGGTTTCTAGTTGGCGTTGTGTTTCAAGCTGACGATCGGATAAAAATCCTGAAGAATCATCTTCGGGTTCGCGACTTAACAATTCACCGTTTGTGTTTGTAACCGAAACACGATCCGCTACAAGGCCCTCAACGGCACGAGCTACCAGTAACTGAATAGCTCTGACATGGTTTTTACTAACCTCGTTCGAACCAACTGTCTGTAGGAAAACGGATGCAGAAGCCTGTGAAAGGCTATCTTCAAAGAGTTTGTTTTCCGGCATATTGACCATGACATCCGCTGCTTCAATGCCATTCATTTTCCCAATTGTTTTTGATAATTCCCCTTGAAGTGCTCGAATGTGGTTGACTCGTTGTTGTAAATTGCTGAGGCCAAAAGATGGTCGGTCGAAAATCTCCAATCCCACCTTTTCGCTGTTGTTGGGTAGGCCTTTACCAGCAAGAAAAATGCGTGCTTCGTGCACTTGATGGGCAGGCACAAGGATTGAATGCCCATTAGGGCCGATTTTGTTTGGTATGGTCTGTGCTTGGAGGGAACTCCTAAGAGCATCAACATCTTTTAAGGAAAGATTTCCGTAGAGCAAGGCGTAGCTGGGCTGGCTGGACCACAGGCCGAGTGCTAATAAACCAACGAAGACTGCAATACCTCCCGCCGCTACGATAACCCGTTGGTTTAGTCCTAATTGACTCCAAATATTAGTAAGTTGAGAGAGAAGTTGTTTTAATGGCTCCATAATTGCCCTTTTTTAGCCTTCCTTATGCTTGCATTCGCATAAGTTCTTGGAAAGATTCCATAAGCTTATTTCGCACTTCAACCATCAGTTGGAAAGAAACAGCGGCTTCCTCAGAGGCTATAACCGCTTGGTGAAGAGGAACCCCTTGACCTGACAACACCCCTTGCCACGCTTGGCCAGCTTCGGTTTGTTTTACAGAGACATCGGCCACCAATTTGCCTACCATTTGGCTAAAAGCCGAACCAGCATTTCCCGTTTCGCTAATTGGAATTGATGTTGTGCCATCAGAGAAACGTTCCTGAATCCGAGCCGCTTCACCCTGTAGTTCTTGGGGTATTAAAGTGCTGGGATCTTCCGCTTGTTGGCGTGCCACCTTGTTAGCCATTTCCATGGCTGTCTGTGCAAATTGTGTCGCTTGACCTATTGGATCCATTATATTTGTGTCTACTGAAGCTGGGATTAGCGGCCAATGCTAAGGGTCTGAGTAGCCATTCTTCGTCCATATTTCATGGCGGCCAAATTGGCTTCATAAGATCGAGAAGCTAAGATCATGTCTACCATTTCTTCATGAATATTAACATTAGGCATTTGAACGTATCCTGTTGTCTCATCTGCATCAGGATGTTGGGGGTCGTAAATTTGAGGCCCATCGTTGTTTGAGTCGGTTTCAATTTTTACCTGAACACTTGAAGGGTTAACAACGCCGCTAGATCCTGAAGATATGGCCTCATTGATGATAGACTCAAACATAACTTCCTTACGTTGGTAAGGCCCGCCCCCTGGTACTTTGGTCACGTTGGCGTTTGCAATATTTTGGGAAATAACCTCTAATTTAATCCGTTCCGCATTTAATGCGGAAGCCGTTGTGTCCGCGCCAGGCACTAGTCTCATCATATTCATATATAAAAAGTCGCTGTGATTATAACGAATTATTGACCACCCTTAATAGCCAATCGAAGGCGTGACAATCTTCCGCTGATCATCCGGGATTCTAGTTGATGCTGAATTTGATTCTCACTTAAAAGCACCATTTCCTTTTCAATATCAACAGTATTACCGGACTCGTCCGTTTTGGGAGCAGATGAGTCAACTGCAAGATTAACACTTAAATTGTCGATTTTTTCATTGGACTTTCCGCTTAGGGCGTTCTTAAAAGCAGTTGAGAAGTCAGAATCTATGTCTACACGCTTATAGGCGGGAGTGTTGGCGTTAGCTAAGTTTGCAGCTATCGCTTCTTGCCGCAAGACTGTAACATCCATCAACTTTTTAGAGGCCTGATAGTTATTGGATTCAAATAAAGCTTCGATCATGAGTATATATCTTTTTGCTTTGGTAAGCATCAGGTGTGCCACTTCACTTCTCTGCCGTAGATAATTTAAAAACTTATTATTTAAAAATAGTGATCACACCTTTTCCGTATTGAGAAGCCTCTAAACGTACCAAAAATATGGAATCAGACAAAAGTTTGATTAACATCAAAGGGAGATGCTCCTTTCTATAGGGGCAGAGGAGGTGGATGTATCTTTATCGATGGGAAAAATAAGTCCAGTGACGCGGCAATTGTTGCCGCGTATTGATAAAAGAAAATTTTTGCGACATCAGAAACCGAAATAAAAATTTGTTAAAAACGAAAAAGTATCGGTTTTGATATGATTGTAAACTGCACAAAGGCAACGAACAACAACAAATTGATAGGCGGTTGTTCTTCTTAAACAAGAAGTTGGCACACCGAGTGCTCGGATGCATTCGACAATGAATGCTGTTCTAACAAACGAAGTAACGCAGGGCACGGAAGTCATCGTTAAAAGATTCTTTTTCCCGAAAGGATTACTTGGCTTCGAAAATGTTAAAAAATATACCCTGACCACCAAATACTCTGAAACCCCATTCTCGCGTTTGAGGATGGAAGAAGGCGAGGGATACACGCTTTTATTGCTCCCGGTAATGGGCTTTTTCCCTGATTATAATCCTACATTTTGTAGAGATGACATGACTAGCTTAAATATAAGCGACCCTAATGAGCTTCTTATGTTTAATGTCGCGAATTTCAGTAAGGGGAATCGACCAACGGTAAATCTTAAGGGTCCAATTCTGTTTAATCAAAAAATGGAGTTGGGTGCGCAAGTAGTGATTGCGAACGCCGCGGATTACAGCACTAAAGAAGTGTTGCCATTGTGATTTAAATTAGTTGTGAAAACAACCTACTACAAAAAAATTTGGATATTAGATATTAACTACAATGTTAGTGTTATCAAGAAAACCAGGGGATAGTATCGTTATTGATGGCCGAATAATTATACATGTTGTCAAGTCGGATAAAGAGGTGGTGAAAATTGGTATAGAAGCCGACAGGGATATACCTGTATTTCGAAAAGAAATTTACGATGAAATTAAGACAGTAAACAAAGAATCATTGAATACAGAAAAAATAAACGTTGAGAATATTAGCACGCCTATCTTAGCAGAATAATTATATAAGGAAATAAAAGTTTAATGTAACGAAAGGATTCAAAATGACTATTAGTATCAATTCAAATCTCGCTGCGGATAGTGCAGCTGCGTTCATGCGGGTTCATCAAGAAAACCTGGACAAATCTCTTAGTAGGTTATCCTCAGGTTCTAAGGTTGATGCGGTAACAGAAAGTTCAGAAGTCCAACGGTTAAGCGCTATTGTCAAGCGTTTCCAGTCCGCAAAGACAAATTTATCAAATGCTATGTCTTTCACGCAAACCCAGGCTGGTTATCTAACAGGTATGGGGGATGCTCTTGAAAGAATGGGCGAGCTCGCGATGATTGCAAATGACGCGACCAAATCTGATGAAGATCGAACCGCATATAACGAGGAATATAAAGTTTTATACAAATTTTTGAATGACTCTATTTCAAAAGCTTTTAATGGTAGGTCTCTATATGATGGTGCTTCCCTTTCAGTAAGTGCAGGAGCTGAAGTTGCAGATGCTATCACACTCAAAGGTATTAATTTTCAGCACACTATGACCGCCGACGCTGATAAGTGGCCACCTTTGAACACCGATGGGACTGACATGACTGATGCTGAAAATGTATTCCATTTTTACCAAATTGTAAGGCCAGAGCTAGATGGAGATGGGAATGAAACAGGGGATCCCTACTATGCTATCGACACCATTGCTGGGGCCCAAAACGCCCTTAATCACATGGAAAAAGCACTGCTTGCAGTTTCTGCTGAAAGGGCAACCGTTGGAGCTATGCAAGGTACAATTGAGGGGCGAAAAGCCATGATCGATGTTGCTATTGAAAATTATGATTCTTCCCGATCTCGTGTAACTGATGTTGATGTTGCGGAAGAATCCACACGCTTAGCTAAATACAATATCCTTGTTCAATCAAGTACAGCAATTCTCGCTCAGGCGAACCAAATACCACAGAACGTTCTTCGACTGATCAACTAATATTCCTATCGTTTTACTCGGGCGTTTTGGTTCAAAGTCATCTGGCTTTTTGTGAATAAAATATAAAGGCCGCCTTCATGAACGAGTATATAGGCAATAATGATGGTTTAAAAGACGACGGCTATCATAACGTTTTACACGTTATAGATTGTGTTGATGAGGGACCCGTTGCGTTAGCTGCATTGGAAATGGCTCGCTATTTTAATCAGCAGTCCTCTTGCAACAATCATACAATCGTAAGCCTCGTAAAGCCTAGCACCTTTGGAATACGACGCGCTCAAAATTATGGTGTTAACGTCGACAGTGGTTTAGGGGAAACTTTTCTTTCCTACCACGTCAAGAATGCGGATATTGTTCACATTCACTGGTGTAATACTCCATCAATAGAGCGTTTTTTAAGGCTCAATCTAGGGCCTAAGCGCATTTTGATATGGAATCACCGATTTGGAGAACAAGCTCCCCATTTTTTGAATAAATGGGACAAAAATAGCGCGGATGCTATTGTGCAGAGTGATTTAAACTATAGAAAGACCATTCTTAGGCAAAATCCACTGTCCGAATCGAAAGTTGAAAAGCTGTGTCACCAAATTCCTAATACAATACAACTTTCCAACTTTAATATTCCTCCAAAAAAGGAGTCATCCCTCTTCACGATAGGATTTCTGGGAACAATTGCTCCTCACATGCTTTTTGAACGAGTCATTGCAATGAATTGCTCAGAGGACTTCTCGGAATATCGAGTTGTGTTCGCAGGACATGGAAATTTTGAATGCCTTCGAAATCGAGCCCGTTTATGTAACCAAATCAAGCGATTTGAATTCTTAGGTCAACCTGCTTTATTTGAGGAGTTCTTTTCTGAATTAGACGTTTTCTTTTACCCGGTCGCTGAAAACTCTGCTGGAACGCAACATTTATATTTACAAATGGCTATGGCTGCCGGCGTTCCTTGCATTGTTTTCTCGA
>Ga0163109_10003916_pt1 | contig 11333 bp, 2 predicted proteins | sample CRUFie1St13metaG_FD_108704 | JGI IMG/M metagenome (GOLD analysis project Ga0163109, IMG submission 108704) | Marine microbial communities from the Costa Rica Dome - CRUD Field 142mm St13 metaG | ecosystem: Environmental > Aquatic > Marine > Oceanic > Photic zone | place: Costa Rica: the Eastern... | reverse complement strand
TTCATGTTTTTTTTCTGAAAATCCAAATGATTTTTTTCTCTTACAGCGGTATCAGCTGCCCCCCTCCGCCTTGACCTTGTTCGCGGCCAGGGCCCGCCTCGACCTCCTCGCCGTCCCCGGTCCCCCGCCGTCCCCGCCCTCCTCCATCCTCCACTCCGTGTCATAGTACTTCGAAGGCGGGTGATTGACTTGCAGGGCCTCCTTCTCCTCGGGGTTTGCGAACACAGACTTCCAGTACGTGTTGGCGTTCGTCTCCCCTTTTGCATAGGCCAGGCCCCTGCGGTAACGCTTCAGCAGCGCTAGTTCGACCACGCCGTCCGAGACGAACCATGTGCTCTCGTCGCACTTGATCTCTTTGCACAGCTCGCCGCCCAGCAGCTCCTCGCCTCCCCAGGACACCCTCATAGCTGTGGGCTCAAGCATGACCTCGGCCTTGGAGGCCTTGCCGAAGGCCGAGTACCTGGAAAAAGGCTGGGGCGGGAGCTTGACGTACACGAAGACCTGCGCCTGGGTCTGACACCACTTGTACGGCCCGCAGTCGAGGCCTAGGTCTCGAGGAATGTCAATGGCCGCCCAGGCGGCGTCGGCGATGCTAGCGGTGCCCGTTGCCTCAAGAGCCCTCCTCTCCTGGGCTTCCCCCATCCTCCTAAGGTCCTCCGGGGTGTACGAGGGCGCAAGGGGCTTGGGGTCCGCCCTTCCATACATCGATCGCATCACGTCCTCCCTCTTGGTGCCGTTGCCAGACTTGCTAGCACGCTCCAGACGCTCCACTTCATCGTCCTGTGTGTGTGTGTTGAAAAAGGTTAGCCCACGAAAAAAGAAGAGGGAAGGCACCTTGCGTCAGACCAAGCCTCCACTTTCACAGACGAACACAAACAACAACAACAACAACAACAACCCTTGCTTGCGAATGACTTTGATTGTTGCGCGTTGATTACCTTGAGCACTGCTATTTTTCCGTGCTTTCTCATCCACGAGGCGAACTTGGGCTCAGTGCTCTCGATGGCGTCCGCAAAGTCGTTGCGCCTGCACACGGACTTATGGAAGGGCCAGTAGGCCTTTTGGCACTGCACAGAGCAGAACCACGCTTGGTGGCATCGACTGCACTTGAGCAAGTTCTACGACAATATGAAAATGGTTTTCCAAAACGCACCAAACGACCAAAAGAAAAAAAAGTCAGTCGGTCGGTTTTCTCGGACAGAGATTGAGAGAGAGAGAGAGTGAGAGCCGAGCCGGTGGCATGCAACTCCTCACCTGCGTCGCCCCGCAGTTCATGCACGCCTTGCTGGTGAACACGCCTCCATCAGCAACGCCACCGGGGCCCGATCTCGCCTGAACTTCCATAGAGTGATGCGCTTCGTGAAAGGAGATTGAGAATGGACGGTCCCCACGGTCCGCCAGATCCAACGCAGTCGCAGATCCTCACGACGTCGTCCTCCCCGACCTCACGTCTCGTCTCGCCTCCCGCGCCTCGTCAGCTGCGCACGTGCCCGATGCTCTGGTGTCCGATGCTTCGTGCCCCCTCGCTGGCCTTAAAACGCCTTCGCTGTGGCGTTTCTTTTTGCCGGAAATTTCCGTCCCGAAATGTTTCGGGAAATTTGTAAAAATCCAAGGCCTCGCCTTTGACTACATCTGGTCTTTGGATTTACGTGTGCCCAAGCGCACAATGAATTTGAAAGGCTGTTCGAACATTTCCGGTACCGCCCACAGTGCTAACGCGGTCTTGGGGCCTCCCGCTGGGCTCCCCCCCGCCCGACTTTTCCACGCACCACCAACCTCCTCTCGGTTTTTGAGTTGCCCCTGGGCTCCTCCACTTGAACCAGGTAGGGGAGCTGGTGAAGTGACAGGAGGTAGGCTGGTGACCTCCATAGCGCGCTGCAGGGATCGAGCGGACGATCTTGTTAGCGTTCCGGAACGAAACCCTGTCTGTGTGTGGGGTCTGCTAGGGACTAGTGCAAGACTGCAAACGCCCGACCGACCGACTCTAGCTCAACTTCTTCAACTCAAAGATGGAGGAGTAGGCTTCGTTGGGAGTGTGTTCAGCAGATTCCCCTCGAGGTCTCGAGCAGGCAGGAAAGCTCAAGGCAAGACATAGTAGAATGTCCCGCACGCCGGGCAAGTTCGACCCGGACGGGGCGTTCAGCGCGGGGAGCGACCAGACCACGGCGGTGACGGGGTTCCTGCACGAGCCAGGAAAATGGTCCCAGGGCTCCGCGGGCCTGGCGAAGAAGGCCGGGTCCAGCCTTCGCAGGAACAACGGGAGCGGTGGCGGGTTCACCAAGGGATTCGACTCGAAGAGCGCGGTGTCAAAGCTCTCCGAGGGCCTCAAGGACATCAGCCACCACTTCTCCAAGAAGAGGAGCGTCACTGGAAAGGCCAGGAAGGGGCTGGCAAAGAAGGGCAAGAACGCGGACGGTCTGCCGAGCGCGAGGCCCGTGTCGACGACCCTCCCCGCCCTGAACAACGGCAAGTCCGCTGGGGCGAACGGTAACGCCGGGGCTGGAAACGGCCACAGCGAGGCGGCCAACGGCAACGGGAAGGCCGTTGACTTCGAGGTGCACCCTCAGGACCCAGAGTCAACTTTGGTGCCCACCCTGGGCGGTTCCTCGGAAGAAGAGTCAGACGTGGACCCCGAGGTCGCGAACATCAAGACCAGCAAGGACGTGATCGACTATTACATTAGGCACGGCCACAACGCCCAGATCAAGCTCTTTCACTGCAACACCATGCCGCAGGGGGACAACTTCAACCCTTACCAGCTGCAGGTTGTGGACAGGCAGAAGGTGAACACGGAGCACTTCACGATCAGCTCTTCTGGTGTGGTGCATGTGCAAAGCGCGACGCACGCGGAGTTCACCCCGCTCGGCGAGTGGATTCGCGAGCAGTCCATCTTCAACCTGCTGACACAGATGAAGTTCTTCAAGTACTACATTGTGAACAAGATGTTCAAGAGCTGGTGGTCAAAAGTGAGGCACACGCTCTACAGGCAAGTCAGGGAGAGGCTGAAGAAGAAGCTCTTCCTGGCCAAGCCGACGTTCTGCCCGACGCTGATGGAGGTCTACGGCTTCGTGACCGACGTGAGCAACACCGCACTTAGCAACATCTCGCATAATCACTGCTACAACATTGACGAGTTTGCCGAGCAGCAGCAGCAGCACCGGATCCAGAAAGCGATTCCTGCGATTGAGGGCTTCGTGGAGCGCATCCAGCGCGTCTTGGAGAAGGTAGCCAGGGAGGTCATCACCCAGGAGAGGCAGTACAGAGCTTCGGTGGAGAAGGAGATTGGGGACAGGACCGGGATCAGCCTCCTGCCCGGAAACGTGAGCAAGACCAAGTCCATGGTCGCTGTGAAGCAGGAGAAGATTGAGAGGGCCAGGACCTACAAGAGGGTCGTGGAGGAGGCAAAGATGCTCGGGGCCTTCATCCGAGTCGTGGACAACATGCTCGTGGAGGCCATCGTTGGGTCTGCGATCGGCACGGTGGACCACATGCTCAACATTCTTCAGAACCCGAGCAAGGCCAAGGGATTCTTCTCGTGCACAGTCGGCTTCGCGAGCGACGGGATGTCCTTCACGCCCCCGGAATCCCACGTTCTCAAGAACATCGACATCATCGTCGAGGGAATCATCTCTTGCGTCAACGGCATCCCAAGGCTTCTGTTCATGCGGTCCTTCTCGTCCTTTTTCGAGGACAGGCTGACGGGTCCCAACCCGGTGCAGATCGTGCAGAACACTCCCAAGTTCTCTGCGCTTAGGGTGTCGCGTGCGGACGCCATCTCGGCCTCTTTTGCGGAGGCCACCGAGTACGCCGCCATCTTTGAGAACCACAGGCCAGTTTTCGAGTTTGGCCAAGGCTGGGACGCTGATGCGTACGAGAAGAAGGCGTGCACCGTGGCCGAGTACAGACAGGACATGTCACAGCAGAGGGAGTGGAGGAACGAGCTGGAGAGGTCGATGAAGATCTCCAACGTCGTTGGAGTCCTTTACATTGACTCTAGGACGCTCAGGGAGGACCTGAAGCTGGTGACCAATAACGCGCTGGACGCTATGAAGGCCAGGCTTTTGGTCGTGGCGAGGGAGCACTGCACCAAGGCTAACGAGGGATTCGCACAGAGGGTGAGCGACCTTTCGCAAAGGCCAAACGTCCTAGACGGCTTTGTCACGTGCCTGGAGATCCAGAACCAGACCATGAAGACGAGAAAGCAGATTCTGGCCGAAAGCAATATGATCGACGACATGTACGACATGCTCAACCTCTACGAGATGAAGATCCCAATGAAGGACCAGGTGGCCCTGGACGACCTTCATGAGAACGTTTCCTCGTTCAAGTCTGCACTGGAAGAGGTCGCCGACTTCATCGAGGAGAACAAGGCCAACAACATCACCACGCTGAATGACGAGATCGTGGAGATGAACGAGAGCCTGCTCGCCATGCTTGCGGAGCTCCACGGTGGCAGCTACATCGACCCGGAGTCTGAGCCTGAGACCGTGCTCAAGGACCTCGCTGAGGTGGCGGCAGCCATCGAGGAGAGGAGCCGCAGGGCAGAGACCTTCAGGCACTATCAGATGCTCTTCTCGATGCCGCAGGACGACTTCAGCAATGTCTCACTCACACAGAAGGAGCTGGACAGCAGGAGGAGCACGTGGAACGCCCTTTTTGTGTGGGAGAAGAATGTGTACAGCTGGCTGGACGAGAGATTCGACGTGGAGAACCCACTGGACATCGAGGACATTGAGCAGACCGTGGACGAGGCTGTCAGGAGCGCCCACAAAATGTCCAAGGCCAACAAGGAGGACCGGGTGGTGTACAGGCTCAAGGACGAGATCGACAGCTTTAAGGAGTACCTGCCACTGCTGGGGGAGCTCGCCAACCCGGCGCTGCAGTCGAGGCACTGGGAGCAGATCTTCAAGGAGATCTCCAAGCCCTACCACCAGGACGTCAACTTTTCCATCAGGAAGCTCATCGAGTACGGCATCTTGGACCACATGGAGGCCGTGGAGAACATCTCCGGCATCGCCAGCAAGGAGTGGTCGATGCTCAAGACCCTGCAGAAGATGAACAAGGACTGGGACGGCAAGGAGTTTATGTGCATGCCTTACAAGGACTCTGGCACCTTCATTCTGGCCTCCACGGACGACATCCAGGCCATCCTGGACGACCAGATTGTGAAGATCCAGGCAATGAGCGCCTCCCCTTTCGCCAAGCCCTTCAAGGACCAGGTCAACGACCTGGAGACAATGATGCAGACGCTGCAGGACCTGATCGACAACTGGCTCAAGTGCCAGCAGACCTGGCTGTACCTGGAGCCCATCTTCAGCTCGGAGGACATCGTGAAGCAGATGCCGGAGGAGGGAAGCAAGTTCCAGGAGGTGGACATCATGTGGAGGGAGCTGATGGCCAAGACCCAGGAGAACCCCATTGTCGTGACCATCGCCAAGGACACGGAGAATCTGGAGCAGCTCGTGAGGTGCAACGAGCTGCTGGACTCCGTTCAGAAGGGTCTGGCCGCGTACCTCGAGAAAAAGAGGCTCTTCTTCCCAAGGTTCTTCTTCCTGTCAAACGACGAGATGCTGGAAATCCTTTCGGAGACCAAGGACCCTACCAGGGTGCAGCCCCACATGAAGAAGTGCTTCGAGGGAGTCGACAAGCTCGTGTTCGAGGGGCCCAAGATGGAGATCACTGGAATGTCCTCGGTGGAGAAGGAGACTGTGCCTTTCAAGAACAAGGTGGAGCCCGCAAAGGCAAACGGGTCTGTGGAGAAGTGGCTCGTGGAGGTCGAGGCAGCCATGTTCGAGTCCGTCCACGACGTTACTGCCAGGGGAATCGAGGCGTACTCGCAGACCCCCAGGATCGACTGGATCGTCCAGTGGCCAGGCATGGTCGTCCTCGTGGTCACCGCCATCTTCTGGACAAAGGGCGTCACTCAGGCCATCACCGACGGCAAGGTCGCGGAGTACGCCAAGCACCTCACGGACGACCTCCTGGCCGTCGTGGGCAAGGTCAGAGGGCAGCTCACCAAGCTGGAGAGGCAGACGTTGGGAGCTCTGGTGGTCATGGACGTCCATGCGAGGGACGTGGTCGACAACATGTCCAAGTCCAATGTCACGTCGCCAGAGGACTTCGACTGGGCGGCGCAGCTCAGGACCTACTGGGAGTCAAGGCCAGACGCCGAGCCTGGCACCCCGGAGGCCGAGGAGAAGACTGCGATGCTGCGCATGATGAGCGCCGAGGTGGAGTATGGCTACGAGTACCTTGGCAACTCATCCAGGCTGGTGATCACCCCGCTCACCGACAGGGCCTACCGTACACTGATTGGTGCGATCCACATGACCCTTGGTGGCGCTCCAGAGGGACCCGCAGGGACGGGAAAGACGGAGACCACCAAGGATCTCGCCAGGGCCCTGGCCAGGCAGTGCGTCGTGTTCAACTGCTCGGACTCGCTGGACTACATCGCCATGGGCAAGTTCTTCAAGGGCTTGGCCTCGGCTGGAGCGTGGGCTTGCTTTGATGAGTTCAACAGAATCGACTTGGAGGTGCTCTCTGTGGTCGCCCAGCAGGTCCTTGACCTGCAGAGGGCCATTGGCGCAAAGGTCGAGACCTTCATGTTCGAGGGAACCGAGCTCAGGCTCAAGTGCTCGGCTTGGTGCTCCATCACCATGAACCCTGGATATGCAGGTAGGTCCGAGCTGCCGGACAACCTCAAGGCCCTGTTCAGGACAGTGGCCATGATGGTTCCCTACTACGCACTCATCTCCGAGATCATCCTCTTCTCCAACGGGTACCTCTCCGCCAGGGAGTGCTCCAAGAAGATTGTGCAGTGCTACAAGCTGTGCTCCGAGCAGCTGAGCTCCCAGGACCACTACGATTATGGCATGCGCGCCGTGATTGCGGTGCTCAGGGCTGCTGCCAATTTGAAGCGCGCCTTCCCAGAGGAGGACGAGCTCGTGCTTATCCTCAGGTCCATCATTGATGTCAACCTGTGCAAGTTCCTTTCCCACGACCTCCCGCTGTTCAAGGGAATCACGAATGACCTCTTCCCGGGCGTGGTGCTGCCAAAGCCTGACTATGACCAGCTCGAGGACCACATGAGGAAGGCTTGCACTAAATTCAACCTTGAGGAGACCCCTTACTTTTTCAGGAAGACCATTGAGCTGTACGAGATGATTCAGGTCAGGCACGGGCTGATGCTCGTGGGCCTGCCCATGGGGGGCAAGAGCGGGATCTACAAGGTCCTTGCTGAGGCCCTGACGACCATCAGGGAGTCGGGCGACGAGTCCCAGGAGAAGGTCAACTACCACTGCATCAACCCCAAGTCAATCACGATCGGCCAGCTTTACGGGCAGTTCGATCCCATCACTCACGAGTGGACGGACGGAGTGCTGGCCGTTACCTTCCGCGGCTGTGCCAGTGATTTCAACGCAGGAATTTCCACCAACAGGAGGTGGCTGGTGCTGGATGGCCCCGTCGATGCCATCTGGATTGAGAACATGAACACGGTGCTGGACGACAACAAAAAGCTGTGCTTGAACTCTGGAGAGATCATCTCCATGTCCAGGGTGATGACCATGATCTTCGAGGTCAATGACCTCGCCGTGGCTTCGCCCGCGACCGTCTCGAGATGTGGAATGGTGTACCTCGAGCCTAGCGAGCTGGGGTGGAAGCCGATTCTTGAGTCTTGGCTTCGAGAGGACCTCCCCAAGTCAACGGGTGGCAGGGTGCCAGGTCTGGCGAGCTACCTGCGCGAGATCTTCAGTCACGTGGTGCCCGAATGCATGAGGTTCCTGAGGAGGGAGATCAAGGAGATGGCCCCCACCACTGACTCAAATGTTGCGAGCAGCATGATGGCCACGCTGGCGAGCACGCTTAGCCAGACGAGGTCAGCTTTTGAGGGCCACGTCATCAAAGAGGAGGTTGCTGAGGTGGCCGAGGACGCCGCGGAGGCGCCCAAGGGCGAGGAAGAGGCCGAGGGAGAGAAGGAGGTCGAGGCCGAGGAGGTCGAGGCCCCCGCCAAGCCCGCCGAGGAGGAGCCCGCGGACGCCCTGGCTGAGGAGGTCAAGCAGATTGTCGACAACTTCTTTCTGTTTGCATTGACGTGGAGCGTCGGCGCGACGGCCAACACCATTGACGGTCGGAAGCACTTCACGGAGATGGTCCTGAACTTGCTGATCCAAAGAAAGGAATCTTACACGAGCAGGGGTGGAGAGAACTACTCCTTTGGCGAGGCTTCTGCGCACTTTCCAAAGTTTACCCTGGGCAGGAACGAGCTCACCCTGCAGCAGATCACGGAAGGGGACGACAACGACTCCTTCTCCTCCCTGCTGCCTCTGCACGACTTTGTGTACGACGGCGCCACGAGCACGTGGTCCAAGTGGGAGTCCAGAATCGACCTGGACGCCTTCATGAAGACAGCGGTGTCCAGCACAGAGATCATCATCCCAACCATCGACACTGTGAGGTACACCTACCTGCTTCAGTCTGCCCTTGAGAGGGGCGTGGCCGCGGAGGGCAAGGGCTGCTCGATGAGCATGCCACTGCTGCTGGTCGGCCCGACTGGAACTGGAAAGAGTGTCTACCTGCAGAAGGCTCTCAGGGCTCTCACCCCTGAGGAGTGGGCTCCACCGGTGAACGTCAACTTTTCTGCGAGAACTTCGGCCAACATCACCCAGACGATGATCGACATCAAGCTGGACAAGAGGAGGAAGGGAATCTATGGTCCTCCTCCTGGAAAGCACGCTGTCATCTTCATCGACGACCTGAACATGCCGCAACTTGAGACGTACGGGGCCCAGCCTCCCATCGAGCTGATCAGGCAGTTTGCTGACCACGGTGGGTGGTACGAGGGCATCGCCGGGGACTGGACCTTCAGGAACATGATCGACGTCATCCTCTGCTCCGCGATGGGGCCACCTGGTGGCGGAAGGAACCCAGTCACTGGGAGGTTCCTCCGGCACTTTACCGTCACTGGAATTCTGGAGTTTGCTGCCCCAACTCTCATGACGGTCTTCAACTCGATCCTCACGCTGGGCTTTGAGAACGTGTCCTCCACGATAAAGGTGGAGATCCCCAAGGTCGTGCAGGCCACCAATGCGGTCTACAACACCGTGATGGAAAAGCTGCTGCCCACCCCCTCCAAGTCTCATTACGTCTTTAACCTGAGAGACTTTGCTCGTGTGGTGCGTGGTGTGATGCTCATTGCACCCACGGGCAACCAAAAGAAGTCCTCCATCGAGGATAGTGACGACATCAAGTCTTCTTTCGTCAGGCTGTGGGGTCACGAGATCCTCAGGGTCTTCTACGACAGGCTGGTGGACGACCACGACAGGAACTGGTTCATTGGCTACCTGAGGGAGGTTGTGGCCAACGACTTTTCCCTGAACTTTGACGAGCTTTTCGAGCACATTGCGAACGACGGCAAGGTCGACCAGGAGTCGCTCCGAAACTGCTTCTTCGGGGACTACATGACCTCGGACGACTTTGACCGCGCCGATCTCAAAGCAGATGGCAAGCTCACGTATGTGGAAAACAAGGACACTTTGGTGATCATTGAGAGGATGGAGGCTTACCTCAAGGAGTATAACTCTTTGTCAAAGTCGCAGATGAACCTGGCGATGTTCCTGTACGCTGTGGAGCACACGAGCAGGATCTGCAGGGTGCTCAAGCAGCCCGGGTCTCACATGCTTAACGTTGGAGTTGGAGGTTCTGGAAGGCAGTCTCTGAGCCGCCTGGCGGCCTACATCTGCAGCATTGAGCCCTTCCAGATCGCCGTGAGCAAGTCATACGGACTGGAGGAGTGGAAGGAGGACCTTAGGAAGCTGATCAGGAGAGCTGGCGGGGACGGGGTGGAGACCATGTTCCTCTTCAGCGACACCCAGATCAATGACGAGGTCTTTGTCGAGGACATCAACAACCTTCTGAACACGGGCGAGGTGCCCAACCTCTTCCCTCAGGACGAGAAGCCCGCGGTCATGGAGCAGGCCAGGCTGTTGGCCAAGAAACTCAAGGACCCAGCTGCGAATGGGGAGTCGCCTCAGGAGCTCTGGGACTTCTTTGTCAAGATGACGAAGCAGAACCTCCACGTGGTGCTGTGCATGTCGCCCGTTGGAGACGCCTTCCGCGAAAGGCTCAGGCAATTCCCCTCCCTGGTCAACTGCTGCACCATCGACTGGTTCCAGCAGTGGCCAGCGGACGCCCTTGAGGCCGTTGCGAGGACCAAGCTCAACTCGATTGACACGCTGCTCAAGTCTGTCGCTGCAAACGATGATGTTGCCATGAAGCAGAGGCAGGAGCTCATCAAGATCTGCAAGATGTTCCACGCTGACACGAGGGAGACAGCTCAAGAGTTTAAGTCCAAGACGGGCAGGATCTCCTACGTCACTCCAACGTCGTACCTGGAGCTGCTGAGCACTCTGGCCACGATTCTCAAGAAGAAGAATGCTGAGCTGGAGGCATCCAGGAAGCGCTACGTGGTCGGATTGGACAAGCTTAACTTCACCGCAACTCAGGTCGGCGCGATGCAGGACGAGCTTACCGCGCTCAAGCCAAACTTGGAGAAGACGGTGAAAGAGACTGAGGAGCTGATGGAGAGGATCAAGGTGGAGAAGGCGGAAGTCGTTGAGCCAAAGGCTGCGGTGGTGGACAGAGAGGTCGCAGAGGCCAAGGCCAAGGGAGACTCGGCCAACGCCATCAAGACTGAGTGTGAGGAGGCCCTTGCAGAGGCCATCCCAGCGCTGGAGGCCGCCATGTCTGCCCTGGACACCATCAAGGCTGCGGACATCAACCTCGTCGAGAACTTCAAGAACCCCCCTGCCGCCGTCAAGCTCGTGCTGGAGGCTGTTTGTGTGTGCCTGGACATCCGGCCCGCAAGAATCGCTGACCCCGCAGGAAGTGGAAAGAAGATCGAGGACTACTGGGAGCCAAGCAAGTCCCTCCTGAGTGACAAGGGTTTCATTGACAGGCTGAAGACCTACGACAAGGACAATGTGCCTCCAAAGGTTATTGACAAGGTCAGGTCGCAGTACACCTCAAACCCGGACTTCACGCCAGCAAACGCGGCCAAGGGAGCCTCAGCCGCTGAGGGTCTGTGTAAGTGGGTCTTTGCGATCGACTCTTACGACAGAGTGGCCAAGATCGTGGCCCCAAAGAAGAGGGCCCTCGCGGAGGCCGAGGCTGAGTACAACGAGGTCATGGCCGGCCTGAAGATCAAGCAGGCAGAGCTGCAAGAGCTGATGGACAAGCTTGCCCTGCTGGAGAACCAGCTTGAGGAGAGCATCACGGAGAAGCAAAGGCTCGAGAACGAGGTCGACCTATGCTCCCAGAAGCTCGAGAGGGCGGAG
>Ga0163109_10003915_pt1 | contig 11334 bp, 8 predicted proteins | sample CRUFie1St13metaG_FD_108704 | JGI IMG/M metagenome (GOLD analysis project Ga0163109, IMG submission 108704) | Marine microbial communities from the Costa Rica Dome - CRUD Field 142mm St13 metaG | ecosystem: Environmental > Aquatic > Marine > Oceanic > Photic zone | place: Costa Rica: the Eastern... | reverse complement strand
CGGTAAAGTATCTGGGCGCATTCTCCTGGACAACGGGTGAATCCGATGCCCAGGCATGGCAGGTATCCAGAACGATCGGACGCGTACCCTGTGGCTGCTTCGCTTCAGTATCGGATTCCTGCTTTCGTTTGCTCCTGATCGGCCAGATGGTCTGCATAGCGACGGTTGCCATGGGAAACAGCAGTTCAGTCAGGTGTGTGCATCCTTCCGTGCCGCCAACTTTCATGCGAATTGCCTTGCGCCAGCCCGGTCCCATTTTGATGCCGACCAGCTTTTTGTAATTGGGTGCAATCACCGGACACATTTCAAAGGGGCTGCGCTCCGTTGCGGCAAAAATCTCCTGAATCACAAAACTGTCATCGATCGTAACGCGTAGCAGCATTTCGTGCATCGGCTCCCCGACCGGCACGGTGCCGCGCCACTTGTTACTGAACTCGTAGGTCTTAGTATCGGTCATGTGTGCTTCGATATCCCAAAGACCGTCTTCCCGCTCGTAGCCACGGTAATCGATGGCGCGGGTGTGAGCATGTTTGCGGGGTGAAGCGTCTGGAAACGGCATGTTTTTACCCAATGGTGTTGGCTACTTGCTACAGTGCGAATTGCGCTCAAGTGCGCATTTATCGACTACTGGCCTCCGGCGGGGCCTGAGCGGCGGCGCATTATAACGCATTGTGTGATCTCTTTCTGTCAATCGGGCATAATGACGGCTCTGCCCCGATTTGATTTGTCGGCCAATCGATCGTCGGCCACGACTTCATGATGCAAGGAGAATGTATGACTACTGCAACGGCGCGCCATATTCTGGTGGACACAGAAACTCAGTGCCTCGAGCTCAAAGAGAAGATTGAAAACGGTGAGGACTTTGCAGACATTGCCAGACAGTTCTCCAGCTGCCCCTCTAAAGCGCAGGGCGGAGACCTGGGTCAGTTCGGACCCGGCATGATGGTTAAAGAATTCGATGAAGTGGTTTTCAGCGCGGAAGTGAATTCCTTGCAGGGCCCGGTGAAAACCCAATTTGGTTATCACCTGCTGGAAGTGACCAGTCGCGGCTAGTGCGCCGTGCACGTCCTGTTTCTTTGCACGGGTAATTCCTGTCGATCACAAATGGCAGAGGGCTGGGCACGCGCTTGTGCTGCGCAGCTTTCTGATCCGGATGCTTTCTCCTTCTCCTCGGCCGGGCTGGAAGCACACGGGCTCAATCCCCGCGCAGTAGCCGTTATGGCACAGAACGGCGTCGATATCAGCGCGCACACCTCTAGCGTTCTGACAGATGAGATGCTGGCTGCTGCCGATCTGGTCGTGTTGGTGTGCTCACATGCGGATACTAACTGCCCTTTGCTGCCAGCAGGGACAGCAAAGCGTTACCTGCCTTTTACCGATCCGGCACAGGCAACGGGCTCGGAGGCTGAAATTAGTGCCTGTTTTCAGTCGGTATGTGGCGAGATTCGCGATGCCATGGCCGCCCTGATTCACGAACTCAGAGCGAACCAGCAAATGTCTGTCAGACAGGATTCAGACGAACAGTTGTTTCAACAAAGTGACGTGGAGATCCAGAGCCAGTCTTCGGTTTACCACGGCTTTCTGAAAGTCGAAAGGCTTCACCTCAAACATCAGCTGTTCGAGGGCGGCTGGAGTGCGCGTCTTGAGCGCGAGCTCCTGATCAAGGAGCAGGCCGTCGGAGTTTTATTGCTCGACCCGGATACTGACCGGCTTGTGATGGTGCGCCAGTTCAGAGTGGGGATGCTGTGGCAGCCCGAATCGCCCTGGCCGTTGGAACTGGTGGCAGGAATGGTGGACAAAAAAGAGACGCTGGAGGCCGTTGCCTTGAGAGAAACCCGGGAAGAAACCGGTCTGACGGCCAGCGAGCTGGTCAAAATCTGCGAATACTTCAATAGCCCTGGAGCCTCGACCGAAAAGGTCACTCTGTTCTGCGCGAAAGTGGACGCTGAAGCCGCCGGCGGTATTCACGGTCTGGAACATGAGCATGAAGATATTAAAGTGGTTGTATTGCCGCGTGAACAGGCGCTGCAAGGGGTAAGATCCGGCGAGATCAATAATGCCATGTCAGTGATTGCGCTGCAGTGGCTGGAGCTCAACCAAAAAACTCTCGAGAAATCATGGGCCTAGTCTCGTAAGGATCAAGGCGAATCGAGAAAATTCCCATGACAATCGCGGCTGATTGGTTAAAATGTGAGGTGGTCGACAGTTGCCAACAAAGCCGCATGGTACTTTCAGCCCGCCGCGCGTAAGCGGCGAATTACCTGAGGCTTTGAGTTTCGGCAGCGCAGAGTTGCAGCGCTGCGTTCGGCAGATCGCCCTGTTGAATTCTGCGAGCCGGCAAGCGTCGCACAAGCCTACCGAGCAGGCGGGAAAATCGTAGAAACCTATTACAGAGAATCAATGCCAAAATCTGATTATAGTGTTGACCTGATCAAGCAGATGGCCGAATGCGACGCCAACTATATTCGCTTGCTCAAACTGGTCCCGGAGATGAGCGCCTACCTTGATCGCTCCTTTGCGAATATTGCCGCGGCAGATGAGGGCCCGAGTCGAGCGGTTTCAGACGAAGAGCCAGAGAAGGCGTTGGAAGGCCGGGTCACCCGTTTTTGTTTAGCAGACTATGGTGACATGGGCGGAGTGAATGAGCCGGTCACGGTAGAGATCAAGATCCTTGAGGCATTCAAATACACCAGCACTCTGGAAATTGTGCAGAAGCCTGAGCTAACGCAATGGATAAACAACCCTTCCATGTTGGTGCGCGTCTACCATGATGCCAGCACTGCGGAAGTGATTTCCTATCAGGGCCATCGTAAGCTTAAACCCCGTTACGCCAAGCCTAACCCCGAGATGTATCACTCGGATGAAAAAATGCAGGTTAATCAGTTTTTGGGCGAGTGGCTGACGCACTGCCTGAAATCCGGTATTAGTGAGAAGGTGCCAGAACTCACCTATTCCTGAGGGGACCTGAGAAATAGCAGATGGCAAAAGACCAACACAGTCCGGTCCGAATTGTTCAGATTACAGACACTCATCTATACAGCAAGGGATCGGGTACGTTGTTGGAAATGAACACCAAGCACAGTTTTGAGCAGGTGCTTGAGCTGGTTCGGATGCACGACGGCCCACCTGATCTGATCTTGGGTACAGGTGATATTGCGCAAGACGCTTCTAAGCCAGCCTATGAATACTTCAAGTCCGGTATGGAGACGTTGAATGCGCCTTTTATGTGGCTGCCTGGAAACCATGACAACGCGCGCCTTATGCAGTCTCTGGCAGAAGGGACGTCGGCGGCACATAAACACAAGCAGTTGGGCACTTGGCTGATTGTCATGCTTGATACCAGCGTAGACGGACAGGTGCATGGCGCGCTCTCAGCGGATCAGCTTGAGTTTCTCAGTGCTCAGCTTAAACGTTCTGAGCTCAGTGATTCAGTGGATCATGTTCTGGTCAGCATGCACCACAATCCAGTCGAAGGCACAGCCGGCTGGATGAAAGACATCGGTCTGCAGAATCCTTGGAAATTCTGGGACTCAGCCAAAACATCCAGCAAGCTCCGGGCGGTAGTTTATGGTCACATCCATCAGGAGCTCGATTTTGAGTTTGAGGGCATCCGGTGTCTTTGTACCCCCTCCACCTGCATTCAATTTAAACCCGATGTGGTTAACTTCGCGCTGGACAAGATGAATCCGGGCTATCGAAATCTGGTACTTCATTCTGATGGCGCAATTGAGACTCATGTGGTGCGCGTTGCCGGTGAGCAATTGGAAGCAGATTTCAGCAGTGGTGGTTATTGATCTGCTGTCCTGCGCCCTTCGTTTTCCGGGCCGGGCTGCGTCGGTTCTCTCGCCCGCCATTGCTGTGCCGAGACACTGTCATGCGCATTGATCTTCATATCCTATATCTGCACGGATTTTTGAGCGCGCCACAGTCCAGTAAGGCCCGTCAGACGGTGGACTACTGTGACGCCAGAGGCATGTCGGGCCGGATTTACGTGCCGTTCCTGAAGCACGGCCCGGCAGCCACCATAGAAGAGCTTGAGGCGCTGATTGATACCCTGCCACAAGCCAATTTGGGCCTGATTGGTAGCAGCCTTGGCGGATTCTACGCAACCTGCTTGTCTGAGCGGTTCAATCTGCCGGCGGTGCTGATCAATCCGGTGGTCGGCCCTTTCGACAGGTGGCAATCCTATCTGGGTGATCATCAGAACTACTATACTGACTCTGTTCATACTGTGACGCCTGCGTATATCGGAGAACTGATAAGGCTCGACTGCAAGACGCTCAGGTATCCGCAAAATTTCAGAGTGATGGTGCAGACCGGTGACGAGACTCTGGATTATCGTCTGGCCGCTGAAAGGTTCAGTAAAGCCGAACTGGTCATCCGGCAAGGAGGCAGTCACAGCTACGACAGGTATGCAGAGGAATTGCCTGCGATAGAGGCGTTTTTGCTATCAAGAATTACTGAATCTGTGTGATAGACTACTATTGTTCTGCTGCCATTAATTCCCCCGTTCTGAATTCATTTTTCGATGCCCAATAACTATAACGCCGACGCGATTGAAGTACTTACCGGCCTCGACCCCGTTCGCAAGCGCCCGGGTATGTATACTGATACAACCCGTCCGAATCACCTCATTCAGGAAGTGATCGATAACAGTGTCGATGAGGCACTGGCGGGCTTTGCCAGCCAGCTGACCTTAACTTTGCACCAAGACGGACTAATCGAAGTCAGTGATGATGGTCGCGGTATGCCGGTCGATCAGCACAAAAACGAGAAGGTTTCTGGCGTTGAACTGATCTTAACTCGCCTCCATGCGGGCGGTAAATTTTCCAACAAGAATTATCAGTACTCAGGCGGACTGCACGGGGTCGGTGTATCTGTGGTCAACGCGCTGTCTAAAACGCTCGAAGTGACAGTTAAGCGTGACGCCAAAGTCTATGCCATGAAATTCAAAGGCGGAGAGAAAGCTTCTGAGCTGAAAGTCACTGGCAAAGTCGGCAAGCGAAATACCGGGACGACTGTGACGTTTTTACCGGATGAGAATTACTTTGATTCGGTAAAGATTTCCATTCCTAGGCTCAAACATGTGCTGCGCGCCAAAGCGGTCCTGTGTTCCGGCCTGCGAGTGACGTTTGTTGACAATACGGTCAGCAAAGCCAAGGCGCAGAGCGAAGAGTGGTACTTCGAAGACGGTCTGACTGATTATCTGTTGCAGGCCACCGCTGACTATGAGTGCATTCCGGAGGAACCTTTCGTTGGCTCTATCAAAGGTAATGATGAGGCCGTTGACTGGGCGCTTCACTGGCTGCCCGATGGTGGCGAGGTGATCGGGGAAAGTTATGTCAATCTGATCCCGACCGCGCAAGGCGGTACTCACGTCAACGGCTTGCGAACCGGATTGTTAGAAGCACTGCGGGAATTCTGTGAATTTCGTAATTTGCTGCCCCGCGGCATCAAGCTTACGGCCGAAGATGTTTGGGAAAAGTGCAGCTATGTGCTTTCTTCGAAGTTGGTTGACCCTCAGTTTTCGGGTCAGACCAAGGAAAAACTGTCTTCTCGACAGTGTGCAGTTTTCGTTTCCGGCGTCATCAAGGATGAATTCAGCCTCTGGTTAAATCAGCATACCGCCGAAGCAGAGGCCATTGCCGAGTTATGTATCAGCAATGCGCAGCGCCGGCTCAAGGCTAGTAAAAAGGTCGCACGCAAAAAAGTCACCGCCGGCCCGGCACTGCCGGGGAAGCTGGCAGATTGCTCCACCGAAGATGTGATGGCAGGCGAGTTGTTTCTGGTGGAAGGGGATTCTGCAGGGGGATCTGCGAAACAGGCACGGGACCGAGAATTTCAGGCGATCATGCCGCTGCGGGGCAAGATCCTGAACACTTGGGAGGTGGATTCGGCCGAGATTCTGGCCTCGCAGGCGGTACACGACATCGCCATTGCGCTCGGTGTCGATCCCGGATCCAGCAAGATTGATGATCTGCGCTACGGGAAAATTTGTATTCTGGCAGATGCAGATTCGGACGGGCTCCACATTGCTACGCTGCTGTGTGCGCTGTTCGTCAGACACTTCCGGCCGGTGGTAGAAGCAGGTCACGTCTACGTCGCTATGCCACCACTGTTTCGCATCGATGTCGGCAAGGAAGTCTTCTACGCATTGGATGAAGATGAGAAGAACGGCGTCCTCGATCGTATCGCGGCGGAGAAGAAAAGCGGCAAGATCAATGTGCAGCGCTTCAAGGGGTTAGGCGAGATGAATCCGATGCAGCTGCGAGAAACTACCATGGCTAGGGATACGCGTCGGCTGGTACAGCTGACCCTTGAAGCTGCAAACAGCAGCAAAAAGAAAAGCACGCTGGAAGTCATGGATATGCTGTTGGCGAAAAACCGGGCAGCTGACCGAAAAGCCTGGCTGGAAGAAAGCGGAAATCTAGCGGACTATGCGGAATAGTCGTCATGCAACCCCCTGTTGCTTGCGAGTAAACCTATGAACGAAGACATTATCCTCAGTGACGACGGCGTCGAACAGATAGCTCTGCGCAGCTATACACAGCAGGCTTATCTGAATTATTCGATGTACGTCATCAATGATCGTGCGCTGCCCAGTATCGGTGACGGGCTTAAACCGGTCCAGCGCAGGATTATCTATGCGATGTCTGAGCTTGGCCTGAAAGCTTCGGCTAAATTCAAGAAGTCAGCTCGAACCATCGGTGATGTTATCGGCAAGTTTCACCCGCACGGTGATTCTGCCTGTTATGAAGCCATGGTTCTCATGGCACAGCCATTCACTTATCGATATCCACTGGTGGATGGACAGGGAAACTGGGGTTCGCAGGACGACCCAAAGTCTTTTGCTGCAATGCGCTACACGGAATCACGACTGCGTAATTATGCAGATGTACTACTGGGTGAGTTAGGCCAAGGCACGGTCGAATGGAAGCCGAATTTTGACGGCACACTGGACGAACCGGAAATGCTACCTGCACGATTGCCCAACGTGCTGCTTAACGGTGGTAGTGGGATTGCTGTAGGGATGGCGACAGACATCCCACCGCACAATCTTCATGAAGTTGCCCACGCGCTGATCCATCTGCTCGATAACCCCAAAGCAACGCTGCAAGACATTGGCGAGCATATCAAGGGTCCGGATTTTCCCACTGAAGCAGAAATCATCACCCCTCAGTCTGATATCGAAGAAATGTACCGCACTGGTCGCGGAACCATGAAGGCCCGCGCGACCTACGTAATTGAAAATGGCGAGATTGTCATCACCGCACTGCCATATCAGGTTTCCGGTGCCAAGATCCTTGAGCAGATTGCTGCGCAGATGCAGAAGAAGAAGCTGCCTATGGTGGTTGACCTGAAAGACGAGTCGGACCATGAAAACCCGACGCGAATCGTTATCGTGCCGCGGTCGAATCGGGTGGATATCGACAGCGTCATGTCACACCTGTTTTCTACTACGGATCTGGAAAAGAACTATCGTGTCAATTTCAACATAATAGGGATCAACAAGCGCCCTCAGGTTAAAGACCTGGTAAGCCTGCTGAAAGAATGGCTGCAGTTCCGAACTGTCACGGTCCGGCGCAGACTCAAGTTTCGTCTCGACAAGATACTTGATCGTTTGCATATCCTTGACGGCTTACTGATTGCTTTCCTAAATATCGATGAAGTCATCAAAATTATTCGTCAGGAGGACAAACCCAAGCAGGCGCTGATGAAGGCGTTTACGATCAGCGAGCGCCAGTCAGAAGCGGTCCTTGAGCTGCGGTTGCGACAGCTGGCCAAGCTTGAGGAGATCAAGATCAAAACTGAGCAGCAAGAGCTTAGCGACGAACGTAAAACCTTGGAGCAGCTGCTGAAGTCAGCAACACGCCTGAAAACCTTTATCAAGAATGAAATCAAGACCGATGCAGAAAAGTTCAGCGACGTCCGGCGCTCTAAGCTGGTTGAGCGCGAGGAGGCCAGAGCCTTCAGTGAAACGGAGCTGCTCTCTACCGAGCCGGTCACCATTGTCCTGTCAGAGCGCGGGTGGATACGTTCGGCCAAAGGTCACGACGTTGATCCACGCGCTCTGCAGTATAAATCGGGAGACGGTTTTAAGATCGCTGCTCGGGGAAAAAGCAACCAGCTGGCAATTCTCCTTGATTCCATCGGTCGAGCTTACTCCCTGCCCGCGCATACCCTGCCGTCGGCCCGCGGCCAGGGGGAGCCGGTTTCCGGTAAATTGAACCCGCCGTCGGGCGCAACTTTCGAGGGAGTTGTGATCGGCGATGACGCCAGAGACGTCTTGCTGGCCAGTGATGCCGGTTATGGTTTCGTCGCCAAGCTCGGAGATCTGATCAGCAAAAACAAGTCAGGTAAGGCCATATTGCGCCTGCCGAAAGGGTCGGTGTTGCTGCCGGCTGTGATGATCCAGGATTATGACAGCGACAGAATTGTCTCGGTGACCAACGAGGGACGTATGCTCATGTTCCCGCTGGCTCAGCTTCCCCGTTTAGCCAAAGGCAAGGGCAATAAAATCATTAACATCCCAAGCGCCCGCGTTGCTGAGCGGATTGAATTTGTTGTCGCCATGACAACGGTGACCGCAGAAGACACTTTGACGGTTTATGCCGGTCAACGTCATCATAATTTGAAACCAGCTGATCTGCAGCACTACCAGGGTGAACGCGGGCGCCGCGGTAATAAGTTGCCCCGGGGCTTTCAGAATGTGGATCGCATTGAAGTCCTGACGTAGGCGGGTGCATTCGCCGCGATCGCGGCGCCTGTTTTGCCGTACAGCGGTAATGGGCCTAGTCAGCGAATAGCGTCACCAGTTGCGCCGCCTGCCGCTCAATCAACGGTTTGTACTCGGCCATTGGCTCCCTCGCGAGAAGGGTGGAAATCCGCACGGCATCGCCAATCTCGCACTCTTCCTCGGCGTCTAGTCGGCTCAGACCGCCGGCCTGTTCAAAGCTGGCCGCTGAAATCAGCAGGGCATTGTCCGGGCAATGCTGGCAAATTGTGCGTGCCTCATCCAGCGTCTTGCCGCTCAGGTTGTTGCTGGACTGAGTGATGGGCGAGTAGAGACAGATGAGTGACTGTCCGCTGTGCACCGCTATTCGGTATTTCGCAGGTATCGGGTCGTCTCCCACGTCGTTGACATCAGCAATGATTTGTAGAAAAAGCTGTGCGCAGCAGGCTCCGAAAAAGGCCTGATCCTCTTCCATCTCAACGTCACTGAAATGGATGACAGCTTCACCGTCTGCACTGAAAAAGACGCTGCCGTTGTAGAGGCGAGAAGCTTTATCGATGTAGAAATAATATTTGTTGAGGAGTTCAAAGAGCGTCTCGCCGGGCAGCGTCGAGGCAAGGTACTGGTAGTTCGCCATGCTGATTATCAGGAGGGTTGTAGCCTGCCCGCCGGCCATTGTGCCTAGATTCTGATTGTCCGAACTAGGTGCGCGGGTGCTGAGCTGATTCAGAAAGGTATTTTGGGCAAGAAATTCTGCGGTTGCATTGTACTGGCGAATTGCCGCGCTGAGCTCATGATTGGCTTCCGGCTCTGGGCAGGTATCGATTTCACCCTTGCGGATATTGCTGAGAGCGAACGCCAGGAGATTGGCCGGGAAGCTGACCACATACTGGAAATAGATTCCGCTCAGCAACACACAGACTGTCAGCAACAGAAAGGTGGCACCAACAATCAGCAGAAGACTTTCTGCTGCCGCTGCCTCGATATAGTCGAGGTTAAGCTCAAGCCGCACGGTCCCGGCAACTGCATCGTTGAGCGTAATCGGTGCTTCATATTCTGCGCGAATTGATGCCAGCGGAACGGGTAAAGGCACGAGTGGGCGTATGGCTTCTTCGTGACCCTCCGCTTCGGCCAGTACAGCATCATCGACGCTGAGCACTGAGATACGTTGAACGCCGGTGGCTTCAGTCAGGCTGTTGAGGACCACGTTCATACTGATCAGATCGTTGGCCAAAACCAGTTCGGTCAGCTGCATGGCAGTTTGTTCGGCGAGAGCCTGACCAAGCCCGTCTGCTTGCTGCTGCAATAAACTGCGATTGCTGTAGCTGCTGATCAGCCAGAAGATGCACATGGCGAGGACCAGAAACAGACATCCGGTGACCGTAAATTTGGTCGAAACCCGGCTCAGCGTCGACCTGTGCTGAGAAGGCGTTTCTGCGTCTGTGTCAGATGTTTTTGTCAAGCCAGAAAGTCTTTTCGATGCATCATACCGGGACAAGAATAACAGGAGCGTTGCATTGTCCCAAACAGTTGGAACGCAACCTGTGAAAGCGGGAGGACCTCTCAGGCGGGCAGGCGTGTCAAAGCCCTCACTGAATGATGCAGTCTGGCAAGCGCTAATGATGAGCACTTAACCGAGTCGCGTTTTACTGTCACTGCCTGGGTCTTCTCTGACAAGGCGAGGGACAAGATAGCCGGGCAGCAAGGCACGGATTTCGGTGATCAGGTCCAGGCCTTGTTGTTCGTCGACTAGAAAATGCCCGGTTCCGGCAACCCGATCCGGCAGGTGCAGATAATAAGGCAACACATTTATGTCAAACAGTTTATGACTCAGCGAAACCAGACTTGCTGCATCATCATTGATGCCTTTGAGCAGCACTGATTGATTCATCAGCGTTGCGCCTGTTGCTCTGAGCTTCTGCATGGCGAGATGCACCGATGTGTCAATCTCCTGACCGTGGTTGCAATGGATGACAATAACCAGTTTGCTGTCCAGCGACGCGAGTGTCTGGCACAAACTGCTGGTAATTCGCTGCGGGATCACCACTGGCAAACGGGTATGGATACGGATGGTGGTGATCTGTCTGAGTGTGTCGATTTGAGTCAACAGCCTCTTGAGATACTTGTCTCCCGCGGCCAGCGGATCGCCGCCGCTCAGAATGACCTCGTAGATGCTGCTGTCCCTGCCGATCTGCCCCAGAGTTTCCTGCCACTGCTGCTTACTCGGCGTGTTGGCCGTGTAGTCAAAGTGTCGCCTGAAGCAATAACGGCAGTGCACTGCACAATGAGGCGCTGCGGTAAGCAGGACACGACCTCGATATTTTTGCAGCAATCCTTTTGCCTGATTGAAGCTTCTTTCCTGCAGCGGATCTTCACTGAGTGAGCAATCTACCCCATCCTCCAGCTGGCTCGGCCAGACTTGCCGCAGCAGAGGGTCGTCCCAGTTGCCCGGCTGCATGCGCCGCACGAATGGCCTGGGCACCTTGAGGGAAAACCTGTTCAGTCCGGACTGTGCCAGCAGACTATTGGAGCCGGGGGTGCTGTCGAGCTGGAGGATTTCGGTTAATTCCTTTGGATCTGTGATGAGATCAGCTAATATT
>Ga0163109_10003914_pt1 | contig 11334 bp, 6 predicted proteins | sample CRUFie1St13metaG_FD_108704 | JGI IMG/M metagenome (GOLD analysis project Ga0163109, IMG submission 108704) | Marine microbial communities from the Costa Rica Dome - CRUD Field 142mm St13 metaG | ecosystem: Environmental > Aquatic > Marine > Oceanic > Photic zone | place: Costa Rica: the Eastern... | reverse complement strand
TCTGCTCAAGCAGCGTTGAACCCGCCCGCGGTAAACCAATAATAAATATTGCCTCGTCGGAGGGGTGGCCCTCTTCATTCCAGAGGCCCGCCCCACACTGCGCAATCAGGCGATCGACCCGCGCCGATGTCTTGTCAGCGTCGTAGCCACTCATCTGACGCTTGATAGCGTTGCCCTCGGCATAGGCGGCGAAGGACGTATCGTAGGACTCGCGGTCCTCTAATGCCTTACCCACCGCGAATGCCAGATGGGTCTTGTCCTCACTCGGCTGAGTCAGCGAGTCGAGCTGGGACTGCATACTTTTCAGCTGGGTATCGTCAAATCGGAACGTCTTCAGATTCGCCAAGCTCCAGTAGGCCTCCCCTGCTGAGGGCTCTGCCTCGATGGCGCGAAGGTAGATCGCAATCGCCTCTTCCCCTTTACCGCCGTACCGCAGCGAATGGCCGTAGCTGGTCAGAATGCGCTCATTGTCGGGGGCCTGCTCGAGCACTTTGACAAACTCGCCATGCGCCGTCTCGAATCGCCCGGCCATCGAGAGCGTGGTGGCGAATTGGACCTGGTGCGCCAGATTGTTGGGCTGTGCTTCTCTCAACTGTTCGTTTTCAGTCAGCGCCTCATCAAATCGCTGATGCCGCGACAGCGCCGTCACGTAATTGGACCGCGCTACATGAAACTCCGGCGCCAGTTCCAAGCAGCGCTCAAGCAGTAGTATTGCCTCGCCAATCGAACCAATCGAGATACCCACCTCTGCCAGCAGCCGAATCGCGTCGACATCATGGGGACGCCGTTTGAGATACTCGCGACAAATACCCTCGGCGACGCCCAAGCGACCCTGACCGACGAGCTCGAGGGCCTTGTGCAGCAGCGGATCAAGCTCCTTGTTACCCATTGCCTGCCGATAGGCCTCGGCAGCCGCGACATCGTCTCCCTCGGCCGCACGCACCTCATAAAGGTCACGCCAGGCTGCGGTCATCTTGGGGTTCAGGGCCACAGCCTGTTCCATCGCCCGACGTGCCTCACTCAGACGCCCCAGCCCTTTCAGCGCTAAACCCAGTTCGTGGCGGGCAATCTCGAGGCCCGGGTCGACACTTAGGGTGCGGCGCAGCAGTGGCTCGGCTCCAGAGTGATCACCCGAGCGCCGCAGTGCAAATCCGTGCAGCATCACCAGGCGGGGGTCATCCGGATCTTGCTGCCGGGCCTCTGCACACAAGTCTCGCGCGCGCTCTGCATCCTGATTTCGCAGTGCATCGCTGGCTTGCGCGAACAATGTGTCGACAGATGACATGGTCAGTGCGGTGAACTCGTCTGTGGGCAGGGTGTGACAAACAACGGGAGTATGGAGTCCACACCCCATCAAAGCAAAGGGCGCCTCAAGAGGCGCCCTTCCCGTTCTTACCTGAGCTTGGCGATCAGAATCGCTGCTGCCATCGGAACCCGATAGTGCGGGGCTGGTTGATGGTCACGCGCTCATCCCAGTTCACGTCGTTGATCCAGACATCACCGCGCTCATCTGTCAGGTTTTGCACGTAGAGCTCTGCCGTCCAGTTGCTGCGCTCCAGACCGAATGAGGCATTCACAACATCGTAAGAGCCCTGCAACTGTCGGAAGCCACCGAACAGATCGTTGTAGGAATCACCGGTATACATGTATGCCGCTTGAGCAAACCAATCATTGGCAAACGTGTAACGGGTGGAGACGTTCCACTTGACCTCGGGTACGCGCGGCAAGCGTGAGCCCGCTGGCGCATCGGGTTCGGGGCTGCTGGCACTACGTCGGTAATCCTCTACCAACTCAGACTCCAGGAAGCTCGCGGCACCACTTAGGGTCCAGTTATCGGTTATCATCGAGGTAAAGTCGAACTCGACACCATTACTCTCAGCGTTGCCGACGTTAAAGGTCAGCGTGATTGGCGAGATCGAGGTGTCAAGACGAGATAATTGGAAGTCGTCCCACTCTTGCCAGAACGCCGCCGCATTCAACCGAAGGCGGCCGTCAAACAGCGTGGACTTAAATCCGATCTCATACGCCGTCAGGATGTCTGACTCGAAGGCACAGCCGATATTAACGTTGCCCTGACCGCCGAGACCGTCAGGAATACGTGTCTCACAGAAGCGGTTCAAGCCGCCCGGGCGATAACCTTCACCCCAAGTGGTGTAGAGCATGATGTCATCAGTCATGCTCCACTCCAGGCTAGCGCGGTAGACCTCGTCCTTGCCTGTCACGGTTCGCGCTGTCGACGCACAGTTCGCGCCGTAGTTACTCTCGGGGCGATCACCTTGCGGTCCAAAGCCGCCGCAGGGCCACCAAACCGTACCTGAGAACCCGTCCAACGTGCTGTCGTAGTCGAATTGACGAGCGCTTGCGGTGAGCGTCAGGCGCTCGGTGATGTCGAAGGCCACCTCACCAAAGATCGAGGTTTCCTCGTAATCCCGCTGGAAATCCGTTGTCCAGTAGATATCTGGCGCGTCTACCGCCGCCTGCGGTGTCTCTGCAAGGCCAAGCACGTGCCACTCGTTATCGCTGTAGTTCTCTACCTCTACACTGTAATAACCCACCATATAGCGGAAGCGCTTATCAGGGTCAGAGGTGTAGCGAATTTCAAAAGTCGTGCGATCCTGCTCCGATTCATTGGTGTACTGCTGGCGAGGATCGCCACAGGTGCCGAAGTAGCTTACGTAGCAGTTGTAGTAGGGCTCAACGTAACCCGAGGCAATATCTTGGTCGCTGTAGAGCGAGTAGTCGCTGGCCACCTCGTACTCCCGATCCAGCATCGCGGCTGTCGCCATCAGCGTGCCGCCGAACAGCTCGCCTTCGATCTTGGCCGAGTACTGGCTCCACCGGTCCTCCAACTTCTCCGGAAGCAACAACATGACCTGCAAATCGCCAATCGTGGGGTCGTGATCCCAGACGCCTTCACGATCAACGTCCTGGAACATGGCGCCCGCCGTAAAAGTCCACGAATCGTTTAGATCTATGCGTAACGCAGCACGACCGCCAAAGGTGGTGGCTTCGTTGAAGTTCTCTTCGACCACGTCCTCGTTGGTTACCGTAACGTCCGCAGCGATGGCTCGCAGCGGGCTGTCCTCGGGCAGGCCAGCGCGGATGTTACTGCGGCTGAAGGTGTGGCCCCCCAGCACGTTGTCGATATAACCGCCGTCGCGCTTGTAAAAGCCCATCACGCGCAACGCGGAGCGTTCACCCATCGGGATGTTCACAAAGCCCTCAGCGCGATAACTCATGTCACCACTCTTGGGCTGACTGCCATCGATTGCGTAGCCGCCAGAGAATTCGCCTATTTCGGGCTGATTGGTCATGATGCGAATCGCACCGGACTGGGCATTCGCGCCAAAGGTCGTGCCCTGTGGTCCAGCGAGCACTTCAATTCGGTTGATGTCATAAATATGCGGGTTGAGGTAGGCGCCAACCAGCGTCACGGGCTGCTCGTCCAAATAGACCGCAACCGCCGGGTTGGCTCCAAGTAAACTCTCACCGCCACTCGAAATACCTCGGATATAGATGTTGGCGGTGCTTGGCCCCGTCGAGATGAAACCCACATTCGGGAGCATCATCAGATAGTCTTCCATGTCAGTGACGTTCAGATCGGTAAGCTGGGCCTCACCCATCACCGATACACTCATCGGAATGTCCTGAACGCTCTCCGCACGACGGGTTGCCGTTACCAGCACTTCCTCTAGGCTTTGCGCTAGTGCCGGGGCACTGATCGACATTGACCCCACCACACCGCAGGCTGCGGACACTGCTACGGCAAGTGGTCTGCGAACCTGTTGGCGTTGAAGTAGTGGGGAAACACGTGGCTTATACGTTGTTTTCATGTGTTGTTTTCCTCTCGCACACACTCTCGTCAGAGTGGGTTTATGGGCAAATTGCACTCTTCGTGAGAAAACGCTGAAAACCCGTTCACTCGCGCTGCAATTACGTAGTTTTTACCCCATAAAGGGTGACCGAGGCAATCGAAGGACCCCCCTCTTTTGGCGCACTGGTTTCAGTGCAGTTTCTCTCCATCTCAGCAAGGGTCTGAGTCAACGATCTCGAGGCGACCCCATAGTAAGACAGGAGATCGTACTTAATCGCTGTTTTTATTGAATTTAATGCCACCCTCGAGGTGGCATTCTGGTCACGCTAGCGCTGCCGCTGCCACACCTGTCTTCCAATATGCAGCGGAAGCTCCCGATCCGGGATCAAATATCAGCGGCCTGAATACCTCATATTTGCCGTATTCATTCGGTCAATTCAGCTCGCGGACTATTGGCAAAAGCCGGCGACGGGTTACCGGTAAACGACCGCCAAGACTGCTTCAGCGCACGGGCGTGGTCAGCATCTCAAGGTGAAGCTCATCGCCCTGATAAGGGTTCTCCCGAGCGACCGCCTCATTCAGCGTGACGCCCAAGCCAGGCTCAGTTGATGGAATGACATAGCCGTTCTGCCAATTCACTGGCTTGTCGAGAAGCGCTGCATGGAATCCGTCCCATGTCTCAATGCCTTCAAGGATCAGAAAGTTGGGCGAGCAGGTAGCAAGTTGGATATTGGCCGCGCCCACTATCGGTCCACAGTAGAGGTGCGGTGCAATCTGCGCATACTTGGCCTCGGCCAGCGCCGCAATCTTCTTGGCCTCTAACAGTCCGCCGACACGGCCCAGATTCAATTGCAAAATCGCGGCAGCACCCTCGTCCAGCACGCTAGCAAATTCGTACTTCGTACAGAGTCGCTCTCCCGTTGCGACGGGGATCGACGTTGCTCTTGCTACCACAGCCATCTCTGCAGCATTTTCGGGTGGCACAGGCTCCTCAAACCATAACGGGTCATATGGCGCGATGCGCTGAGCAAGTCGTATCGCACCAGCGGGAGTGAATTGACCGTGAGTGCCGAACAACAGATCCACCTCGGGTCCTACTGCTTCACGAAGGGTTCTCATGAATGCCTCTGAGCGCTCGAGCTCACTCCCTGTGGGCATGCCCCCGTCAAAAACGGTGTAAGCGCCAGCAGGGTCAAATTTGAGCGCTGTAAACCCCTGCTCTACGTAACGCAGTGCGCGCTCGGCAGCACGCTCCGGATTGACGTAAACGTGCTCGGCATCCTCCTCATCGGGATAGACATCACCCTGATCCGGATAGATATAGGTGTAGGTTCTGAGCTTTTCGTGAACCTGCCCGCCCAGTAATTCATAGACGGGCTTGCCGCACTCTTTACCGATAATGTCCCAACACGCCATCTCTAATGCAGAGAGCACGGCCATCAAAGAAACATCGGGTCTGAGGTTATATCCGGCGCCATAAATGCTGCGCCACAGTGCCTCGATATGAAACGGGTCGCGGCCCACGGCAAATCGCTCGGCGGTGTCCCGGAGCATCGCCTCCACCGTCTTTGCCCCGAATGTCGCGCAGTAAGCCTCGCCGTAACCGACGACACCGCTATCGGTCACCAACTTTACAAAGATGAAATAACGTCCTCCGAATCTGGGTGGAGGGTTCCCGACTACGAAGGTCTCAAAGTCTTTGATGATCACTGGAATATCACCACGTTGCGAAAGGCCTCCCCTCGCTTCACCGAATCAATGGCGTCGTTAATGTCATGCAGGGCGTAACGACCACTGATCAACTCGTCCAGTTTGAGGGTGCCTTCCTGATATAAATTCACCAACAGCGGAATGTCGCGGCTGACCGAACTGGAGCCCATTTTTGAACCCACCAGAGACTGCCCTCTTGAGGCCAACTCGCCGGGGTCGCATTCCAACAAAATCTCTGATGCGGGCATACCCACGATCACCAGCGTCCCGGCCCGGGAGAGTATTTGCATACCCTGCTTGATCGCCGATCTGGCACCCACGGTGACGAAGACAAAATCTGGGCCACGGCCCTCGGTCAACGCGAGCACATCCTCGGTGAAGGTTTGAGCGCTGCTATTCAATGTGTGCGTCGCACCGAAAAGACGGGTTTTTTCTAACTTTTCGTCCATGACATCGATGGCAATGACACATTGTGCACTTTTGAACGCTGCCGCTTGAATACTGTTGATGCCAACGCCACCACAGCCGATGACAGCGACAGTACTCCCGGGCGCGAGGTCTACCGTATTCGCAACTGCGCCAAACCCTGTGAGCACCCCGCAACCCAACATTGATGCGACATCCAGCGGCAGCTCCCGCGGGATAACACAGACTTGACTCTGTTCCACAACGACATACTCGGCAAAGGCACCAGCATTCAAACCTTGGCCAATGGTGGCGCCCGAGTGATCTGACAGCGGGCTGTGCTCATCCAGCGAGAACGTTTTTTCACACTGGGTTTCTATCGACCGCGAGCAATAGTGGCAGTCTCCACAGGAGCGAATGAGCGTGACCACCACATGGTCTCCAACAGAAATATCATTCACGCCCGGACCGAATGACTCCACAATACCGGAGGCTTCATGCCCGTAGACCGCTGGAAGCGCTCCCTGCCAATGGCCATCGATGAACATAATGTCGCTGTGGCAGATAGCACAGGCCATCAGCTTTACCTTTACTTCACCCTGGTCAGGCTCAGCAATGGCCACCTCCTCGATGGAGAGTGGTTGGCCAACCTGACGACACACCGCTGCTTTCAATTTCTTTTCCTCAAGGGTGCTTTAGCCAAGCACCTGTTTCGGCAACGTCCGCGGTAAGGCTCAGGCCAAACCTGTGACTGGGGCCAACGCTCGTCAAAATATACCACCGGAGCCATCTGTCTCCGCAAAGGTTGAGAGCTGCGGTGAAGTCTGGCGAGCGCGGATAAGCTTGTTCCGGTGGCTGCCTGTTATCAGGCACCTGCTAACGCCCTCACAGAGCAAGTTTTGTCATAAGATTGAGACGCGTCGGCCTCGCCGCTGACACCAATGTTCAGCATGTCAGTACGACTCAATACACCTCTGGAGAGCAAGCCAATGCCTATTCACGAGCCCGCCAGAGAGATCCCTGTTATTCATGACACCGAGGTCCTGGTGGTAGGGTCCGGTCCCGGAGGCTTGGCCGCCGCACTCGGCGCCGCCCGCGCAGGGAGTCAGGTCACCCTGCTGGAACGGTTTGGGTGCTTTGGCGGCAACATCACCGCGGTCGGTGTGGAAGGTTTCGCCTGGTACCGCCATGAACACACGGTCGATACCGAGGGCGTCGGTATCGAGTTTGAAACACGTGCCCGGGATATGGGTGCGGCAGTAAAGGAACCTCAATCCGACAGCCACGCCATCGATGGCGAGGCGTTTAAATGGGTGGCTGATACGCTGGTAGAAGAAGCCGGCATCACGCCCATGCTGCACCGCCTGTTCGTCGCTCCGATAATGGAGGGCGACACCATTAAGGGCGTGATTGTTGAGAGCAAGGCCGGCCGCGAGGCGATTCTGGCCGAGCGCATCATCGACGCGACGGGCGATGCCGATGTCGCACACCGAGCGGGCGCGATCACATTGAAGCAAGCCAAGGAGGACATGATCGGCGCTTCGGTCATGTTTTCGATGTCAGGCGTGAACAAAACAAGATTTATCGAGCACGTGAAATCCGACCCGCAAACCTATCGCGACTGGGCTTATGGCCAATGGACCGTGGAGACCACGGGAAAGGAAGACGAGATGTTCTCTCCCTTCTTGCGCAAACCCTTCGAAAAAGCGCGCGAGGCGGGGTTAATCCCCGAGCACCTCGACACCATCGCTGGCACCTGGGGTGCGCTTTATGACTCTGGCGATCTCACCTACCTGAACCTAGTGCACCTGCTAGGCTACGACGGCACCGACCCGGATGACCTGACCCGCGGGGAGATGGAAGGTCGCAAGCAGGCCATGCTGGCGATCGAAGCGCTGAAGCAGTACACCCCGGGCTGCGAGAACGCCAAGCTGCGCAACTTCGGCATGACCTTGGGCATTCGCGACACCCGCAAGATTGATGCCGCCTACAACATGACCGAGGCCGACGTACGGGATCAGGGCCGGTTCGAGGACAGTATTGGTATCTTCCCCGAGTTCATCGATGGCTACGGCATTCTCATTCTGCCTACCACTGGCCGTTACTTCCAGGTGCCCTACCGGACACTGCTTCCCAAGGGCGTCAAGCATCTGATCTGCGCGGGGCGGATTACCGGCGGTGATCGTGTCAGTCATGCGGCCACCCGCAATATGATGTGCTGCACCGTCACCGGACAAGGCGCTGGCGTGGCTGCCGCACTTGCCGCACAGCAAAAACGCGGCTTCGACGAACTAGATATGGATGACGTTCAGGCCGAGCTAAAACGGCAGGACGTGCGGCTGCAGTAGTGAAGCATGCCGACAGTGGACGCATGCCCAATCAGACGCACATGAACAGCACTGACAGACAGGCCTTGGGTAGATCAGATCTTTTAACGCCGCTCGCCGACGCACGACAACAGCTCGAAGACGACGGCTACCTGTTGGTCGAGGGGTTATGCGACCCCGAGTTCGTTGCACACCTGCTCGAGGTTTCACTGAGTCGCAGCGATCAGGTGATGGCAGCGCTGGGTGCGCAGTCGATCGGCATAGGTAGCGCGGCCGGCTACGACGAGGTCGTGCAGCGCTCGCCCGGGCGCTGGGACATTCCGATCTCACCAGATGAGTTTGAGGTGGATGAGCGCGCCCTACCCTGGTGGCCACTGATTACCGCGGTCCTCGGCGAGGATGCCGAGCATTCGTTTAGCGGTGTGGTGTATTCCGACCCGGGCAGCCCTGCCCAGTGCTGGCATATCGACTCACCCCACGTGAGTGCAAACCATCTCCCGCCTCATGCGCTCAACGTGATGATTGCACTCCATGACACGCCGCTGGCCATGGGCCCCACCGAGATAGCGAGAGGCTCTCACCGGTTGACCAATCACCTGCAGAACCCGGCTTTGGTGAGCGATGAACTGGTGTATCAGCGTGAGACCACGGTGCCTGAACAGCTGGTAGCCAACCCTAGGCAAGCGGTGCCAGAAGGATTCTCTTCTGCACTTACCGCCGGCTCCTGCCTGATCTTCGATGACCGCATCCTTCACCGCGGGCTGGGCAACGCATCCGATAGCCGGCGCAGCATGGTTTATTTCGCGTATCGCCTGGCGGGGTACAGCGAGAACACGCACTTTGAGGCGCAGCGGTCAGTCTACGAAGCAAAAATCTGACCGAAGGCTGAGATCTTAGGCATCAAGGCCCACAGTTCACCACTCCGGCCTTGGGCTTGGGCTTGGGCTTGGGCTTGGGTACCCAGGATGATCCCAGCAAACATTGACTTGTTTCGCGACATCCACAACAGTGCTCGGCCCAACTAGGCAATGCCGATATGACCAAATCGATGATGACCCGAGGACTATTACTTTTCTCACTCGTTCCTCTGTTGGCTATGCCCCTGCAGGCAGCCGAGGTAGCCGTGGATGACCCAGAGGAGGTTGGCTTCTCTGGCGAGCGGCTAGAAAAGATCACTGAGTTCGTAAAGCGTGAGATTGCCGACAGGAATTTAGTAGGCGCTGTGACTCTGGTCGCGCGACACGGAAAGATCGTGCACTTTGAGGCGGCCGGCCGCTACGGACTTGAAGATGACCGACCGATGGAGACCGATGCGCTATTTCGCATTTTCTCCATGACCAAACCGATCACGACCGTCGCGGCGATGATCCTCTATGAGGAGGGCGCCTTTCACCTTGGGGATCCGGTGGCCAAATATCTGCCGGAACTCGCAGACATTCAGCTCTCAATCGATGGAAAGCTGTTGTCGCCTAAGAGTCAGATGACCATCGAGCAATTAATGACCCATACCGCGGGCCTCACTAACGGCTGGCACATTGAGCACCCCGTGGAGCGCGCCTACCGCGACGCCGGCTTGCGCCAAAGCCCGGATCTCAATGCCTTTATCGAGAAGCTGGCGGCCCTTCCCCTGCGTTTTGAGCCCGGCACCCGATACCACTACAGCGTGGCGACTGATGTACTGGGGGCGCTGGTGGAGCGCTTAAGCGGACAAACGCTTGAGCAATTTTTCCAGACGCGCATTTTTGACCCGCTTGCTATGCACGACACCTTCTTCAACCTGCCCGATGACAAAACGCCGCGCATGGCGGGCAGTCATCTGTGGAACGTCGAGCAGCAAGAGATGGGACCCATGCCGGCGGGGCTGCTTCCGTCACCATCGGGCGTAACGCTGTTTTCGGGCGGTGCCGGTTTGATCTCCACAGCCCACGACTATTGGCGTTTCTGCGAAATGCTGCGCCGCGGCGGCAGTCTTGATGGCGCGCGCATTCTCGGGCCCAAGACGGTTCAAGCCATGACCATGGCGCGCCTGACACCTGAGGTACGCGATAACGGCGCAACCCAGTACCCGGCCTCTCATCTCTACCCTGGTCAATCCTTTGGTCTGGGCGCGGGCGTGATCACTGATCCTGCTCAGGCAGGCGTGATCTCCTCAAAGGGCGAGTATTCCTGGGGGGGCATCGCCAACACCAAGTTCTGGATAGACCCTGAGGAAGGTCTCGTTGTCGTTTTTATGACGCAGGTGCTGGGCACACCGCACAGCGACCGGCACCGCTTTGCTCTCAAAGTGGCGACTTATCAGGCGCTGACAGAACTTGGGAGTTCAAGCGAGGACTGATCGCAGCGCGGCGCGGCGCAGAAAGATCAAGGTGTAAATCGCAGCATAGATGCCCACCACCACCAGACCCACCCATTCGATTTTGAACGGCGTGAACTGAAAGGCCATGATCAGCATAAACAGGGTCACCCAGTTCACCACCACGTAGCGGCCAGTGCCGAGCGCCTCCACAGTCAAGCCAATGTTCGTGGTGTAAAGCCGGGTCAACGAGTCAAGCGAGTTCACCACGAACAAGATTCCCACACCCATCATGGTCCAGCTCATGAGCCCCGCGATCGAGATATCGTTGGCGAAGTACCAGTACAGCACCGAGAACCAGAGCGCGATCGGAATCGAAGGCACGATTAGCAGTAAGAGCAGCAATTGCCAGGCTGTAAAGCCACTGACAAAGCGGGAGACGAACTGGCCAATCATGATGCTCCAGGCAAACCACCAGTACAGATAAAAGGCGTGGTAGTCATTGATCGGAAACACGTAGCGAGGCAATTGACCGAAGTAATCGCCGAACTGGCCGACTGTGTCGGCGAAGCCCGACACCCCCATGTCTGATGCAAGGAAAGACCCCGCAATCAATGCAAAGAAAAGACCGCTCGAGGCCAGACTGAGCACCTTCACGAAACGGATCTGGGTACTGGAAATAACGGCGACCAGCACCGTGCCTGCCACCAAGCCATAACGCACGGCGTCGGGAATGCCCTCGATATAACCTGGCAGATAATGCAAAAACAGATAGCCGGTGAAGG
>Ga0163109_10003913_pt1 | contig 11335 bp, 16 predicted proteins | sample CRUFie1St13metaG_FD_108704 | JGI IMG/M metagenome (GOLD analysis project Ga0163109, IMG submission 108704) | Marine microbial communities from the Costa Rica Dome - CRUD Field 142mm St13 metaG | ecosystem: Environmental > Aquatic > Marine > Oceanic > Photic zone | place: Costa Rica: the Eastern... | reverse complement strand
TTATCAATATCTCTAGATTGCTCATTAATAGATTTTATTATAGCAGATCTAGAATCATCAAACGTTCTCATAAGTTTATCATATTTCTTTTCAATAGTATTCCAAGCAGCTATAATATCGTCATTATGATCTACAGCACATTGCATAAACTCAAATCTTGCTTGAGATTGATCTAGCATAGATTCATCCATACTATCGTAAGTAGAACCATTATGGTAAATCCTAGAAGATTCAACTACATCACACATCTCATCTCTTGACCAATTATCTTTAAGTTCGTAAGCAACTATAGTACCATAGCTATCTTTTTCATAGTGAAGAGTAACCCTAGTATCACTAGTAGCAGTACATGCAAATTTATCATCTGATACACTGAAGTAAGAACCAAGCAAAAGTTTCTGCTCGTTCTGTTTACGCATTCTTAACTTATGCGTTCTTGTATCCAACTTATCTTTATCTGATTGAAGTTGCTTTAATCTAATATTTAAAATTTCTACTCGTTTTGACATAACCTTTATTATTTTTATTTATACTTAAATATATGAAAAAAAGCTCGAGTTACAAACTAATTTATAGGTTATTTCTAAGGAAATCTGATGCTAATTCGAACTGCCATTCATGATCAATATCAAAGGCTTCTTGTTCAGATATAGGAAATAACTTTACTTCTCCTTTAGACATATTACCCATAAACTCTTCTTTACCTATAATATCCATTCTAGAAGCATATAGAACATGAGCTGCTTCGAAGGTAGGTTCTACAAATTTAGTATTCATTATTTTAAAACCTTCAGGCCAAGGAGTAATAAGCTTTGATTCTTTATTAAAGAAGTATTGCTTCTTTTCTGTTACTGCGAATAAACTATCTTCTTCTTGTTCTATATATGTCTTAATAAATTTATCTATTGTAGAGATCTTTAGAAACGGTGAGCAACCAGAAACTAATACTACATACTTAAATGGAAGTTTATCCCACCAGCTATAAAGCTCTTTTATATCTCCTTCAGTATTAGCAGAGATAGATGAGCGAGAAAAAGTATTTATTCCTACTTCATTAGCTACTTGTTTAAGTTCTTGTTCGTAGACTGAAGCATAGATATTAGTATCAGGAATATAATCGCTAGCTTTAAGTTTAGTTAGTATAAGTTCAAACAAATTAGTTCTACCTAACTTCCTAAGCATTTTATTAGGTACTCTTTTGCTACTAAGTCTAGCTTGAGTTATTACTAATATCTCATCTAATTTCTTCAATCCTTTTAGTTTTATCGTCTATTAATAAGTCAAAAGCTGGTTTATGACCAGTAATAAGTTTATGATGTTTTGCTCCCCAAGTTAATAGTTGTTTCTTAGTTACTCCATACCAATCTATTCCTGATACAGAACCTCTAGCAGTATAGTAAGTAATCTTATGACCATCATCATAAAGGTCATTAATCTTATCTATATTAATCCAAATAGGTCTAGCATTATTATAATCTGTACGATCATCATTCAAATCATAATCAGCTATAGTATCATCTACATCTACGTATATGTTCATCCTCTCAATTTCTTTTTAGCTTCTTCTTCAGATCTTTCTAACTTTAACTTTCCATCTCCATATGCTCTTTCTAATTCTCTTACTCCGCTTACTAATTTAAATAACCCCCAAGGAGTAACTGAGCATGAATGATCACTACCCCACATATTTCTATCTAATGTTATATGTCTTTCAATAACTTCAGCTCCAAGTAAGACTGATGAGACTGTAGTACCTAAAGTTAATTCATGACCAGAGTATCCTACTTTATAATCTGGATATTTATCTTTTAAAGTTTTTATAGCACTAAGGTTTAATTGCTCTATTGGTGCTGGATAAGAAGAGTTACAATGTAATATACAAATAGAAGTATCTCTCTTTAATCTCTTTTTAGCTTTTTCTATTATATTAACTGCCTCATCTATTTCTTCTTCAGAAGACATACCTGTAGAAATAACTAAAGTATCAAAGTTCTTTACAGCAGCTACTAATAAAATATGATCAGTTAATTTAGCTGATGGTATTTTAATAAAAGGTATTTCATAATCTTTTAGAAAATGAATAGCTTCTATATCCCAAGCTGATGCTGACCATTCTATTCCTCTCTCTGCACAGTAAGAATCTATAAGATCATATTCTTCTCTTTCAAACTCTACCTTGTACTTATAATCAATATACTTAATCTTACCCCATGGAGTATCTCTCATTATATTCTTCTGGTTCTCAGGAACAGCTAACTCAGGAGTTCTTTTTTGAAACTTAACAGCATCACAACCTGATGCAGCAGCAATATCAATAAGCTTTAAAGCATTATTTAAATCACCATTATGATTGATACCAATCTCAGCTATTATGTAAGTCTTCTCCATTATAATAATATATGAAAATTATAAACCTTATACAAATCTTTTTGCTCTAATATCTTCTTTATTAGGAGCCAAGATAAGATTCTTTTTATTTTTATCTGGAATAGTTCTTTTATTATTTACTCTAGTAATATACTTATCTCCTTCTTTTAAAAAGTAAACTAAAGGATTAACTGGTCCTAATGAAAAAGTATAATATAGATATAGAGGAAGAACTGAGCATATATAATCTCTTGTAGAAAGATCGAATAACTCTTTTACCATATGAGGTCCAGAATGAGGAAAGATATCTTCTAAAAATAATGATTGTAAATCCTTATCAGGATTAAGAACTCTATACTTATTTACTATAGTTTTAAACTTATTAGATAACTCTTTAGTAGTAGGACCAAATACATTAGAGATAGTTTTATAAGATGAATTCCATAAAACCTCACTAATACCATGAGCATTCATTCGATTACACCAGAAAACATCTTCTTTATATACTCTAGAATAAGTATTTTTATTTATATAGAATTTCAAATCTCTATAGTTAAAATCTATATCTTCTAATAATGAACCATTAAAGTTAACAGTTTTAAAATTATATCCTGATCGAACCTTGAATATTATACTATGCTTATTATATTCAGATATTTCTTCTACTAATCTAGAAATACTATAAAAGATTAAAAACTTTTTAATGTAAGGAGTAAAAGTAAGATCAATCTCTGAATTGATAGAGGTAAGAAAATCTATAAATCTGAAACTATTATAAGGTTCATGAATAAATACTGGATCAATAGTTTCAATCTTATCTAATCTATTTCTAAGTTCAAGAGCATAATCATTATTAAATTCTTCATCCCAAGTAAATACATATACTCTAATAGTATCTTTAGAAAATTGATTACGAATAAAATCTACATAATCAAAAAATGAATTATCAGTAAAGGTTACACACCCAGGAAAAATAATAATAGGTTCTTTATTGCTATACATAACTTTTTGTATTGTAACTTATAATATAATCATCTAGTTTAGCTTGGTGAGTTTTCAAACCATCAGGACCAAGGTAAGTAAATATTTTTCCATTTTGAATATTAACTATCGGGTTAGACCATTTAGAATTAAAATCAAAGTTTCTAATAGCTAATCCATCAGTTAAGAGTAAAGGACTAAAATTTTTAACTAAGTGATAAAGTAAAATAGCACCAGAGTAAGGAAATACTGCGAAGGTATACATTTTATCATCTACATCTGTAGCAGTATATTTTTTAGAATGTTCTAATCTACTTTCTATAGTATCAAGTACTTCTGTTAGTTTACCTATTAATTCTATTCTACTCTTACCAAATATATTAGTAAAAGATTGAAGAGAAGTATAAAAAAGATTTTCTCCTAATACATCAGGAGCATTTACTTGAGAGAATACTATATCTAAATCATCTGTAAAGTGATACTTCTCTCTAAATGTATCTGGTCCTAGCTTAGTTTTAGCTCTCCAAATCCTATCAAAGATATCAGGTCTAAAATCTTCCGGGAAATAATAGCAAGCTCTAAATTTAAAAATATAAGTCTCTTTAGGAAGATTAATTAAGAACTCTTCATATATTCTCATCATAGAATAAAAGACTATAAACCTTTTAAGAAACTGAGAATCTATTGAACCTGTATCTTTACCTCCTAAGTTAACTTTAATAGAAGTAAGAAAATGATAAAGCTTTTCATCGCTATATCTTTCTTTAATTACTTTATATTCTAGAAGAGGTTCATCTTTACAAATAAGCTCTAGTTTAGCTGACCAGGGATCATTTGTTTTATGCATCCAAGTATGGCTATAAATCTTAACCTTTTTTACCTTCCAACATTTAGCAATCCATTTACAATAATCTATAAATGATCTATGAGTACCTATCTGAAGACCTGGAAGAATAATTACAGGTTGATAACCTTGAAGTCTAGATTTAGTTTCTTCGTTGTATACAGTAAAATCTATATCCTCAAATAATTGTTCATCGGATAGTTTAACCTTTTCGTTGTATATTTTTTTAACATTCATTTAGTTATAAAGCAACTTTATTAAAACTTCGTAATACTTCTTCTGCAAAAGTTCTATGACCATTATATGACCAATGCCTATCTTCTACTTTTCCTTTAGTAGCAAAGGTAATAGTTTCATGATCAGTCCAATTAGGAAACCCCCACATGTAAGTTTTTATATTATTCTTATTAAGTAAAGTACAATAGGATTTAAAAATTCTTTCATAATAAGATTCATATTTTTTTTCATTAGGACCTTGTAAGCAGATACCATACTCTTGAACTGCTTTAAACTCTCTTTCAGACATATACCTGCTGAATCTTCCTTCAGGGTATACTTGATCAAATGCTACTGCGCTCATTTGTTTAACTGAATTGTCAGTATTAGAATGATAGAAACCTACTCTTGAAGGATCAGTCATCCCTATTACTACAAAATCTCCTGAGTTAATATCTTGAATATTAGAAGCAAGACTGTTTAAAATAAACATATTAGAAGCAGAGTTCTGACCTTTGTTTATTTCTTCAATTGAAAGAGCTTCACTAACTATAGTAGTCCAATGTTTATCGCCTGGTTTGTAGTAGTTATCGTAATATTTATCACCAGGAATACATCCAGCTCCGTAAGTAAAGCTACAACCAAAATACCAACCTCTATTCATATTAAGTACTTAAAGGAGCCTTAATCGATGGATGACTTTTATAATTAATTAAATCTACATCGAAGTCTCCTCTATAAATATCAAAGCAGAGAACTTTGGCTTCCGGAAGGTCGTAAGAGTATCTTTCTATTTGCTCTTCAGCTTGATTGATATGATTATTATATAAATGAAGATCTCCAAAGTTTCCTATTAGTTCTCCAGGTTCTAATCTAGTCTCTTTACATAGTAATAACAGTAACAGACCGTAACTGCTAATGTTAAACGGTACTCCTAAGAATAGGTCAGCACTTCTTTGATTCCACATGAGAGAGAGCTTACCATCAGCTACATAACATTGAAAAGAATAATGACAAGGAGGAAGAGTCATCTTATCTAAATCTTCTACATTCCAGCTATCAACTAAATGTCTTCTACTATCTGGATTACTAATTATACCTGTAATAAGATTCTCTAGCTGATCTATACCGTTTATGTCTCTCCATTGCTTACCGTAAATAGGACCTAAATCTCCATCTGTTCTACCAGATCTTTCATAGTCACCATCCCATATTTTACAATTATTATCTTTAAGATATTTTATATTAGTATCTCCTCTAAGGAACCATTTTAATTCAGTAACCATAGTTTTAAAAGCTACCTTCTTTGTAGTTAAGATAGGAAAACCATCTGACATATCATGTCTGATTGATGCTCCAAAGATAGATTTAGTACCTGTACCAGTTCTATCCTTCTTATCGATTCCTTTGTTTATAACCTCCCGAAGGAGGTTTTGATAATCATTGTCTAATTTATTCATTAAAAGAGAATAAGCTGTTCTTTATCGTTTGAAAGAGTTCTTTTAATCATTTTATTTCTAGGACGCTTGTTAACTAATTCGTAAGTATTACCTTCGACTACGATAGGGTAACCGGGAATAATAGTTTCAGAAATTTGAGCGTTTGATCTCATAGGAGATATGTAATAAGATTTTATCATATAACTAATTTTTAGACTATTAATATACGAAAAATATATCAGATAAGCAAACGTTTCTGCTCTAGATGATGCTCTTCTAAAAATATAATAGAAGAGTATCTAGAACCAGAGGTAAGAGGTTTAACTTCATGTTCTCTATCTACTGGGTAAAGAATAGAGTTACCGGAGGATTGTTCAGTTACAGTTTTAGTTTTATTAATAGAGTCGTAGAATATAAGTTCACCTCCTGAGTACTTTGTTGGGTGTGTAAGTTGAGTTATCATTGCATACCTTCTCTGATATCTCTCCATTTTATCTGTATGGCGTTTAAGAAAGTCTCCTTCTTTATATTTTATTACCATTACTTCTAAATCTGGAGCTATAAGATTAACATCGTTATTAGCTAGAAATTCTAATACTTTTTTATAGTAGAATGATTCAGAATTATAAGTAATAAGAGTATGATGACTCTTTCTGAAGGTACGAACCTCTTGAGCAGAGCCTTGTTCATTAGTATAAACTTTAGAAACTACCCATTCAGTCTTAAGAGCATCATCTATAATTTGTTGACACTCTTTAGTAGTAAACAAAACCTTTTGATACATTTACAGATGTTGGTGCTTAAAGTGTGATATAAACTTTGTAATAGTATCTGTTACTTGAGTTTGCTCTGAAGCAGATATCTCATCTTTAGCAAATGTATTTTCGTGTTGCTTAACGTTTATTATTTTGTAAATACTTGGATTAGCCATATTAATTATTTTTGTAGGAATATGTTGTGAACCATTTGACTTATTACTCTTGTATTAGCATCACCAGATTTGATAAAGAATACATCATCTGGCTCAACATCTAATTCAATCATTTCCTCTTTATTTTCAAATATTACCTGCTCTATTTCAGTTACTTCATATAAGGATGCTGTATTTTCTGGGAATGCAGCTACGTCATATAAAAATACTCCGCTGTTTGCTGAAATATCATCTACTGGCAAATATTGTGTATGATTAGAAGCACTGTGGTAAACTAATATTCTACTCTTACCTCCTATGTAAGTCCAATCGTCACTACCTGATACTCTAAATCTTGTACCTTCGTTGTTAGGAGAGAAGAATGATCTCTTTCCTTCTATTGAAGCTGAACTAAAGTATGATGCTGTAGGAATACCTGCTCCTTCAGAGAAGAAATCATCGATAACATCTAAATCATCTGAATCTGGTAGACCATCGAAATGGAATGAATCAATTACATCTCCTTCTGAAGCAGAATGAAGTGCAATCCAATTATCATTAGGATCATTAGAGCCAGTTAATAATAACTCTTCAGTTCCTAGAACTCCATCAGAAATATATTTCTTGAAAGGTTTAGTAGTATACTCATAAAAGTGCTTTTTAGGAACTTCAACAAATGCTTGATCAGATATATCTACACCATCAGCTGCTTGACTTGCTGATACTATTTCTGTAATTGATCCTGTTGGTATATCAAACATTGAATTTACTTTACCATTAGCAATTTTAGTATATTTTAAATCAGTATCATATATAATTCCATATTCTCTGATTGACTTTACTCTACCGTAATCAATAGAAGATGAATGAATAGCATACTGCTGGACTATAACATTACTACCAGATGTCGAACCTAGTACTGCTGTCTTAAATCCTTCCTTGTTTTGATCCTCTCCGTTTGATTTTAAAAACGTAAATGTATTTTGAACTGAATCTTCTCTAATGATAATATCTGGAATATTAGTATAAGCTTTATTCTCTAACAAAGAGCCTGAAAGGGTGTCTACAACTCCGTGTACTGAAGAAGAATGATAATATTCTGGAACTAGTTCAGATTGACTAGCTGAAACATAAAGGTAATATAGTTCTGAGTTCTTTTTAGCATAAGTAGAATCTAAAATAGCATTTTCATCATATGCTAATCTAAGTATAAACTTATCTGTAGAATCTGAAGGAATAACTGGGTAGATAGATTCCTTGTTAACTTTTGTTTCCCCGTAAGTAGTAATACCTGGGCAGTTAGCTGAGATAGATTCCGAAATTAATGGTGCTAGTGTTCTGTGGATGTTTTCCTTCCACACTAGATGAAATTCTGTGATACTATTATCATTAATTGCAGTGTGAATATCCGACAAGTCTAATGAACTAGTATAAGCGTTGTAGATTTGCGTATCTGTGTTTATTTCTAATAATCTTAAATTATTACCTTTATCAGTTACGAAATCTGATGATATTAGTGTCCCTTTCATTTTGTAAATTTACGTTTTAAATAAATAGCTAATTAAAATAAAGACTTATCTTTAATCTCAAAATTAACTATACCAGGTTTAAACTTCTTCTTACCACTGTAATGAGTATGGTAAGTACTAAAAAAATCAAGTCCATCCTTAATAGATAGTGACTTATAACTCCATTGTTTATTATAAATAAGGCAACCTAAAGAAAATTCAGCAGCTATCGATGTAGCAAATCCTGAATCTAATCCGTTGCTATTAGTAAATGTATATAATTTTTTCCAGACATCCAAATAATCCTGTCTACTTTTATCACAATTAAACTTTAAAACTCCTGTTGTAGGAATAAGAGGCTTATCTTTATAGTTAAACTCTGGAAATATTTCTTTTACTCCTAAGCTTTCATATCTCTGAAGAAACTTAGGTGTTTTAATTCTATCATCTCCATAATGATAAAGTTTATATCTATCTCTTCCCATTTGATCAACTACTACCTTAACATCGAATTCATCGATAGGTTTTTTAAGAATAACATCTTGATCAATTAGAATAAAATTATCACTCCTATCTTCTAGAGCTATAAACTTATAACTATCCCAGTACTGGTCATAATAAGAATCTACGTAATTAACTTCATCAGCATACTGTTCGAAATATCCTTCACATGACTTATCACAATAGATAGCTATCTTATAGCCTAACTTCTTTCCAACTGACATTGATAATTTATACCATTTTAACATTAGAGAAACAAAGTCTTGTTCTAATGACTCTTGTAGCTCATATGGCATATGTCGATAAGAATAAACTAACGTAGTATCAATCACAAAGCTGATTTCTTTTTTTCGTAGTCAAACTGAACTATTCCTGGACGGTATTTCCAGTGACCAAAGTAATGTGTATAGGTATCATTCTCATATTTCTTTTCCGGAACGATACATTGGTTTAATGCTGCGGTTGACCATCCATAAAAGTTAGTCATAAAGCTAATTAAGGCTTCTCCTCCTATGCCTGTTCCCCAATGAGGATCAATTCCATGATCTAACATAAACTGATATAGATCTAGATACCTTTTAAAGAATAAATCTTTTACTCCTTTATCTTTTATTTGAATTACTCCAGAGCAAGCTAAGGGTTGAGGGTTTTTATTCCACTCAGGAACTATATCCATAACTCCGTTATCTTCATATAAGTTTAATACCTTTCTATTTCTCCAGATTAAATGTCTATCTTCATCAAAAGAATCTACAAGAACTTTTTCATCTAAATTTTTAAAATGAGTATTTAAAATTACATCATGATCCATAGCAATTGGAAAATCATCTCTGATATAGAGAGCATAAAATTTATAACTATCCCAATACCATTCAGCAAACTCTATAGGAACTAAATGAACTTCATCTAAGTATTCAAAAGATTGCCAGTACTCTAAAAGATGATGGTCACAGTACATTACTGTTGGGTAACCTAATTGTTTAGCTTTAAATATAGAAAGTCTATACCATTTTAAATTTATATCTAAGTATTCATCATAAGACATAGTACCATTAAGAACTATAGATCTTTGATCTAATTTTTTATAAGACCAGCATAAAGTAGGTAAACTCATATTATATTTATTTTGTTATCATCATATTTGTCTACTAAATCTCTATGAGTAAATTTTAAATCTCCTACATAATGCTTATAATAAACCTGACCAAAAGGTTGTTTAGTTTGATTTGGTGATTGAATTATATTATGCCAACTACCAGCAGTTAAACCATGGACTTTAGCTAATATTCCTAAAAATACTTCAGACCCAAATGCTGTAGGGCTAGCCATATGTATACCGTAATTAAATATTTTATTAGAACTACAAAATTCATGAAATGCATCCCATCTTTCAAAAAATAACTTTTTAAACTCTAGGTTATTAAAATGAAGTAAGCCAGTATTTACACAAGGTATTGATTTATTCTCACGCATATAATCCCATTCAGGTATTACTGATTGAACATTATGCTTTTCATAAATCTCTAAATCATTTCTTTTATTATGTAAACTCCATCGTTCTAAAACTACATCACCAACTACATCTTCTTTTTTTTCTGGTAATCTATTATGCATTATAATATCATGATCTATACTAATAACGTCATCTCTAGTGTAGGGAGCATAATATTTAAAGCTATCATAGTAATGAGGATAAAAGTCTTTAGGAACTTCAACAAGTTCATCTATAAGAGAAAAATCTTCCCAAAGAGGAAGATCTTTTTTATCTAAATACATTGCTACTCTATAGCCTAATTTTTTAGCACTCTCTATAGATGCTCTGAACCATTTAAAGCTAAAGCTTCTATAAGATTCTAAAGTGTTTATGCCAAGTTTATATACCCATGAACCAGGTGGAGGAACTTGATCTCCTTTACCATCATTCCATGCATAACAGAGAGTATGATCTTTAAGTACGCTTTCATTCATAACTATAAAAATAAATATTCTAACTCTCTTTTTCCTGCATAAGAAGGAAGTAGATACTCCTACCCATTGATGCAGTAGCAAATGCTCCAGCTATACCTAACCTGAAATGTTTATTAACTTCTACTAGATCCATTAGACCGAAGTACCAGAGACCAACTAAAACTAAATCACCAAACATTAAAAAAGCTATTGTAGCTAATGCAAACTCTTTTGGTAATCTTCTAGCTATCATCCATAATACAACTGTAAAGAAAGCTAATAGAAATATAAAACTAAAACCTATTATAAAACTCATTCGCTTTGGTATGCTCTAGGAGAAGGAAGTCCGGAATAGTAATCCCATTCTTTAGAGTTCTTGTTATAGAAGTCCTTCTCATTTTCATATTCATCTTCATCTATATACATTGCTCCGCTCAAACACATCTTATTTAAATTTACGACTATAGTTCTTCATTCTACTTTGACTTCCTTTCTTACGTTTAGGAGCCTTCTCTCTAGGAATAAATTTAAACCTACCACGAGCACCCATACCATGCATATCAAGATCATCAGGTTGATGACGCTCATAGTACCCTTGAGTACCATTGCCTTCTTCTCTCTG
>Ga0163109_10003912_pt1 | contig 11336 bp, 13 predicted proteins | sample CRUFie1St13metaG_FD_108704 | JGI IMG/M metagenome (GOLD analysis project Ga0163109, IMG submission 108704) | Marine microbial communities from the Costa Rica Dome - CRUD Field 142mm St13 metaG | ecosystem: Environmental > Aquatic > Marine > Oceanic > Photic zone | place: Costa Rica: the Eastern... | reverse complement strand
ATGCTTTGTTTTGCGCCAAGGTTAGAATTTATTGCAAGTCGCATACCTGGTTTCATTTTGTCACCTTGCGTTTCTATCCAATCTAGCAGTCTCCATAGGTTAGGAGACATCATCGGTTCACCTCCTGTGATACGCAGTTCATCTAGACTTTTGTGCAGGTCACTTTCCCACCATTTGTAGAAAGCCTCTACATAAGGATTGGTCTCATCCTTTTTGTATGGTTCTGCTGAATCGTGTGCATGAGTAAAGTGGTTACGTCCATCCGACATAAGACTCATATATGGTCCTTGATTCCTTATGTTGTTTGCCCATGTTGTGCTGAAGGCAGGATTACAATATGTACAGGCAAACTGACACACTCTATCAAAAGCAATTTCTAAAGTCCTTAAATTGAAATCTTTTTGGTTATCTGATTTATACGCATCATCTAACTCTTTATCTGTGTAAATTTTTGATTTGTAAACCCTGTCACTTATCGAATCTCTACCTATGTCCTCTATCTTCCAACAATATTCACATCCTTTTGGTCTATCTCCGCACTGCATCTGTCTACGCTGTTCCTTCTTTTGTGCTGTGTTGTGTATTGCACTAGGATTCTTTTTGATTTCTTCAAGATCTATCTTGTGCGGCAGTGGATGGTGACAACTTGTCGTCATGCCGGAACCCAACCATATAGTGGCATTGTACCATTTTGCCGCACAGAAACTTGCAGATTTTGTATCTAGTTTTTGTTTTTTAAACTCAAGGTCGTCCATCTTTATCCTTAAAATAATTCTTTATTTTATTGTATTCGTCTTTTGGGCAGAGCACATCACTCTCAAACATGACATCCTTCACCCAATGATAGTGTGCTATTGGTGGTGGGTGTGTTTCCCCAGGAATGTAATATTCTTTGTAATTATCTTCTGCAAACTCCCATAATCCTTGCCTGTCTTTATAGAATAAAAACTTTGTCCAATCTATGGTGTTGTGTAAGGCACGTTCACTTTCACTGTAAAATTTGTCACGCAACACGTCCTTGTTGAATATCATCATTGTGTATGGTATTGCTTTTTTGTCTAAAAACATCTGTGTCCTATGTATGTGTTCTAGTGTCCTATAGTATTGATGTTCTTCATCCCAGAAGTGCCTCCTGTAGTGCTCATGCTTGTCTTTCTCAGGATGTCCTCCATACCAGGTGCTCCATTGGAAGTCCTCGTCCCATACATAGTAGGTTATCCTGCCTTCGACCTCATCTTCACTTTTGTCTTTTGTTATCACTTCATACCTATCTGTACCGGACCACATTATGTACATGTGATCAATTTGTTTGTGTTTCATGGCACTGTTTATAACCGCACGTGATATTGTTTCGTTTCCAGATCCGGACCTTCCCTTGTTCACCATGGTTATACCGCCATTGAACCAAGGAACAAATTTTGGCCAACATGGCCATTTATATCTAGTGAAACTGCACCCATGTGCTATAGTTTTGTTATGCATTCCTACACTCCTCCCAGAACTCTTCCATCTCAGGGAACGTGTTGAGAAACCTTGTGAGACGTCTGCGATCGTGTTCGTTAAAGAAAGCGTAAAAATTCTTTTTTTGTTGCGTACTTGCGTCAGCGTTTTCGCGCCAATATGCGAGATTCCTCTGCATCTTCTGTATTTCAAAGTCCTTGAATATGTGTAACCCGTTGTGCTCGCCGGAATTGTCTTGCATGTATTTTATGTTGTCCTCGTGTATGCTCTGATATGACTCAGGCAACAATGTGATCTGTTGCCACTTTGGTTGTCGAAGCAGTGGCACGTCGAACCATACACGTTGATAAGTCTTGCTGTACAGCCTTCGTAGGTCAAGTATCTTCTGCAACAACTTGTCCATGCTTGTTATACTGAGGTTGTTGTACGTGCATATGAATGTGATCGAATTACGGCCGGGTATCCTATCGAGAAACTCCTCAACATTGTCCATCATGTAATTGAAGTCCAGACCATGCCGTATGTATTCTGCTCGTGGACCAAACGCATCAACGCTAACGAACTGCATCATGTGTTCAACTTTCTCCTGCATACATATTTCCTGTGCCATGTTGAAGTACCTTTCTTTCAACTTCTTGTCTGGTGGACACATGTTACTGGTCACGTTGAGGTGTAGGTCCTTCTTTGGATTGTCGATGATGTATTGGAATACCTTGTAAGTGTTCTTGTCCATCATCGGCTCGCCCCCGGTCATACGGAAGTGTTTCAAATTCTTGTACAGCGTTGGCCACCATTTCCAGAACGCAGTAACGTAGGGATTTTCCTGACGCTGTGGCATTGGTCGATTCCTGCCTTGGAAGTGCTCAGGAGCATTATGGGGAGGTGATGTGGGAAACTCCCCATAACGTTCTGTCTCCTGTCCCCAGGTTGTGGAGAACTGTGGCGAACAGTAACTACACTTGAAATTACAAGCGTGGTTGAAGTTTACCTCCACGTACCTGGGTGTCCAACTTGTGGTCATTGGATTCTGTTTGATCTGCTCAAAGTCCTGCATGGCCCATGGTTCTCCTGAACGATAGTGCCTGTCACTCATTTCGCCAGTGTCCTCTAGTTTCCAGCAGTATGAACATCCTTTTGGACGCTCTCCCTGTAGCATCTTAAATCTCTGATCTAGTTTCTCCGCGGTGTTGTGCAGTGCGGCCGGATTTTGTTTAACCTGTTCTACGTCTATCTTGTGCAGTGGTGGATGATAGCAACTGTTTGTGAGACCGGTTGGTAGGTGCAGTGATACTTGGTTCCACTTGGCCAAGCACATTGTGGGTGAAATGGTTGCCAGTTTTTCCTTTGCCTTCAGAGCATCTGCCTTATAATCACTTGTACTCACGATCTTGCACTCCTCTGTTTGTGTGTTGTGGCATGACAAACCTGTAGAATCTGCTTTCATCCTCGTCGTACTCTGCTATGGGCATGTCAAGTTGTTGTCTTAGACTGTTTCCGTACATCAATAGGTCAGTGTCTATGTCCTGCGGAGATTGATCTTTGTAGTACAACTCCATGTTGTCAAGGTCACGTATCTTAAAATGATCGTTGCCGGCTTCGATCACAGTGTTGAAGCAACCCATCCTTGCACCCAACATGGCGTACTTGCCTAGTTCAACATCTGCACCTATTGTACACCACGTGCTTAATATTCTTAAGTTAGTTGGCCATATTTGCTGAAAGTCCTCTGCAGGGATTGGTTTGCCTTTGTGTGTGCTCATCTTCACTCCCTCCCTGTAACCTGCCACAAACGCCTGTTGCTCTGATCCATTTATGACAGTGGTAGAATAACAGTTGTGTAGGTTTTCATGCGGCACACCCCAGCAAAAATCTATTTGGTTCTCTTCTGTGTCTGCATTTTCATGGGTACGCATTTCTAGACAAGTTCTTTTGTCCCAGCCTACCAAGCCACCATTTCCGTAAACCAGTCCATTGATATTGTTCCTTGCTCTCCATCTATGAACTGCCTTTTTATTTGTTTTTGTCCAATCGAGTGTCTCAAGTAAAAATTTTTCATCTATAATGTTATCACCATCGACGCTAATGAAAAAATCTGTTTCTGCAACATCCGCCGCGGCTTTGTGAGCATTGTCAAATCCAACAACTCCATCTACCCTTTTTGCCCATGGTACTTTATTTTTTAGATCCGCCCAGTTTTGTTCTTTGTTGGGTTCTTTGAAACTTATGTACACAAAGTCAAGATCACTTATTCTTGTTCTATCAGCCACGCTTCTCCTCCGTCCACAACACCCTTAGGCCAATGTATATCATCCTGCTCAAACACAAAGCCTTTTTTTGCCTTTTTCAAAATTGGATACTGTGTCTTAGCCTTCGGTATGGGTTTCATTATAATTTCGTCGCCTTTCAGCATGTAACGATCCTCACCGTGTTGCTGTATTTCAAGTTTCTTCTGTAATGATACTTGCATTTTTATTCCGTCGATAGTCACAAAATGTTTTTTCTCCTGTATAGGAGGCAAACTTTGTAGTGCTTTATGAAGTTCTGACATTTATCTCCTTGTCAAAATAATGCCACACCCGAGAAACTTTTTTGTCTCCTAGAAAGATAGAATTACCTGCTGAATTTGGATACAGATAATTGTTTTGGTCTTTCACACGTGTGAGATTATTCACAGACGGTTTGTGGTGTAGGAATTTGAACCACTCGTAATCTATTAATCCTTTGTTGTCTGGATACATTATTCTGTAGGCCAAAGCAAACACAACATCTGTGCTAGGATATTTGTCATGACAGTTCACAAGCATGGTGCTCCTTACGATCTCCCAATTTTTTGTTATGCACTCTGCTGTGTCAAAGAATTTTTGTGCCAACTTACTTTTCCTGAAATACATCAATCCATTGTAAATGTTAGGCAAGTGATTTCTCACAAACAATTTACGATATGGTGTGTGTTTGATGATATTGTCTTTGTAGTTGCGACAGTCAACACTGAATACCAGATCGTGTTGCCACAAGTGATACCACCACCAATCAGTGTTTGTTGTCCATAACATATCACTTTCTAGTTTTATTGTGTGCGTGAATGGCGTAACATTGAAGGCTTTGTATTCGTTTGCCCATTTCAAATCATGTGTTTCACTGTTGTCAGATTGAAGCACCTTCACCACATCAACATATTTGCTTTCAAACATGCTGTTGCTGTCTGTGACAACGCAAATCTTATTATGCCTGTTCCATTTCTTGATGCTTTCCGCTAGTTTTATCGAAAGTTCAACATAGTCAGTATTTTTGTTGTTCTGGGCAAACCATAAAAATCCTCTAGACATGTGCCACCTCCTTGTTCAAGACGTGTACATCTTGATCTTTTGTATGCATGATTTGATCGTTGTACTGCCATGCTATGCCTTCATCGTCTATCTGGATCACCTTGCAGTCTGGTGGCAGAGTTGGCAGGGAAATAGGCAATGTATCGTATGAAAGCATACCGTTTGCCTGTTCCAAGGCGATGGCAAATGCATAGTCATTACGGAATCTTCTATCCCTTACTCTGTAAAGATCCAAGAAGTAGGCATAGTAATCCTTGACATACTTGATCATATCGAATATACGTTTTGCTTTTCTACTTTTTTTGAACACAAACACGGTCGCCCACACCATGTCTATAATACTCAATCGCCTTGTGTTAAAACTATCACGGTTAGTGAGATCATATGCATTTTTCGATATAAGAAAATCGTATTTGGTGTCTAAAAACTTCCGCAAGTTATCTGTGAACGGAAAATAATCAATGTCCATTACGAGAGTAGTGTCGTATGGAGAAAGTTCATAAGCCATATGCCTGTCAACATTACGCCAATCTAAACCGTTTTTCTTATTACCCAGTTCAGGCTCGATAAACTTGTAGTTGACAAATCCTAAAGGTTTAAGATATTTGTATGTTTCAAAGTTTGTTACAACCGTGATTTCTAATTTTAGGTTTTTCTTGATGAGTGACACGCACCTTTCCAATATCTTATGGTATTGGAAGTCGGCAGTATCAAAGCAGAACAGTAGTACACCTTTTGTCATTAGTCACCTCGTTTTTCAAATGTTTTACTCATTTGATGGTACGAACTAATGGCTTCTTGGTTTCTCTCAATTAATATCTTCAAAAATTGTTTTGGGTCAGATATTTCCACAGCATTATCGTTTGTGTCCAACACATAGAAAGGCGAAGTGTGTACTTCACTCAATGTTTTCACAAGGTTTATTGTCTGTGCATCAGCACGGAATATGTGCTCATTATACACCACCACAAGTCGTGCGTGAGCCTTTTCCAATGCGTTCCTTTTCGCAACAGAAATATCGTATGAAATATCTGATTGTTTTTTTAGTTCGCCAATGTCCATACCACAATTATACAATAATTATGGAGGTTAAGCAACCTGGTAAAAATAAATTATGATGCTGAGTTGGATACTTCTGCGTTTGAAGATGCCTGTATCGCCGATGCCAGACCCTCTGAGTTGTTAGGGTGTACTTCGATCAATGCAAGTGTCATTCTTGGTGCCTCATTTGGATTGGCTGGCACACCTGATGTGTTCGGTGAAGTAAAAGTTGTGTCATCCGCACCGTCCGTTGATACCATCTTGATAGTTAATACTGTTGCTGAACCTACTGCCGCATTCAATTTAGCGGAATACTCAACTGTGTTTGAAGTGTAACCGGAGTTGTCTGAAGTAAGTTTTAGTAATACTGTGTATCCTGTTCCTAAGTCATGGAAACCATTTGATAGACCGTTTGTTGTCTGTGTCTCTCCTGAACCTGACCTTGTTGTAGAGTGTGCTCCTAGGTCTAGGTTACCTGTTGCTGTCGTTGTAAGATCATTGAATACTGTGTCCTTCTCGCCATCGATTCCTGTAACGCAAGTAGGATCGATCCTGATCTTGCCGCCTGCATTGAAGAAGTGTCTCATGGCATCAGCACTTGCGAATGTCACTGATCTTTCTATTGTTGAAGTTGAGTTCCATGTTCCTGAATTTGTTGATGTCCCAACAGCATTTGTTGAAAGTCCACCTGATGCAGAAGTACTACCTCCCGCAACTTCCGCCGCTAATGAAGCCAAGTCTGCTTCTACCGCCGCCTTGATTGCAATAGTGTCACCTGCTGTAACCTGTGTTCTTGCAGTTAATGAATCGTTTGTGTGATTTGCGATGTTGTCCATACTAGTCAAAAGTGTGTTCCACTGTGATGCTGTGATTGTAGTTGAACCACCATCTACTGTTGCTATATGTGTTTGGCCAAGACCGTATTCTCCTGATCCTGTACCTGCGAAATGGTTGTATCCGAATGGACTTGAACTGTTGTTTACGAACACATTGTATTGTGCACCTGTTATTGTATCACCTGAAACGTATGCCATCTATTTTACTCCTATCACGCATTCTGTTAATGCTGTTTCTTTGTTGTATTTATCCTTAATCAGTCTACCAAGCGTATTAAACGCAGTACATTCGTCTATGTTTGCCACTTTGGCCTCGCCATTTCCTGCGGAAACCACTCGATCTCCTGCTTTTCCTTCCCCTATGACTTTGACAAATACACGTCCTTTAAGGGCGATCATTGGATGAGTTTCGTTGTTGCCCGCATTTGCGTTCATCAAAAACGCTGGTGATTGAGAAACCACGCCAAATACTGCATCTGACAGTTCTTCTTGGCACTTGGTCACTTCTGCATGACCACCTAAAATCATAACATCTCCCACTTCAACCGGGATATCTGTTTCATATCTTTCAGCCAAATCTGCGTATTGTGCCGATGTTGAAGTAGCATGTACAACATTTGCACGAATATCAACAAGTGTTGGTGCTGATAATTCGTTTTGACCGCCACCTGACTTGAACGCTGTCCAGGCACCACCCGCATTTCCGTGTATGGTTGTGCCATCGTCAGCAAAAGTTTCATCCCACACCCAAAACAGGTCTTGTTCAGTAGCCACAGATGTTTCGCCTCTGTTAACTTTTATTCCTGTATGGTTTGGCATTCCTGACGCACTAGAAATGTTCCTGTTCAATTCAATAATGTTGTCCTCAACAGATAGAATTGTTGTGTTCATAATTGTTTGTGTGCCTTCAACATCTAAATTGCCAACTGTTAAATTTTCAATTCTACCGGTAGATCCTTTTATTCTTAGTGCTTCTTTTGTTGTGCCTCCATCGTTCACTGTAAAAATAATGTCTTTGTCCTGTGTGGTCTGTGCAATAGTAAAATCATCACTAGACATTGTCATTGTAATATCATTTCCTGCACCTAATCTAATACCGTCATCTGATTGAATTGTAAGTCTACCAGTCGTTGTGTCCGCTTCGTCTGAACGTAGATAATTTGCCGCCGCAACGCTTCCTAATTTTTCTGAATCAGTAGCAGTGCCTCTAAATTTTGCTGAAGAAACTGCTGTCGAAAGTTGTAAACCTTGTGCTATTGTGGTGAAACCTGCTGTGATCAACGCGGCACCATTTGTCTCTGTAGAACTTGGTGTAAATGCTAGGTTAGAAACAACACCGACAACTGCATCATTAGTTACTAATTTTAAAATAGATCTCTTTACACCTGTGTTGTCTTCCGGTGATTCTGTAACAACCTGTGTTACCCCAGAGCCTGCCACTGTTGTTGGTCCAATAAGTGTCCATGCCGAACCTGTGTACACATAAAGTTGAGTGTTTGTTGTGTCGAACCACATATCTCCAAGCACTGCGTTGATTGGTGCAGTGGCCGAATTAGATGTTGATCCAACCGGTTTGAATTTTGTGCCAGTATATACATTTAATTGCTTGTTGGTTTGATCAAACCAAAGTTGTCCTTGCACTTTGTTCGACGGTGCCGTAGTGTTGTTGAAATTCTCAAGAAGTTTTACAAGGTTTTCATTTAGTTTTTCACCAAACCCTGCATAGCCTTTACCAATAAGGGTAAGGTCAGTAGTGGCAACATCGATCGTGCCATCGGCCAGGGTGACCAACAAGGTCCCGAATGTGTTGTTTATCTTGTATGCCATTTCCTAGTCGTTGTTAGATGCGTTGTCTCTGACTTCTGTCAAGAAACTTACATCGCCAACAAGTTTGATCAATATCGTAGCCAATTCTGGCGTCAACATAGCGTCAATTTTCGCTTCTTCCTCAGACGTCCAAACTGACTCATAGTTTGAATTGATATAATCTGCCACTTCTTGTTTTGTTGCCATTTAGATGTACTCCTTATGCTTATTTATTACGCGATTCTATCTGCTCATCATCAGATATCCAAGTTAAATCCTGTGAATACGAGCCATCTAGATCTCTCAGAAAAGTCTTTACATTACTTTCCGTAAGCACCATATCGTGGTATTTTGTGTATCTTTTGTGTAGTGCTTGTTCTTTTGTAGCGGTGTACACTAATTTGATGTTTTTGTCTTTTGCAAGTTGCATGATTCCATCTATGCACATTTTAAGGCCATTGTGTCCTGATCTTTTGTCCGCATTTTTGTCAACTACAATCCATTCCATGAAACCAAAAGCAGTTCCGTCACATACGTACAACCCTCCAGCACAAATAGGCACACCGTTGCTCTCAACAACTATCCCGTCAGGTGGCAAACACTCTTTTGGCACCACACCAAACTCCCATTGGCTCCACCATGATACCAATGTGTCATAATCTTTGTCTCTGTCCCAAGGTCTAATGTGCATTTTTCTGTAAAACTATTTTGTTAATGTTGCATGTTGATTCGAAACAATATCTCACCGCGTCAGCCACCTCGCCTGCTGTTAGTTTAGGTAGTTTCTGCCAAAGTCCTTTAGTCATGTCAGTGTCAACAACATCAGGACATACATCATACACAGACAAAGGCTTTGTGAACAAGTCATCTTGTAGGTCAGATATGTATCCTATTAATTCTTTTTTATGTTCACAATACTGCACATATTCAAACTTGTTCCATAATTCAAACTCGTTGTAATCGGCACCGTCATCCAATCCAGATGTGCTGGTTATAACTGCAACCTTCATGTCATCAAACACATGCCTGCTGTATATTTTTTTCAATAAAGCCAACTGACTATTTCCTGCATGTGCATTTAGTACAACTAATCTACAGTCTTTTAACTTTTCCATTATCTTATCGTGATCACCTGCCACGTCAAAGCCATTGCTTCTGCTCAAGCCTATCACATCATATTTTTTCTTCTTGTAAAGATCCGCTATTGCCTTGCCTATACCTTTGGTGTGGCCAGTTATTGCTATTTTATTTTTGTTTTCTTGACTCATATACATCTACTAAATTTTCCAAACCTTCGAAACATTCAGAATAGTGTTGGTAATATTTTTCGAACTTATCTTTAGTGTATAGTGATTCTTTATAAAAGTCAATTAGTAACGTTGTTCTTGGCCCTGGATTCTTGTTGAAACCGTTGTGGAGTTGTAGGTCGGGTTGGAAAACAAACGCTTCACCTGATTTCCATGTGTAAAGTTCCTGTGTGTTTGTTTTTAAATTCATGACGTACATTCCGCTTTGATCTCCCCCACCATCATCTAGACACATCTGATATCTCCAACCGCCTTCGTTGTCAGTGTGGTTACCAATCTGTGTGTTTGGTCCAACAGTCATTATAGCAACGTTGGTGTTGTATGGAAACTTCCTTAAAATAGAATAAAGCATTGGGTAGTCGTTGAAGTCTTGTAGTTCTTTTTCTCCTGATTGTATGCCCAAAGCCTGCCACTCGCCATGTACATAGTCTCCTGACTTGTTATCGAAGTCGTCTGGCTTTCCTCTAACGCTATCTGAAAAATCTTCGGGATCTAGGAATACCTTGTTTAACTGAGAATCAAATTCGTGTTTAATGTTCTGCCAGTGTTTTTCTAACTGCCTGAAACACTCACCTTGCTGTCCGTGGTAAAAACTTTTATCTAGCATTTAGTATATTAACATTTTTATCATGTATTTGTCTATCATGATCCTGCCAATTACTAAAAATATGTTCACCGTGGTTTACTAATTCTTGTTGTTCGCTCAACTCAAAGTAATCTGTGAATTCTATACCATTGATTATAATTCTTCTATTTTCAGATCCAAACACATAAACGATTGCGTCATCATTACCCAATGATACTCCATGTTTGCTGTTTTCAACTCTTGTCCATACACCATCTTCTTTGACCATGTGTGTACCCGACACTTGAATGCCTTTGTATTCGTATAAATTGTCTATCAAGAACTTACCTGTTGCAAAAACTTTGCCACCTACCGCTACTTCGTCTCCGATGTCCACTGTTTCAACTGCTTTGAATGAACCATCTGCCATCGTTATCATTGTGCCTGCCATGAAACAACCACCGCCTGAGCCACCGCCGCCTGAACTTGAACTTCCGTTAGCGTCACCAAAACCTGCGGCTGTGCTTACAAAAGTTACACCTGAGTTGAATAGTGCTTTCCAGGCACCTCCAACTTTGACATAACCTGCTGTAATTCTTTTCCATGCTCCGCCTATTTTCACATACGCATCATTAATTGCTTTCCAGGCGCCTCCAACTTTAAAGTTTCCTTGTACGCCTATGTTGAATACTATCGTGGCTTTACCGTCGCCGCCTGATGAACTAGGTTGTCCACCTACTGCTATTCCTGTTGAATAGAATGATTCACCAGTGCCTCCTGGTGTTACACCCGAACCGTTGCTTTCTGTGCCACTTGCCGCATTGTTCGATCCAGAATTTCCACCAGTTCCCCCTCGGTCACCTGAGCCTGCACTACCAGACTTACCGCCTGCGGCTCCACCGCCTCCAGCACCACCACCTCCACCATCACCTGAGTGGTCTTTGCCGTCTTCTCCCAGTGTTGCTGGTGAATTACTTGTTGCTGAATTTGAATT
>Ga0163109_10003911_pt1 | contig 11340 bp, 11 predicted proteins | sample CRUFie1St13metaG_FD_108704 | JGI IMG/M metagenome (GOLD analysis project Ga0163109, IMG submission 108704) | Marine microbial communities from the Costa Rica Dome - CRUD Field 142mm St13 metaG | ecosystem: Environmental > Aquatic > Marine > Oceanic > Photic zone | place: Costa Rica: the Eastern... | reverse complement strand
CAGAAACTGATTTTAAAAGGGTATCAAATTCTTTTGGATTAAATCCTTGTGGTAAGTTGCCAATGTAAATGCGAATACTCATAAATTTTTAAAAATGATTTTGAAGTCTGAACTTCTAAACAAGACTAAGCTATGTGTATTTAATCACATTTTGGCGCATTTTGTTCAATCCATTGCTTTGCTTTATAAATAGCTTCATCAAAATTATGCAATCTATTAAATGCAAATTCCTGTGAAAGATACTGTAAAAGCTCTCCTAACATGGGGCCATCCTCTATTTTTAAATTTTGTTTAATTACATCTCCACTAATTAAATTGGAGGGATGAAATAATTTATCTTCCTTGTCACGCCATCTTTTTAACCAATCTAAGCGTAAATGTTGAGGTAAATATAAGATAAAAGATGGCAGAAATATCTCTAATTCTTGATGTAAATTAAATCTATCTAATTCGTTTAATTGAGCGATATTTTTGTTCTTCAAAAAAAAGTACCATTTTCTCAATAACTTAGTTCTAGCAATTTCAGTTTTACTAAATTTAAGTTTCTCTAATGAAGAAACACTTAAAATTTGAGAAATAAAAAATAATGGTAAAAATTTCTCTTTTTCTTCCTGATAAAGTTCTGCATAATTAATTTTTTTTAAATCTAAAAAAAAATAATTTTCATATAAATTATTAGAACCAAATATATTTAGTTTTTTTAACAAGATAACAGCTTCAAGTGCATTTTCCCCATTTACTATTTTTTGTATTTCATAATTAATCCTTTCTTTAGCGACAAGATATAATTTACCTTTATTTTTTTTTATAAAAGTAATTAAATTAAGATCAATTTTAAAATCCAATGCTGAAACAAATCGAAAACATCTTAATATTCGTAAAGGATCATTTAGTAAATTAATTTCTGAATGCGTTCTAAGCACTGAAAGCTCTAGATCTTTAAGGCCATTTAATGGATCAAATAAACACTTTTTATCGAATAAAAAAGCAATAGAATTAATCGAAAAGTCTCTAGAAATCAAATCTCCTTCGATCGTAGAAGAAACCTGATTAGCAATATCAATATTAATATTATTAAGCAATATCCTTACCACTTCTCTTTGTTTGTCTAAGATTATAAGTTTAGATCCAATTTTAAAAGAAATCTTTTTTCCAATTTCAATTGCATTTAAAGGTACAACAATATCAACATCTATATCTCTAGTTGCTCTTCCTAAAATAATATCCCTTATGTAACCACCAACCAAATATGATCCTTTAGGTAAAAAAGCTAAGATAGAACTCCAATTATGAAATTTTATACTTTTTTCTAATTCATCAATTATTAGTGTATGATCGGTGTAAATACGAGTTTTCATTTATTTATTATTATGTGCATATGCATCAACTGTAAATGGGTTGATAGATGTATCACATATCATGATGTGGAGAATAATCATGGTGTTGATAATTTGTGTGATGTCCCTGATTTTAAAGCAAAAAAACCATTCATTCATGTCAATATAATTAAAGATAAGGATGGAAATTATAAAACTGATTGGGATGTTCAATCTTGTGGAAGTTTTACAAATGAATTTGGTAAATGGTCAAAATGTAATCCAGGAATGGAATTACCTGTTTAAAGGTAATAGATGAAACATAATTTCAAAACAAGGAAAAATTACCCTACATTAGTCATTCATAGCACAGACAATTCTTTTGGCTTTGGACATAGAAAAAACAGTAAACTGGAATCTGATGAATTATTTATAAAAAAATTTGATAATGACCTTGGTAACAACTTGATTAATGATTTTGAAAAATTCATTTCCAAAGAAAATTTAAAAAAAGTAAATAAGATAGCTGTCAGCACAGGGCCAGCAAATTTTAATGCTTCAAGACTTATTGTAGTTTTAGCAAGAACTATCTCTCAACAAATAAATTGTCCTTTAGACAGTTTTAGTTCATTTAAAATAATGGCAAAAAGAATTGCATCACAAAACAATATTTTTACCAAAAAAAAATCATTCTGGATTTACAAAAAATTAAAACGACAGGGATTCATTGCAGGTAAATATGAAATTTGCTGTGACGAAAAAACAAATGCTGATCTAGTCATCCGAGAAACCGTTTTACCAAAACTTATTAAAGAACTCAAGAGTAAAGAACTTTTTTTTGAAGCTAATTATGAGGATAAAGAGGACTTAAAAGAATTATTAGATTTATCAAATAAAAATTGTTTAAATGCAGATGTAAATTCATGGCAAAAAGTTTTACCAATTTACCCTATTTCTCCAATTAACTAGATTTTCATCCAATCAAATTATTTATATTTTCTTGAAGGAGCATAGTTACAGCATTGAGATCATCTCTTGATGAGCTTTTTGGATGTAAAAGAGGTTTTCCTACTTTAATAACTATTCTTGAAAATGAAGGAATAAAGAATTTAAATCTTATTAGTCTGTGGGAATTCACTATTGCAACAGGCAATAATAATTTCTGATTTTTAAAGGCTAATAATGCTGCGCCTTGTTTTGGCTTATTAACTCGCCCATTTTTTTGACGAGTGCCATCAATAAAAATGCCAATACAATTATTATTCAACAATTTATTGCATGCTGTTTTAATGGTATTTTTATCAGCAATACCTCTTTTTACGGGATACGCTCCACAAGCACTTATAACAAAGCCAAGAAAAGGAATTTTAAAAAGCTCTGCTTTGGCCATAAAAGATATATTGCGTCCAATGGCATGACCTAACAAAGGAGGATCAAGTAAAGATCCATGATTTGAAACCATTATAAAAGAATCTTGTTTCGGAATATTATCTCTGCCTATTAAATTACCTTTAAATAAGAATTTATAAATAGGTAATACAAAAAGATTGCTAACTAATTGATAGATTATTTTTTGAATAATATCTTTTCCCATAGTAATTAATAAAAAATTTGATCAGAGGATGAAACTTGAGAAATTTTTACATCTTTTAAATGTCTTTTACCTAAACCACCAAGTACATTTGAAGGCCCTATTTCAACAAGATGCAGATCACTATCTTTTGCCATTAAATCCATTGTTTCGCGCCACCTTACACCATTACACATTTGATTTTTAAGTCTTATTTTAAGCTCATTTGGATCGCTACAAAGTGAAGGCTCAGAGTTGCTGATAACTGGAAAAGAAGGATTATTAAATTTAATATGTCTTAAATGTTCAGAAAATTTCATTGCTGGCTCTTGCATGAATGGTGAATGAAAGGCACCCGAAACATTTAATTTCAAGAACCTTTTACAAGTAATTTCCTTCGATAAATTATCTAATGCTTCACTAGATCCTGATAAAACAACTTGGGAGGAGCTATTATCATTAGCAATTACAACATCATCAATTTGTTTTACTAATAAATTAAGTTGATCTCTATCAAAACCAATTAATGCTGCCATAGATCCCTTGCCAGCATTTGCCATTAATTGAGATCTTACTTTAATAAGTGAGACGCAATCTTCAAATGAAAAAACATCTGCGCAATATAGTGCTGTAATTTCTCCTAAACTATGTCCAGCAACATAAGTTGGTTTAAAGTCACGATTCTTCAAAGCATCTAGAAGAATCGATTCAACTAAAAATAGGCAAATTTGAGTATTTCTTGTGTCATTTAAATCATTTAGAGGATTTATGAGCTCAGAGTTTGACTCACAAATTTCAAATAAATTTCTCTTAAATATCTCAGAAGCATAACTAAACCTCTCCTTTGTGTTGGGCAAATTTTCAAGTTGTTTTGCCATGCCGATTTTTTGCGAACCCTGTCCAGGGAAAATCCATGCGACTGTCATAATACTCCTATTTCGTTTTTAACCCCATTTAATGAGGGCTGAGCCCCAACTGAGCCCAGCACCAAAACCACTTGTAGCAATAATATCATTTTGTTTAATTATATTATTTCTAACTGCCTCATCCATCATTAAAGGAATTGTAGCTGCAGAAGTATTGCCATATTTTTCTAAATTGCTAAGAATTTTCTCCCTAGGGATTTTTAATCTATCTCCTACAGAATCCAATATTCTTTGATTAGCTTGATGCAGGACAAGCCAATCAACTTCATCAGAACTATATTTTGTTTTTCTGAACAACTTATCAAGAATTATGGGAACTTCTTTAACTGCAAATTTATAAACTTCCTGACCATTCATCTGGATTGAAGAAAAACTCCCACTTAAAAAATCAATATTATCAATTATTGAATCCTTATTATTTTTTGATGGAAGATTCAAAAAAGAACCCCTTTCCCCATCAGTTCTCATATCAAAACCGATAAAATTATCAAATTCATTTGTGGCCTCAATTGCTAATGCTCCTGCTCCATCTCCAAAAAGAATACAGCTCCTTCTATCATTCCAATCTACAAAGCTTGATAATTGATCTGCCCCGATAACTACAGCCCGCTTGAAATTACCTCCTTTTAAAAATTGTGAGGCTGTTATCAAGGCGAATAAAAAACCACTACATGCTGCAGTGACATCGAAAGCTACTGCATTAGAGGCAGATAGTTTAGCTTGAATAGAGGGCGCCGAACCAAATAAATCATGTGGAGTAGAAGTAGCTAAAAGGATTAAATCAATTGTCTTAACATCCCAATTAGCCTTTTCAATCGCATTTAGTGCAGCTTTGTAACCCATATCAGTAACATTATCTCCTAAGTTAGAAATTCTTCTCTCAGAAATACCTGTTCTAGATTTTATCCATTCATCACTAGTATCTACCTTTTGACTAATTTTTTGATTAGTTAGTATTTGATCAGGCACATAACTTCCACTTCCTTTAAATGAGACTCCAATCTGATTAAACTTTTTTTCTTCCAAAAGAGTTTTTAGTTACTTATATAAGTCAAACATAAATTTGACGCAATATGTTTTAGGAATTTAAAACTTGAAGCTTTTGAAGTTGATTTAAATTTTCCATAACGTTATGATTCACTGCAGAATGAGCCAGTCGAAGAGCGCTAACAACCGATAAAGACTTACTGCTACCATGGCCAATAACGCAAATTCCATTTACCCCAAGTAGTAAGGCACCACCATGTTCGGCATGATCTAATCTCTTCTTTATTCTTAAGAGATTACTTTTTAAAAAAGCTGAACCAACTTTTCCTCTCCTTCCTCTTGGAAGCTCAGATTTTAAAATATCTAATAAAACGCCTCCCACAGACTCAAGAAACTTTAACAATATATTACCGGTAAAACCATCACAGACGACCACATCAAAACTACCTGATAAAACATCTCGACCTTCACAATTACCTCCAAAGTCAAAACTTTTTTCATTTGATAGTATTTCAAATGTTTTTAGAGATAAATCATTACCTTTGCATTCTTCTTCTCCGATATTTAAAAGTCCAATTCTTGGTTTTTTTACTTGCAAGACATCTTTTGCATAAATATTACCTAGAAGAGCAAACTGATGCAGATAAGAGGGTTTGCAATCAGTATTTGCACCAACATCTAAAACTAATACAGGACGGGTTTGATCTCTTGTCGGAAATAATGCACCTATGGCTGGTCTTTCAATTCCTTTTAATCTTCCAATGCGAAATATTGCAGAAGCCATCATTGCTCCTGAATTACCAGCTGAGTATACTGCTTGTGCTTGATTATTCCTTACTAAATCCATTGCAACATTAATACTTGCGTTTTTCCTTTTTCTTACTGCAGTAGCTTCTTCATTCATTCCTATAGGATCTCCACTATCAATTAGTTCAAGACGATTATTTTCTATTTCTTTTTCAAGTAATTCTACTAAACCAGTTTTTTCTGCTGCATTTTTAACTTTTTCAATTTTACCAACAAACTTAATATTGATCGGAAATCTACTAATCGCTTCAAGGCATCCCTCAAGTATTGGCCCTGGAGCATAATCTCCACCCATACCATCAACTGCAATCCAAATTCTATTAGATGGTGAATCAACTGCCTTATCTAGAATATTATCGTTATTTTGTAATCTTTTTAATGGGTCAAAAACTAAGGGCTGTAATGTATTTTTAGCTAGTGAACTAGCATTAGAAACTACACTACTTGCAGTATTTACAACAGATTCGGCACTTGAAACCACATTACCTGCAACATTACCTGCAACATTACTAGCAACATTACTAGCAGTGCTCACAACAGACCCAGCACCAGAAACTACATTACCCGCCACATTACTAGCGGTTACCGCAGAACTGGCAGCAGTATCTACTATTGAAGTTACAGCTGAGTTTCTTTTATACCAAATAACTAATCTTCTGATAGCTCTGGGCTTATTAATTTTTTGTACACTTTCTTTACCCATTTATTTACCGTCAAAAGGAGCAATATCAACAATCCTTTGAAAAAGATATCCTGTGCCCCTTGCAGTTAATATCAATTCAGGATTTGCTGGATCAGCTTCAAGTTTTGATCGTAATCTTGATATGTGAACATCGACTACTCTTGTATCTACATGTCTCTCAGGTGTATATCCCCAAACCTCTTTTAAAATTTCTCCTCTACTAAATGGCTCGCCTGACCTGCTTACCAAAAGCTCTAACAAACTGAATTCCATACCAGTTAATCTGATCCTCTCATCGCTTTTAAAAACTTGTCTTCGATTTGTATCAATTTTTATATCAGTAACCAAAATTAATCCTGAATTAGGCATTCCAGGAAGTTGTTCTTTGTCAATTCTTCTTAAAACGCATCTAATTCTAGCTTCTAATTCTTTAGGACTAAATGGTTTCACAACATAATCATCAGCACCTAATTCTAAACCTGTTATCCTATCTGCAACATCTCCTAATGCAGTTAACATAACAATTGGTACATCAGAATCTTTCCTTAATTCTTGACAAACTCCATAGCCATCTAACTTTGGCATCATAACGTCAAGTACTACTAAATCAGGCTCATAATCTTTAAATAACTTTAGTGCTTCTTTACCATCACTTGCAGTTACTACTTTGTAACCAATCATGGAGAGTCGCGTCTCCAGAATTCTTCTAATACTTGCCTCGTCATCTGCGACAAGAATTGTTTCTTTAGTTTGACTAGATAGAGCCATTTGTTTCTATAAGCTAATCAGTAAGAGAATTAATTATTATCCTAATCTAACTTGTAGAGGGGCAATATCCCAAACATTCTAGTTCTATTATTTTATTCAAAAACTAAATGTCTAGCAAATTGTCGACTTTTATTTGTCAAAATTGCGGAATTGAAACTTCCCAATACTTTGGTAAATGCGTTAATTGCAACTCATGGAATTCCATTGTAGAAGAAATTAAAAGCAAGAGATCTAAATTTCAAGATATTAAAAACAGTAATAAATCTGTAGCTTTTAATGAAATTTCATCAAAAAAAATATCAAGATTTACAAGTGGTTTTAAGGAATTTGATCGAGTGCTTGGAGGTGGAATAGTACCTGGATCTGTTGTTTTACTTGGAGGAGAACCAGGCATAGGAAAAAGCACAATAGTGCTTCAATCAGCAGGAAAAATATCTCTGAATGAGACAGTTTTATATATAACTGCAGAAGAATCTTTAGAACAAGTAAAAATTAGATGGGAGAGATTAATCAACATAGTGTTGATTTAAAAATTTTTGCAGAGACTAATTTAGCCCTAATTATTGAAGAAATCAAACGTGTAAATCCAAGTTTCGCAATTATTGATAGTATTCAAGCCATTCATAATCATGAGATGGAAAGTTCGCCAGGATCAGTTTCTCAAGTTAGAGCGTGTTCATCTGAATTACAAAATCTTGCTAAAGAAAATAACATAGCGCTTCTAATAATTGGTCATGTAACCAAAGATGGTGCTTTAGCTGGTCCTAAAACTCTAGAGCATTTAGTAGATACAGTAATTAACTTTGAAGGAGATAATATTTCCTCACATAGATTACTAAGAAGTATAAAAAATCGATTTGGATCAACCTTTGAAATTGGAATTTTTGAAATGCTTGAAGGGGGCTTAAGAGAGATTAAAAACCCAAGTTCAATTTTTACAAGTAAAGAAAATATTTCAGGTGTAACAACTACTATTACAAATGAAGGCACTCGACCATTAGCAGTTGATATACAAGCACTGGTAAATAAAACTTTCTATAGTAACCCAAGACGAACTACAACTGGAATTAACATCAATAGACTACATCAAATTTTAGCTGTTATTGAAAAACACATAGGTATAAAATTATCTGAATTTGATTGTTATATAGCCACTGGTGGCGGCTTTGAGATTAATGATCCGTCATCAGACTTAGGTGTAGCAATATCAATTTTATCAAGTTTAAAAAATATTCCTCCTTTGACAAATAGCTCATTTATTGGAGAATTGGGTTTGAGCGGTCAGGTTAGAAAATCGAATAACCTTCGAACAAAGATAGAGGAAGCTGTAAGACTAGGGATCAAAAATATAGTAGTGCCAAAAGTAGAGGAGAAACTAAATAATAATTTTCAAAATTTAATAAATATCAAGGAGATTTCTAATATTAAAGAAGCAGTTGAGTATTCTTTACCAAAGTAAAAAATATTAGAGATACATATCAATTGAACTTCTTCCTGAGTTTTTCAACCAATTTTCAATATCTAGATACCCACCTGGATATAATCTAACTGCTTTAGACCAGACTTCAGCAGCTTTATCGAACCAAATATCTCTCTGATCTAAATCACCATTTTGCTCAGCGTATCTCCCCCTTTTTTCATAAATTAAGCCTATATTTTTAAGGCATGATGGCTGTTTGGGATTTTCTACTAATGCTTTTTCATAAGTTTCAATAGACAAGTCCTCTTCACCATTACTCATATATATTATTGCCATATTTTTTAGAGTCTCACCTCTATCGATTTTATTTTCTTCAAGCAGTAAACTCTCTTTGTAATACTCTAATGCTTCCGAATAATCGCCATTATTTTGAGCAGCTAGGCCGTCTCTGTAATAGATATATGCCTTTTTTTCTTTCTCTGCAATAGGCATTATTTTTACTATAGATTCAGCAATTACTGTAAAAGCTTTATCAATAAAGTTGTCTCTGTTTTGATTATTAGGCACTGATCTAAATCTTATAAAATTAATATAGTAATTTAAAAAATAACTATTTAGAAATCTATTACATTATTATTATAGTTAAAAATGAGGTCAATCATTAATTTGCTTCTATCGTGAACAATATGAAGAGCATTCAATTAAGCATTAAAGGAATGAAATGCGGAGGTTGTGTTAGCACTGTTGAAAAAATATTGAATAATTCTGATGGAATTGAAAATGTTTCTGTCAACTTACTTACTGAAAGTGCATATTTTGAAATTTCCCAGAAACATATAGAAATAGAAACAATTCTCGAAAATCTAAAAGAGAATGGTTTTCCATCAGAGATTTATATAAATGATTTTTCAAAAAAAATTAATAAAGCAGAATTAGAAAAAAAAAAGAAATGGAATAATCAATGGAAAAAACTAACTTTTGCTCTAATACTTTTATTATTTTCAGGTTTAGGTCATCTAGCAGAAGGAAGATATATAAATTTTCCAATATTAGGTAATATATTTTTTCACGCTTCAATAGCAACTTTAGCTCTATTATTTCCTGGTAGAGGAATTATTATTAAAGGATTTAAATCATTTATTAAGAACATCCCAGATATGGATTCTTTAGTAGCTCTCGGAGTAACTAGCGCATATACAACAAGTCTTCTATCGTTAATATTTCCTGGCACTGGTTTTCCTTGTTTTTTTAATGAACCGGTAATGTTGTTAGGTTTTATACTAATCGGGCGTTTCTTAGAAGAAAGAGCAAAATATCAAACTGGTTCATCAATTGGAGAGTTATTAGATCTTCAACCTGAAATGGCAAATATATACACAGAAGATAATCAAATAAAGTCAATAAGAGTAAATACTTTAAAACCTGATCAAGAGATTCAAGTTTTAGCAGGAGACAGAGTGCCTGCTGACTGCATTGTTACTCAAGGTAATTCATATGTTGATGTTTCACATATAACTGGAGAATCCAAACCTATCGAAGTAAAAGAAGGCGAAAATTTATCTAGTGGATCTTTAAATCTTAATTCAACTCTTAGGCTTAAAGTACAAAAGGTCGGCGGGGATTCTTCTCTTGCAAAACTTGTAAGTCTTATTGAGTCTGTAAACGCTAAAAAACCTCGCATTCAAAGAATTGCTGATGAAATTGCAGGCAAATTTACTTACTTTGTACTTATTTTTGCTACTTTAACCTTCTTTTTTTGGTGGAAGGGGGCAAAAAACATTTGGCCTGATTTATTAAGTCATAATAATCAATTTATAACTCACTCAAACCACACGCTTCATAGTTCGCTTGGCAGTAATGCGGAAAATTTCCTAAGTTTAGCAATTCAATTATCGATTGCTGTTTTAGTAATAGCTTGTCCTTGTGCATTAGGTTTAGCTACCCCAACTGTAATAACTGTTGCATCAGGTAAAGCAGCAAAAAAAGGTGTTTTATTTAAAGGCGGGGACAAAATAGAAATGGCTTCAAAAATCAATCACATTATTTTTGATAAGACAGGTACCTTAACAAAAGGCAAGCCTTTCATTGTTGATTATAAAAATAATAATGATCATATATTGTTATTAAAAATAGCTGCCAGTTTAGAAAAGGAAAGCAGACATCCAATCGCTGATGCCTTAGTTCAAGAAGCAAAAAAACAAAATTTAAGTTTATTTCCAATAAAAAAAATTTTCACCCATTCAGGTAGAGGTATTTCAGGAGAACTTGATTCAATTGATGGACTTATTAATATTGGAAATATTGAATGGCTACTAAGCCAAGGAATCATTATTGATAGTGATGCAAAAAAAGTTATTGAAAATGAAGAGACAAAAACGAATACTATTATTGGAGTAAGTATCAAAGATAAGTTATTAGGCTTTATCTTATTAGGAGATTTACTCAGAGATGATGCAATTAAAACAGTTCAAAATTTGAGAGAAAACAAATTTAAAATTAATATTTTAAGTGGAGATAGAAAAGAAACAGTTTTAGCTTTAGCAAAAAAAATTGGGTTTAAAGAAATAGAAGTAAAATGGGATCTTCTTCCTCAAATGAAGCTGAAGACTATAGAAAATTTAAAAACCAATAATAAAGTAGCAATGGTTGGTGATGGTATTAATGATGTCCCAGCCTTGGCATCCGCAGACTTAGGAATTGCAGTGGGATCAGGGACTCAAATAGCCAAGGCAAATGCAGATGTAGTATTGATGGGAGATCAACTAAATGGATTACCCTACGCCTTAAATCTTGCAAAAAAAACTATAAGAAAAATAAAGCAAAATCTAACATGGGCTTTTGGTTACAACTTACTAGCTATACCT
>Ga0163109_10003910_pt1 | contig 11342 bp, 9 predicted proteins | sample CRUFie1St13metaG_FD_108704 | JGI IMG/M metagenome (GOLD analysis project Ga0163109, IMG submission 108704) | Marine microbial communities from the Costa Rica Dome - CRUD Field 142mm St13 metaG | ecosystem: Environmental > Aquatic > Marine > Oceanic > Photic zone | place: Costa Rica: the Eastern... | reverse complement strand
TGGATTTTTTATTAATTCATTAATATTTTTTTTGTTACCAGTAAAAAAATTATCTAAACATAAGACTTCTTCTCCATTTTCTATTAATTTTTTAGATAAATGAGATCCTAGAAAACCGCTCCCCCCTGTAATTAAGTTTATTTTGGATTTATTCACTTAACTAATATAAATAATTAACAATCTTACAAAAAAATGAAGTTTGATCATATTGAATAGTCATATTTTATTGTATTTTTTTTGAAAGTACAAGTTTGTACATTTTTATACTTAATCTTTTACAAATTAATTTTTTATTCTTTTTTTAATCAATACATTTAATTAAAAGATGACTAAACGATCATTTTGAGATTTATAAAAAAATATCTACTTTAATAAAAATATACTTCATATGTAGTACTATCAAAGATTAAGAATTTACTAAATAGAGAACATTAAAGATTCTTATGAAGAGTAAATCTATGAAGAATATTTGCTGCATAGGAGCAGGCTATGTTGGTGGCCCCTCTATGGCTGTAATAGCATTAAATTGTCCTGAATTAATTGTTAATGTTGTTGATATTAATTTTCAAAAAATTGATGATTGGAACTCCGATGATTTAAGTAGATTGCCAGTTTTTGAACCAGGCTTAGATAAGGTTTTAGAAAAATGTAGGGGAAAAAATTTATTCTTCTCCACTGAAGTAGAGAAGAATATAAGTAAGGCAGATATAATTTTTATTTCCGTAAATACACCTACAAAAACAATTGGCTTAGGAAAAGGTTATGCTAGCGATTTAAAGTGGATAGAATCTTCTGCTAGGCAAATTGCCAAATTTGCACGTAATCATACTATTGTTGTTGAAAAAAGTACGTTACCTGTTAGGACTGCAGAAACTATAAAAAATATTTTAGAGTCATCAGAAGAGATTTCTGACTTTGGTATGTTGAAAGAACCAAAAAGTTTCTCTATAGTATCAAATCCTGAATTCCTTGCTGAGGGTTCTGCAATTAATGATCTTCAGAATCCAGATAGAGTTTTAATTGGAGGTGAAGACGAAGAATCTATTGAAAAAGTAAGCAGTATTTATAAAAGTTGGATAGATTCTGACAAAATAATAACAACAAATTTATGGAGTTCTGAACTCTCAAAATTAGTTGCTAATGCATTTTTAGCACAGAGAATATCATCAGTTAATTCTATTTCGGCATTATGTGAATTAACAGGGGCTAATATAAAAGAAGTAACCTTAGCAATTGGTAAGGATAAAAGGATAGGTGAAAAATTCCTGAAACCTGGACCTGGTTTTGGGGGAAGTTGTTTTAAAAAAGATATTTTAAATTTAGTTTATTTATGCAATTATTATGGTCTTTATCAAGTTGCAGATTATTGGGAACAGATAGTAAAAATTAATTCTTGGCAGCAAGAAAGAATTTCATCAATAGTAATAAAAAGTTTATTTGGGACCCTTTCTAACAAGAAACTTGCAATCTTGGGTTTTTCCTTCAAAGCAAATACAAATGATACTAGAGAATCTCCAAGTATTGCAATATCAAAAAACTTACTTAAGGAGGGTTCCCAACTAAACTTTTATGATCCAAAAGTTAATAAAGATGCAATCTTAAAAGAATTTCACGAAAATAAATATAATGAAAAGTTAAATGTATGTGAAACGGCTCTTGATGCCGCTAAAGGAACAGATGCAATAATTGTTCTTACAGAATGGGAAGAATTTCATAATTTAAATTGGAAATTAATCTTTCAAGTTATGCGCAAACCTGCGTGGGTTTTTGATTCTAGGAATTATCTTGATACGGATTACTTAAGGAATATTGGATTTAAGGTTTGGACCTTAGGTCAATCTTAATTAAAAAAACTCATCATAATTTCAATATCTTGTAGTTTTAAATAATTTAAATATTCTTATGAGATTAGTTCATATAGAAGCAAAAATAAAAAAAGTTAGAACGGGTGCATATTAAGCAATAGGTTACGAACTTAAACATTAATATTATTTCTTCTCAATTGAGATATCTATCTTTATATTCTCTGGCTTTCTTAATTCATCAAGCATATTTAAAATTAATATATTTTTAAATGGAGTATCTGCTCTAAAGTAACTATATGTTCTTCCAATTTTTTTATATTTGTTTGGATTAATGCATAGATATTTTTTAAAGAAATTTCATTCGAATTAAACTTAATTTTTTTATTAATATTTTGATTTATTAGAAAAAGTTGCATTAGTCCCCTAAACCAAACTAATACGCAAAAAGGTAAGTTATTTAACTAATTAATAAAATAATTAAAGATAATGTTTTAGAAAGAAATTAAAATAGAAAAATTGAAGAAATTAAAAATGCATTATTAAGTTGAGAAATCAGATTACTTTAATCAAAATTACTTATATTTAAAAGTTGGTTTTATCAATTTACATTTCCTACAATTTTATCTTTATTATCTGTATCAAACACTATTTCGAACAAAGATAAACTTTTTTCGCCAGATAAATATTTAAAAGAAAATCTTTTAAATATTTTCTTTTACTTCGTCTTCCTACCACATACAATATATTACTATCTTTTTTAATTAAGCCAGGAATTGCCTTATAACAGCTCCAAAAAGGATGCTACAACTTGTAAATCTCTAGGTCCATTTTGAAGCCAATATTTTAATAATCAAAGGCTATAAAGTACTATAGGATTTACGGACGTTACGAAAGAAATCTTTAGATTGATTGCTATGAAGGACGTTTCTAGATTTGGGGCCATAGCTCAGCTGGTAGAGCACCTGCATGGCATGCAGGGGGTCAGCGGTTCGAGTCCGCTTGGCTCCATCAAGTTTTTAGCTAGTTATACCAATTAGTTTGGTTAATAATCCACAATAATCCTTATCGGATAATAATAGATAAATATGGGTTATTATGGGTTCTCTGCGAGCTACTCTGCGAGCCGCAACCCTTGCAAATAGGTTTTTAAGGTATATAGTAAATGTAATTCTTACAGGCTATGCCAAAGCTAATCTGGGAAAGGAAATTATAACTTTTTTAAAAAAAATTTTATCAATGATCTTTTCACCTAATTAATCAAAAAAAGTAAAAGTTATTCTAAATATTTCTAATATTTAGAAAGGTTTAATTATAAATTAATTTAATGGCCTGACAATATTTAGAAAATCTTGAAATTTGTGCAGAAAGATTATTTACGACTTTATCAATCAATAAACTATTTTTAGAGAGGTAGTCATACTTCAATTCAATCACTGAATTTTCTGAGGGTAAAAAGTTAGATAATTTAAAATGATCTATATTTTTAATTATTCTTGAGCAATTAATTTTGTAGTCAAGAGTTATTCTTGTACTTCCTGAACTGGATACAAAATATTCACGTTTATAAGTTATACATACTTTTGGAAAGAAAATTTGATCTATTTTCTTAGGAATTTTAATTTTAGTTTTAATATTATTTCTTGGTAATTGAAATTCTAATGGTAAAGAATTTAAATTTTCATCTAAATTTTCATAATATATTTTCTTACCAAGTTCAGCTTTTTTTATTTTGTATTCTAATTGTTTTTTCTCATTAAGATTATACCAACGTATTCTTATTTTTTTTCTGTCAGAAATTCCTGCTTCAGAGATATTATATAAATAGAAATCGTCAGTATCATAATAAACACTATTCACTTGCCGAGTAGGGAAAGCTAATTTAAAATCTAAAGATTTAATTCTATTTTTTAAATTATCAATGGAAAATTCGTTAAAAATATATTTTCTTTCATATCTCATTATCTTAAAGTTTTTACCCCGTATAAATTTCCATATAGCATATTTGAAATTTCTTTAGAATCTAAAACCCCTTGCACTTTTTCGCCTCCTAAAAAAACTGAAGAATCACTAGAGATTAAATTATTATCAAAAAGTTTTTTTTCTAATAATGCAATTTCTATAAAAGGAGGTCCTAATTCTGCTTTCTTAATATATGCCGCAATAGGAAGAGAAACATTTTCAGCCTTATAAGATTTTACTAAAATATTCGAACTATCCTTTGCAACTATACCCATTTCACTATTTAGAGCAATTACTTTATTTAATTCGAGAATTGATGATTCTCCTGCGCTTATTACTTTATCTCCAATTTTTTTAGCAAATAATTTATTTACCTTAGCTGAAGAATAAGATAAATCTAAACAATCATTTTTTACAGTATTACATTTTATTTCTGATATATTTAAAATTGATGCATCAGAATCAATTGCATCAGATTGAATATAATCTGCTGTAATTAAATTTAATTTAATATCTGAGTCAATAAAATTAACTCCATCTTCTGAAAGTGATGAAGAAATAGATAAACCAACAGCATTTAAATTTGAATTTATAAGATTAAGTCCTCCATACAAACTTGTTAACCTTTTAATTGGAGCTTTTAAACCCGCAATCTCAATATTATGTAGATTAACATCAGAATTACTAATAATTACAGAGCCGGATCCCTTATTACATGAAATAAAAGATATTTTATTTTTTCCTAAATTAAATAATCTAGAGTTATTTATACTTAATATTGCAGAATCCATTAGACAAAATTTAATATCATTCTTGATATAGATATTTTTATTATCCCAATGTAAATTTTTACTTATTAAAAGTTCTTTTTGATTCAAATTAAGATTACTTTTTTTTTTATTAATATTTGATTCTTTACTTAAGTCCAATAATTGTTTTTCAAACTCAAAATTACCTATAAGATTAGAAAATAGGTTTCTTTTACTTTTAAAATTATCAAGTGAGTAATAAAAATCATCTTTAGAACAATCATTGAAGAAATCTAATTTAATAAAAATAGGATCATGTTTCCTTAATAACATAGGTTTACTTAATTTTTCTTTGCAGAATAAATTGAAAACTTGTGGCAAATCAGATGATTGATTTGTAATTGATAAAATATTATTTACTCCATCAAATGAAAAGTAAGGGCTATCATTTTCTGCTTTATTTATTTTAAATCTAATTTTCTTTAACCTTTCCCTAAGTAAAGCATGCTTCTCGATATGAGGTAATGAACCCTCTGAAAAAACATGATCTCTTCTAGTTAATTCTCTGTAAAGAGCTCCTCTTAATGGACTTAATTCTTTTTTAAATAATTCAATCTTATTGATTTCAAAATCTTTTGAAGAATATTTTTTTAGTGCATTCAGATAATACGTATAAAAATTTTTATCTAAATTGTCTCCATCAATAAAAAATGAATTAAACCATAAATCTTGATCACAAATCCAATCGCATTCTATCTCCTCTCTATTAACTTTTGTAAAATCGACTAATAAGAAATTTTTAAATAGACCTACGCCTTTATGACCATCATAAAATGCTGGTTCAAATAATCCAGTAGTTGGATTAAGATAGAATTTTACACTTTTTGGTATTACCCCATGATAAGAATATAGGATATCAATAAGAGCAAAGTATTTTGCCCATAACTTTTGATCAAAATATTTCTTAATTAATTTAGGTTCTCTTTGTGCAAGTTCCAAAATACTTAATGCATCTGAAGCTAAAAGCTCATTTTTAATTTTCCATTGTTTCAAATCTGCCAAATCAAATCTTGTTTTACCAAAGTATGTGCTCACTTCTTCTTGTAATGAAAAAATAGGACCGTATCGTTTTTTTGATGCTTCTATTAATTCTCTAGAGAAACCTTCCTCAATATGCCTTAATCCCAAATATTCTCCATTTATAAATAGTCTAATGTAGTGATGCCTTGGAGAGGATACCCCAATTTCCTGCATTAATTTGGCTGTTAGTAATTCAGAAGTATAGTTTCTAATGATTGGCCTTTGAATAGAAAATTCTTCCATTCCCATGTATCTTTTTTCACCTTTTATATCAACTTTAAAACTCATTTTTTTAAAGTTCTCAAGATGTATATTTCTATCCCCTTTTGCTTTCAGTTTTATTGGATAATTAATATTATTATGAATTAAAGTGCCTTTTGCCCATGAGTTTGCATCGCATTCTTTGTTAGAAGAAGAATCATTATTCAGAGCATCGAATGATCTATCTCGGTAATTTTTTCTTTTCTGTCTTAAACAGTCTAAAAGGATAATATTTTTATAATTTAAATTTATATCTACTCTTTGTATTTTTTTCTCAAAATCATAAGAAGTTGCAATCTCTTTAAGATAAACAATTAAATCTTTTAAATCAATTTGTTTTACATCCCAGTAATCTTTTTTAATTCGTTTTAAATTAGTATAAAAAAATATCAAAATAAATAAATTTGAAAAAATAAAGATAAAAATTATACTTTTCTTTTTATAAAAAAATTTCTTGATTATTTTCTTGAATATTATTTTAATATCTATTCTTTTGTAATTTGATACTATCTTCATCTCAAATATTAAACTGGATTATTGTAAAAAGTTACATTAATAACACCTGGACTGTTAGATAAAATTTTAATTAATTCATTTAAATCTTTATTGGATTTTACGCTAACACCAATAGTTGCTAAACACTCAATATTATTACTTGCACTTATTGTTTTAATAGAATAGGTATTAAAAGAAGAAGAAGCAATACTAAGAGCATCGAATAGATATTGCTCATTGGAGGCAGTTATGTTTAATGTGTCAATATCTGTTTGATTAGATGTGTTATCCCCTTTTTTTTCCGTAGATATTCTATTAATAAATATTGCAATAAAAATACCAACTAAAGCCGTCATTGAAGCAAAAATATATTGACTAGCCCCTATTGAGATACCTAAACAAACTGAAAATAGAATAAATGATAATGTATAGGGCTCTTTTACTGCAGTTCTAAATCTTATAACCGATAATGCACCCACTAAGCCAAGAGAAAGAGCTAGTGATGATTTTACAACCGCTATTAAACAAGCAACGCAAACAGTTACCATTAATAATGTATTGGAATAAGATGTTTTTGAAGAGAAAGAATTGCCGAATCTTTGATACAAGAACCTTACCAGTAAACCTGCAAATAGGGCTAAAATAATTATTAATATACTTTCTCCAAAATTTAAAGTTATATTCCCATTTAAAGGATTATTTTTGATAATGTTTGATTGGATATCCACAAAGTTTGTATATATTAATTATTTAGTATAAATTACTTACTGTAGATAATCTTTTTTTTATCTATATATTAAAGAAAAAATAAATTAAATTTTATTCTCTAACTAATAAATCACTTTATAAACTTTAGTTTATAGTTTTCTTTAGATAGATACTTTTAAAAGATTTTTTGTTGATATAAAGTGAGTATTCTGAAAGGTATTGTAAATAATGGTAACTCTGCGAGCTAGTCTGCGAGCTAATCAGCAAAAACAGTTGCAAAATCTAGTTATTGCTTGATTGGTGATCTGCATGGCATGCAGGGGGTCAGCGGTTCGAGTCCGCTTGGCTCCATAAATAATAATGAAGATAATAAATTAAGTAATAAAAAAATTTATTTTAAATATGCATAAAAATTAAACATTAAAAAAACAGGTAAATTACTATTTGTCAACGATGAAGGATAGTAAAAATTAAGTCATACTTATCGTTAAAAATTTCTAATTGAAATTAGAATATAATCTTAGATATATAAATAATGATCTTTTGCAGATTTATAAATTAACAATTTCTGTTAGAAAGATTAATCTAATAAATTCATTTCTGGAATTCGAGGAACAGAACAACAATGACCTTAGATAAAAAAGTAGTTCGCAAATTTTGGGAAAATTATTCCAAAAAAAAAGATAACCGTGTTGGGTTTACCTCCGCAACTATGTATGAATGGGAACTTTCAGAGGTATCGAGAATTATTCCTCATGTTGGATATTTGCTTGATTTAGGTTCTGGTCACGGAAATCTCTCTCGCAAACTTATTAATGAAAAATCGCATCTATTAGCTGTAGATTGGATGGAAGAATATAAAGCCTCTTTTTGTAGGCCTAATGAGAGTTTCATATGCTCTCCATTAGAAAGTTTTGAAACTAAAATTCGTTTTGATCACGTACTACTTTTTGGGGTAATTACTCACTTGAATAAATCAGAAGAAATCAATATTTACAAAAAAATTGCTAAATTCTTAAAACCTAATGGTTGTGCAATTGTGAAAAATCAGTGTTCTATTGATAAGGAGTTTTTTATTAATGGATATTCTGAAAAACTCAACTCTGATTATTCAGCAAGATATCCATCAATAGTGGATCAACAAAAAAGACTAGAAAAATATTTTTCAAAAGTAAGAATTATTAAGTATCCCTTAGAATATAACTATTGGGAAAATAGTTGTCATATTATGTTTGCTTTGAACCTTTAATAGTCACAACCAAATAATGAATAAGTTTGACATTTTATTAAAAGTTACGCGCGCTTTTGAAGAAGCCAATATTTTTTACGTTCTCAGTAGTGGAACTTTACTTGGAGCTGTTAGAGAGAGTGGAATAATTGAAACAGATCACGACTTTGATATAGATGCTAAATCTGAAGATGAGATTAGAATTTTATCTTTGAATAACAAACTAGCTTCGTTTAATATTCTTTTGAAAAAAGAAATGATAAATCCTATAGATGTTTCTAACGGAAAAAAAATGTCTAATATTTTTGTGGATCGTTGTTTGTTGCGTGTTACGTATGACAACGAAGTAATAGGTGATATTTTTCTTTTTACATGCTTTAGTGACGGAATTCTTAGAAGATTTGATTTAAATACTAATTTTTATTCAAATCCAAGACATCAAAACCCAGCTTGGTTTTGGGAGAAGCTTGAAAGGTATAAAATATACGATGAAGATTTCTGGACACCTCGATGTCCTGAAGTTCTTTTGCAATCGATGTATGGAGACACTTGGAAAGTGCCAATAGCACCAAATGAAAGTGGTCCTGATAATCATCCTAATGGTGCTATTCATCGCCGCAAAACACAAAATATGATTTTGTTCGCTTTAAAACAAGGTTGGGACAGCGATTATTCTAAGTGCGTGAATTGGCCAATAATCGTAAAGTATGTCAATTCAAATCTAGCCCGAGAGTATTTATGTTGGTCAGAACCAGAAGTATTTCTTTCTCCTAATGCTAAAGATTCATGTCCAAATTATAGAAATGAAGAATTATCAAATTCTTTGACCACTTTTCAATATGAAAAGATTGCGGATATAAAAGGAATTGAAAATGCTCAATTATCATTTGAAAGTAATCAAAGGATTTTAAACCTTCCCACCCTAAGGGAATATAAGAAAATATTACGAGATCATAAGAGACAGATTAACGAAGTAAAAAGTATTAATAAAGAAAAAGAATTATTACTTCAGAAATTAAAAAATGAGAAACAGTTAACAAAAAAATTAACTAAATATAAAGAAAATTGGGAAAATTTAAAAAACAATCCATTCATTTATATATCAAAAACTTTTTGGAAAAAAATAAAAAGAAAAATTAGGCCATCTAGGTAATATTTTTTTTTCTAGAATTAAAAACATTTAAAATTAGATCAATTTTTTATCTTTTTCTAATTCTTAAAAATAAATTTAATATATTGAATAGGACTTATTTAAGGCAATCCTAATGTATAATTTTTCAATAAATTATTAGATTTTTGGAAAAGCAAAAGATAAAATTTATTTTTGATCTTGATGGGACAATTACTAAAATTGAGGCTTTGCCTTTTATAGCAAAACATTTTAATTTACAAGATCAAATTTTTGATTTAACGAAAGAAACTATTAAAGGAAATGTTCCATTTGTTGAAAGTTTCATAAAACGTGTAAATATCCTTGGACAAATTAATGTTGATGAAATAAATGATATCCTGCAAAAAATACCCCTATTTGATGATGTATTAAAATTTATTCAATCTAATTTAGATGATTGTATAGTTGCTACAGGTAATTTAGACGTTTGGTCAGAAAATCTTTTAAAAAGAATTGGCTGTGAATCATATGTTTCTCAAGCTAAGTTAGTTAATAAAAGGGTTGTAGGGATTAAATCAATTTTAAAAAAATCTGAAATTGTTTCTGATCTTAAAAGAAAGGGTTTTATGGTCGTTTATGTAGGTGATGGAAATAATGACGCCGAGGCGATGAGGCTAGCAGATATTTCTATAGCATGTGGTTGCGTGCATAACCCTGCTAATTCTGTAATGGCAATAACTGATTATGTTATCTATGAGGAGAAGGCACTGATTAGAATTCTTAAAGCCATTTCAATATCTATTGCTCCTCCTGGTCAAAGTTTAGTAATAAGTTGTGCTGGTATCGGATCAAGATTAGGTCTAAACTCAACAAAAGCATTAATTGAATTTAATGGTAGACCATTGATACAGTGGCAACTAGAAAATTTTTGGGAAATACAAGATATAAAAATAGTTGTTGGTTTTGAAGCTAACCAAGTTATTAAAGCGGTAAGAGAAATTAGGAATGATGTTATTTTTGTGTTCAACCATGACTATTTTTCAACTGCTACAGGGAAAAGTTTATTTTTAGGGGCTAGATACTCAAATGAATTTATAATTGCATGGGATGGAGACCTAGTAGTACATTACGAAGATATTATTAAATGCTTGAGTATTAATGATGAATATCTTGGAATTAGTAATGCAATTAGTGAAGATACAATATTTGCAATCCTTGATGATGAAGAGCAAAAAGTGATTGATATTTCTCGTTCTACTAATTCTAAATATGAATGGTCTGGACCTGCAAGATTAAAAAAAGAAAGAATCCTCGACCAAAATGATAATGTTTTCAAAGGTTTATTAAATCAATTACCACTCCCTGCTTTAAAAATAAGAGCATTTGATATTGATACTTCCTCAGACTATAACTTTGCTAAAGAAAATTTTGATTATTATCACAATAATTCAAGAATTTAAGTAATAATCTTTTGGAAAAATTCTTAAAAAATCTAATTCTTAATGATAAAAATAAACTATATTTTCTAGAAAAAAAATTTTCAAATTTTTTTGATTCTTACATTATCTGAATATATGAGTAAATAATGTATCTTTTATTTCTTTAACTAATATCCCTTAAAATTAATATTTTCACTATTTTAATTACTAAATTAATTCATAGAAATTTGTTTTTATTTTTTGAAAAAAGAGCATATTTCAAATTTTACATCACTTATCAAAGATAAAAGTAAGTATTCTGTCAGGTATTGTAAATAATGGTAACTCTGCGAGCTAGTCTGCGAGCTAATCAGCAAAAACAGTTGCAAAACCTAGTTATAGCTTGATTGGTGATCTGCATGGCATGCAGGGGGTCAGCGGTTCGAGTCCGCTTGGCTCCATCAGTTTTCGCAATTTATGCCAATTAGTTGAAAAGAAAATACACAGAAATACACCATGTATTTTAGT
>Ga0163109_10003909_pt1 | contig 11343 bp, 16 predicted proteins | sample CRUFie1St13metaG_FD_108704 | JGI IMG/M metagenome (GOLD analysis project Ga0163109, IMG submission 108704) | Marine microbial communities from the Costa Rica Dome - CRUD Field 142mm St13 metaG | ecosystem: Environmental > Aquatic > Marine > Oceanic > Photic zone | place: Costa Rica: the Eastern... | reverse complement strand
TTAGCAGAAGATGTTATTAAGTATGGTATCATACCAGAGTTTATGGGAAGATTTCCTATCTTAGTAGGAATAGATGATTTAACAAAAGACGAATTAACAAGAATTTTAACAGAACCTAAGAATAATCTTGTTGCACAATTTAAAAAGATTTTCAAATTAGATGGCGTAGAATTGAATTTTACAAAAGACGCAATCAAAGAAATAGCAAATCAGGCAAGTGAAAACAAAACAGGAGCAAGAGGACTACGTAGTGTATTAGAAAAATCATTATTAAAAATACAATTTACATTACCTAAGTTGCGAAAGAATGCAGGTCTTCAATCTGTAGAGATAACGGCTGATTTTATTAAAAGCAACAAAGAACCAATAATGGTATTTAAGGAACCAAAATCAACAGGGACATCAAAAAATATAAATGAATAAACGACATAGAGAAGAACGTAATAAACCTTTTGTAATTTCAAATCACAGGATACGTTCTAATGAATTGAGAGTGATTTCAGACGAAGGCGAACAACTTGGGATTTTATCTAAAAACGAAGCCCAAAATATTGCTGACCAAAAGCAATTAGATTTAATTTTAATCGTACCAAATGCAGAACCGCCTGTAGCAAAAATAATTAGTTTAAATAAATATACTTACGAAATCAAAAAGCGAGAAAAGGATAGAGCGAAACAGGCAAGACAGAATTCAGTAGATATTAAGGAAGTTAAATTTAGACCTAATATAGGTGAAAATGACCTTAAGATGAAACTGAAACAATGTCAAAAGTTTATTGACAAAGGCAATAAAGTAAAAATAACTATACAAATGAGAGGCAGAGAAAATTCTAGATCCACAGATGTGCTAGAAAATTTCAATTCCCAATTCTCTGAGAATTTGAGTGGTTTCAAATTCGATGCACCTCTGAAACAAACAGGGAATAGAATAATGGGTATGTTGGTAAAAGATGAATAACGAAAGAAACAATAGAAGACGTTGGAATAGCAATAATGATTTTGGTATTCGAAAGTCTGGAATACAAGTTGAGGTAAAGAACGGTCAATTTGAACGTGCAATGCGTAAGTTCAAAAAGAAAGTAACTGAGGCTGGTATTATACAAGAAGTCAGGGAACGTAAATTTTTTGTTAAACCAAGTGAGATTAAACGAAAGGCACGTGATGCTGGACGTAAACGTTGGTTAAGAAAACAAAAAATGGATGAATGGAAATAATAAAGGGGATTTCTCCCCTTTACTATATAATTAGAATAAGTGGTCAGTAATTTCTTCTTCAAAAATTGGTTGAGCACCATTGAAAGATGCAAGTTGAGATTCAATATCTGCAACAACTGTATCTCTAGTCGATTCATCAGGGTATACGAATGTCGTTACGCCTTCAAATTTATCCTCTGTTAATGCTTCCTGAAAATTTGATGCATCAGAAATATCAACACCAGCATTTGTTAAAGAATTTTTTAGAATTGCTACATAATCTGTGTAGTTATTCTCTGACACAATTTGGTCTACCGTATCATATTGTTTTACAATATGTGGATAGAAAACTTTAGTTATTTTAATCATTAGGTGGCCTCCTAGAATAAATATTAATTGTGTACAAGTATTTATCATAAAGAAAAGAAAATGACAATAGATTTAGATAAATTAACATTAAGAGAACTACAAAAAGAGAGTACTAGAGCCTTATTAACTATGGACGGCACTAGTCACGGTATTTCTCAATTCAATAAAAAAGCACATCACAATAGTCAACTTTGGTATAAGGCTGTTTTGGAACATTATATCAAAGAACACGGCGGATTACCAAGAGATATAGGGCCTGCAAAAGATATTGTTTTAATGAGTGAAATGATTGGAACTTGACAGATTGTCGCATATTAAATTTTTTTTGATTTAGCACTTGACTTTTTGGTATTAATTACTATATAATATAGTATATGTACAATTTTGTGCATAAATAACAGTGTAGATTGCTTTGATAGGGTCTACATAAATTAACTTGCTTAAAAAAGGAGTATTATTATGACAAGAAACGCACTATCAATTTTTAATCAGTTACGTCCTGTAACTGTAGGCTTTGACAATATGTTTGACCATTTTGAATCTATGTTCGATGGAGACGTATTCTCAGTACCACAAGTAAACTTTCCACCATACAACATCGTAAAGACTGGTGATTTTACTTATGATGTAGAACTAGCACTTGCTGGTTACTCAAAAGATGACATTACAGTAGATTATGCTGATAATGTACTAACTGTAAAATCAATCAAGAAATCTGATGAAAGTAAAGATGAAGACGGTGTTCTTCATAGAGGTATCGCAAAAAGATATTTCTCAAAAGCATTTACTATCGCAGATGATGTTGAAGTAAGAGGTGCAGAGTTGAAAGATGGACTTCTAAAAATCTCTATGGAAAGAATTGTTCCAGAGGGTAAAAAGCCTAGAAGTATCGACATCAAATAATACTTGAAACCTAATCAGGTTTCTGATATAATATTAGGAGAGGCGAGAAATTGCCTCTCCTTTTTATCTTTAAAAACAGATAAATATTAGTATACAGTGGGAAGTAAGTATTATGCAAACACAAAATGAAAGTGTAACATCAGTTGATACGGCATCGACTATAAAAATAGCAACACCAAAAAGATATTATGTTGTTATGCATAATGATGACCAAACACCTATTGACTTTGTTGTTAAAGTACTTATGGAACTGTATCATCACGACCAACAAACATCAGCCGACTTAGCAAATAAAATTCATATAGACCAAAAAGCAATAGTCGGAATGTATAATTTAGAAATAGCGGAACAAAAGGTGGAAGAGACTCACGGGACAAGCAGGGCACATGGTTACCCATTAACGGTAACATTGGAACAGGCAGATTAAGCACCGTCCGGAGACTCACAATGAATTTTCATAAATTTTTACAATATAACACGGATAACCTCCGTCTTGGATGGGATTTACTAGAAAAGGTTTCAAGCCACGCAGAATATTATCTACTACAAAGATTTCCAAAAGATAAACAAAAAGAACTTTGTAATGTTGCAGATAGAGTACATATGACCGAAAGTGTCCCACCAAATTTCGATTTGAATTTAGTAGTAGGAAGAGGCCCAGGAGGAACATTGGGTAGTATAGAAACAATAGATTTACCAAGTGAACAATTAATACGTGCAGTAGGTAATCCTTGGCAGGGTTGCAATGCATTAAAATGTAACGTTGGTGTAATTAACTTAATTTCAATGTTGCCTTGTTTTCCTGAAAACGTAGGAGAATTTCCTGTTCAAGAAAGCGACTTACTAAAAGATGTAGAATATATTTTATCTGAAATGAAAGATACACCAAGTATCATAGCAGGTGATTTTCATATGGATCCAAATCATAAAGAAATAAATCAACTGATTGGAGACTATGGATTTAAATCATATCTGGATTCTTATCCTACATTTAAAACTAACTCAGGTAAATTGATAAATTTAGACAAGATGATTTCTAATGCAGATATCAAAGTAAAAGATATTAAAGTGCATACTGAAAATACAAAAGAAATAACACAAGGACATTATCCAATTACATATGAAGTTAGTTGGGATTTGGTTAAAAACAAAGATAAATAAACTTAGTATTTTATTTTTGATAAATAAAAGTACATACTAATAAATGAGCGACTTGCTGAAATAAGTCAGTTAATGCTCAGAGCCTATGAAAGAGGACTAGAATGCCAAATAAATCCCCTCAGGGATTAAGGAAGTACCAGAACTGGAATGGTTCACGTTGGTTATATACACGTGAACAATCAGAATGGCACTTTGATACCCACAGAAAAGACACACAAGATTATCAACCAATTTGCCAATTCGATGGTGATTGGAGTTTTTCTGTACAGAAGGCACTAAAACGTGCAGTAAACTGTACGTGGGCTACTCGTAATTATTTCCAAAAAGATTCAGACGAAAATAAAAAACCAATGTATTCTGCAAGTGCGGAAGAAATGGACTTGTTTAAAGTAGGTGCAAATCCTAAACAAGAATTATTTCAACGTGCAAGAGCAGATGATATACCTATCTTTAATCATATTGCTGATTATTTTCAAATGACAGATGTTGATATTAAGTTTCATAATCAACGTCCTGGACAAACATACAATTTACATATAGATATATTTGCCGGAAGAAAAGAACGTGGTAATAGTTTTAAAGAAATCGTTGCAGACAGAAATCCTGATGCAATGCGTAGATTTGTAGTAATGCTTGAAGACTGGAAACACGGGCAAACATTTATGTTAGGAAATCAGGTATGGCATCAATGGAAAGCAGGCGATTGTATAACTTGGGAGTGGAAGGATATACCTCATTGCTCTACTAATATGGGTTGGGAAGATAGACCTATGTTACAAGTAACAGGGTGGACAACACCCAAAACAAAAGAAATTGTTAATAATGGCAGTTTCGATAATAAAGTGAAAGTTTAATATGTTAGAATCTTATTTTATAGTACTGATGCTAGGAATAATATATGGGTTTTTTGTTGGGTTGATTCCCGTAGCAGGAGCAACAACAGGACTTATTGCAATATATAGTTTTGTTACATTCTTCCAAGATCCATATATGTTAGTTGTATTCACAACTGCCATTGTTGTAACGTCAAGTATTGGTGATAGTTTTTGTGGTGTAGTTATGAATATACCTGGTGCAGGAGGAGCCGCCGCAACAATGGTAGACGGCTTCCCAATGTCACGTAGAGGCGAGGCGGCAAGAGCCTTAAGTGCGGCGATTTCGACATCGTGGGTAAATGGACTTATTTGGGGACTTGCAGTATTTTTATTTTTACCTTGGTATACACAGATTGTGTTATACTTTGGTACTGTAGAAATGTTTACATTTTTAATATTTGCTATGACCTGTGTTATCTTTGTTTCAAGTAAGTATTGGTTCAGAGGATTAATAGCATTGATACTAGGTGTTCTTGTAGGAAGAATTGGAGAAGATCCAGTTACTGCGGCAGATAGATGGACATTTGGTTGGGATTATTTAGGTGCAGGTGTACAGATTATACCAGTAATGGCAGGTCTGTTAGCATTTCCAGAATTATTAAGTGCTTATCGTATGAAAGCACAAAACATAAAATTAACCAATGGTATAATTTGGGGACAATTAATAGAAGGTGTAAAAGATACTTGGCGATGGAAATGGGACGGCCTACGTGGTGGTCTTATTGGAGGGTTCGTAGGACTTGTTCCAGGTATCGGTGGTAACATTGCAGATTGGTTTGCATATTCGCAAACAGTAGCAGTTAGCAAAAAATCACCTGATAGTGACGAAGTACCAGTTGGTAAAGGACACGTAAGAGGTGTCATTGGTTGCGAAGGAGCCAATAATGCACAAAAGGCAACATCATATGTTCCTACTGTTTTATTTGGTATCCCAGGTGCACCGTTTGAAGTTATTGTTATGGGTCTATTAATGTATGTAGGCCTAGAGTTAGGAACCCCGGCGGTCCTAGCAGATGAACGTTTCTTTGACGTTCTACTAAGCAGTTACTTATGGGCGTTAGTAATTATTTTACCTATTAGTTATGGTTTTATTAAGTATGCGGTATATATTACTAGTATCCCATTCAAGTATTATTTTTGGCCTATTCTGGCTTCATTAGTTTGGAGTTCGACACAATATACAGGATTGTTAGATGATTATATTATGTTGGCAATTTGTATGGGTCTAGGACTGGCTATGAAATATTTTAAATTCAGTCGAGTAAGTTTTTTGATTGGATTTATTTTAAGTTACAGGTTGGAAACAACTTACGTTCAATTTAATACCTTTGGTTATGGTTGGGAAGAAATACTTTTTAGACCAGCACCAGCGGCATTTATTACATTGACTGTAATTGCGGCAATTTGGGGCTTATTTTTTAACAAAGCGAAAATCGACTTTGTATAAAAGAGGACTATTCATCTAAACAACTATAAAGGAGGAAAAGATGATTAAAAAAATGTTAATTGGCGTTATCGCTGGATTTTCAATGTTGGCGACAACAGCCTTCGCAGAAATCACAGTAGTAAATCCACAAAAACCAGGTGGAGGTACAACTGTATGGACTGAGATTATTATGAAAGAACTAGAGAAACATCTAGGCGAACGTATTGTTCTACGTAATATTCCAGGCGCACGTGATATTCCTGGTATCAACAAGTTTCATAACGAATTACGTTTCAATGAAAACACAATAGTTGTGACACACGGTGGTAATGGTGTATCATTCTTGCAAGAAAAAGTTGACTACAACTATGCAGAATATGATTCAATCGGTCTTATGAACTTGAACATTATTATGGGTAAAGTTAAAGGTGCTGATATGGACAAACCAAAGTTCGCAGGAACATCAGGTGCCGTCCCAGAAGCATTCGCAATCGCAATGATGATTTGTGGACCAGATAAATCAATCGATTATTATATTGATTGTTTCAAAGAAAACGTAACTTGGGTTATGGGTATGTCAGGCGGTGAAAGACGTTTAGCATTCAAACGTGGAGACTTAACAGGCTCACGTGAGAATCCAGCAACGTATCAAATTCACATTGCACCTGATGAAAATGCAGAACTTTGGTTTCACCATGGTCTACTAGATCCTGCAACAGGTGGTCACGTAGATGATCCAAACTTCCCAGGCGCACAGTTTGAGATTCAGTTTGAAGAACGTTATGGCGTTGCACCAAGCGGTGAATTCTATGATGCATACAAACTTGTTAAATCATTCCGTGATGGTCTACAAAAAGCAATTTGGGTAAACAAAGGTAACCCAGAATTGCGTGACCGTCTAATTGATGCAATGAACAAAATGGTCAATGATCCAGAATCAATGGCAATCATTGAAGCAAAGAATGGTAAGTACGAGTGGTTCATCGGTGAACGTGGTAACCAAATGCGTGATACTCTAATGACTTTCATTACAGAAGATGCATTACGTAACCTAGTTAAATTCAACAAAGAGGCACTAGGTCTAAAATCAATTCTTAAAGAAGATTTATTTCCACAGAATAGATAATAAATAGTAATAGAGGGGAAGAGATTCTTCCCCTTTATTTAGGAGTTAAAAAATGGAAAGTAATTGGGAAAAAACCGCACCTAGAACAAACTATCATTTTGATGCATTTAAAAATGATCCAGCATATGATTCAATGCGATATATTGGAAAGTTCGTAGGTGACTGGAGTGACGCACTTCAACGTACAATCGAAAAAAGTTCAGAGATAACTTGGAGAACCAGAAACCCAATCGACAATCCAAATGGTAGTGAAGACATTGAAGCGGAAGAATTAGACTTACTTAAGTCAAATGCACCAGCAGATTTGACTTTAACGAATTTAGATTATCAGATAGAACCAGTTTTTCAAAAAATGACAGACGCATTACACTTATTACCAGGAGGTGATAGAGATGTACAAAGGCGTGTTCACGTACAGTTTCCAGGTCAAGTATGGAATCTTCATATTGATAAATTAGAAAAGTGGCATAAAAATGAACCAGAAAAAGTATATCGTTTTATGGTTATGCTAAATGATTGGGAACCAGGACATTTCATTCAGTACGGTAATTTTATTCATACACATTATCGTGCAGGAGAAATTTATAGTTTTGATTGGTATAACACTCCACATTGTACTGCAAATGCAGGTCGTGGTCCACGTTGTACTTTATTGATTACAGGCGTTGCTACACCTGAAATGCATATGTTATTTTCAAAGTATGACAATAAGATTGAAGTATGAAACAGTTAGTCATAACAGTAGGACCACAAGGTAGTGGTAACCACTTGTATGCCAAACTATTTGGCAGTAATCCAAAAGTTTTTGCTTGGAAAACTCTACAAGAAAAATATTGGGAAGGACACGATATGGAACCCTTCTCAGATTGTTGGGAAGATCCAAAACTGTTATTAGACTTTGACGTATCAAAGTACGATTATTATTATACTAGTATGGGATGCCCATATGTTTTCGATGGAGAAACACGCATTCCAAAATTTTCAGAATTTCACAATTACGCAACACAAAAGTTTGATAAAGTCTCTTATATGATTATAGGTAGAGATAAGAATATACTTGAGCATCAACAAACACGTGTAAGAGGAAAACATACAACACCTAGATTTTTAGAACAACTTGATTTCTTTTTAGATAAGGAACACATATTTGTAAGTCAAGAATTGATTTATTTGTATGGAATAAAATATTTAAATAGTATAGAACAAAAATTAGGTATACCTAAAAATACTAATTCATCTAAAATAGATGAAATACTGTTAGAAGATAAAAATAAAAAATATATGAGTTATGTAGAATATACAGAACTTGATGATTTAATTAAGTTGGCAAGTAGCAAAAGAGGCGCTTTGTAAAGTTATGATTGACTTCACGACTTACATTTGATATAATAATGGTACGAATAATTAAATACGCAAGTGCGATTACTATATTAATCGCAATGAGTTTACACGTTGCAGGGATAACACCTTGGAACAGTATACTTCAATTATGTGGCGCGGCAGGTTGGTGTTATGTGGGATATAAGTGGAAAGAGAAAGCAATATTACTTAACTTTCTTCCACAGTTTCTAATCATTGTACCAATGTTAATATGGATTTATTGGATTAGTAAGTAAGGAAACAAAATGACAGTAGGGGTAATTTCAGCAATACCAGAAGAATATGGTAAATTAAAATGGGACGATGAACCCAAAACAGAAACAATCATCAATAAAATATTTCAATTTGGTACGATGAATGGTGTCAAAGTTATTGCCGCAGAATGTGGAATAGGTAAAGTTAATGCAAGTATGACAACTGCATTACTTTTAGGACATTTCGGATGTGATAGCATTGCATTTTCAGGCGTAGCAGGTGGAGTAAATCCAGAGTACAAAATAGGTGATGTTTTAGTTGCTGAACAACTTATTCAACACGACTATGGTGCAGTAGTCAATGGACAACTTATTAGTGCTATACCGGGTGTATTTCCTGGTATGGTAGATGAGAATGAAGATGTATCTTATAAGATGTCTAAAGAAATGCGTAAACAACTAGGTGATATTCTGAAAGATGAAGTTAGATTTGGAAGAATATTAACAGGAGATACATATCTTGCTTGTAGTAAAACTAGACAAATGTTTTACGAACAGTTTAGAGCGGATGCAATAGAAATGGAAGGTGCCGCGATTGCACAAGTTTGTTGTAATTGGCATAAACCATTTGTTATTGTAAGAGTATTAAGTGATTTAGCCGGCAATGAATCACACTTTGATTTTAACGATTTTGTTGACGATAGTTCAAGGAAAGCCGCTAGGGTCATAAATAAAATACTACCGGTATTAGACGTATGGAAATAAAAAAATTTGAAGACACACCATTTGAACGTAATGGACAGAACTCAATAGAAGATACTTTTTATTACAAAGTATATGAAGATAAGTGGCCTGTTTGTGATGGCCATTTACTTTTTGTACCTAAAGAAAACAATACAAAATTTATAACAATAGCCTTACAAGCAACTGTCCAGTATGGAGAGAAACTTGTAGAAGAAGGCAAGATAGATGGATATCATTTTGGAATGAATATGAGAGAACCTGCAGGACAATCTGTAATGTGGCCTCACGTTCATTTTATGCCAAGAAAAGAAGGAGACGTAGAAGGGTTTCCTGGTAGTGTAAGATTTGCAGTTAGAAATGGTAGAGGTCCATCGTATTATTTAAATCACCCAAAATATAAAGAAGAATATTCAAAGTTACATCAACACGTATTAGACGAAGAAGGTTTTATACGTGATGAGTAAAACTTTTTGTATTGCTCCCTGGCACGACATACACGTAATAACAGACGGAACTTTTAAAGGTTGTTGTGTGATGAGTCACGGTGAACAGAAAGGCAGATTACTTACTAATGGTAATGTGCATACTGTTTATAAAGATGGTATTAAAGGAGCAATGAATTCAGATACAAGTAAACAATTACGTTTAGATATGTTACAAGGCAAGTGGCATACTAATTGTACTAGATGTATGAATGAAGAAAATTCTGGTGTTCGTAGTATGAGACAGTTATACGAACAAAGATGGTCTCGTAAATTTTCACTTGAAGATGCAAAGAAAATAACAAATCCAGAAACAGGAGAAATCCCACAAGACCATAAACCTTTTTATTATGATATTCAATTAGGAAATTTATGTAATCTAAAATGTAGAATTTGTAATCCTATTGTTAGTTCTGCTTGGTTACCTGATTATATGAAGATGATGAAAAAAGGAGACCAAGGTAAAATAAGAGTAAGAGGTGGTAAAAAACCATTTGATATTTTTGTACAACACGTAAAGGGTAAACAATATAATATAACACCTAATCCTTTTTCTTGGGCAGAAACAGATAAGTTTTGGGAAAGTATGTCTGCTATAAAAGGAGAGATTGACCATTTATACTTAATTGGTGGTGAGCCAATGATGATTCATAGACACTTTAAATTCTTAGAAGAATGTGTAGAAAGTGGTGATGCTAAAAATATGATATTACAGTATGACACTAACTTAACAAATATTCCAGAAAAAGTATTGGGTTATTGGTCACATTTTAAAGAGTTATGGATAGGCTTTAGTATTGATGGAATGGGACCTGAGTTAGAATATATGAGAGCGCCTGTAAAATGGGATCATATATTACGAAATATAAACAGAGTAGAAAAGTATGCAATAGAAAATCGTAATGTAAAATTAAACGATTCAGTAACATTAAGTGTTATGAATATATTACATATACTTGATTATGTTGAATGGAAAGTAAAATCAGGTCATTATGAATATGAGTATTTGTGGCAATGGCACGATGAAGCATTTAATATTCATCCATTACATAGTCCTGATTTCTTATCAATAAAAACTATACCAAAACGTTCTAAAGAAAAGATAACAAAAATATGGTATGCGTGGCGAGATAAAATGATTGCTTGGACAGAGAGTTTACCTAATGGACATTATACAAAACATTTAAGTGCAGAAGATTTAGCAAAAAAAATTAATGCATTTGTAGAAAATCACATCAATCTTATGAATCAAGAAGATTGGGAAAATAAAGTATGGAAGTTTTGGGAATATACAGATGATTTAGATGAAGTCAGAAATGAGAACTTTTCGCAAGTATTTCCAGAATTATCTGTATTAATGAAAGATTATACTCCAAAACCTGACTGGAGATTTATACCTACAGGAACGTATCCAACAGAATAAATGAAAATACTGATAAATAGTCGTAGTTATCTAATAACTTTAGGAGAGGGACTATGATGGTATTTTT
>Ga0163109_10003907_pt1 | contig 11345 bp, 6 predicted proteins | sample CRUFie1St13metaG_FD_108704 | JGI IMG/M metagenome (GOLD analysis project Ga0163109, IMG submission 108704) | Marine microbial communities from the Costa Rica Dome - CRUD Field 142mm St13 metaG | ecosystem: Environmental > Aquatic > Marine > Oceanic > Photic zone | place: Costa Rica: the Eastern... | reverse complement strand
CTCAAAGACGGCGTGTTGTGCTCACCAGGAACGGCCTTCGGGCCCAGCGGCGAAGGGCACCTCCGCTTCGCGTACACCATCGGCCGCGAGGAAATCGCCAAGGGGTTGGCTTTGTTCGTGACCACCCTCCAACGGCTCAGGGGTTGATGCCCATGTCGATGGTCGGGGTCGGCGTTCGTCTTCTCCTTGGGGTGCTGCTTGGACACCTGCTTCCTCGTTTGCCGATGCTCATCTTGTGCCGGACCAAAGGTTTCAACCTCAGGTTTTCGCCCCACCCCGCCCCGCTCCGCCTCGGGCCACACCTCACCGCTCGTGTGTTGCTCATGCGCCGGCTTTGGTGGGGGGCCCTCCCGCTGACCCTCCTGCCCTTGTTGTTTGGAGCTGCTAGCCTCAGGAGCGGGGATCCGGCTTTTGGATTCGGGTTGTGGGCCGGCGCAGGCTGGACTGCCATTCAGCGCATTGTGGCTTTGACCGACCCTGAAACGGTGCCGATTTCCATGACGACAGCGCTCCGACTTCAGGCGGTCATGAACGCCTGCGAAGACGAAACGGCGTGTTGTGTTCATCCAGAGCCGGTGTGGGAGGTCATGGGCGTCCGATGCGCGGCTTGCCGCACCGAATTGGATCCTCTGCCTCGACCTGATCTTGGACGACCTCGGAGCGAGCGTTGGCCGATGGCCATGCTCCGCCTGTGGCTGGCCGACGGCCATGCGTTGGGCCCTGCGGAGTCTGAGGCATAGTGCCAAGGTCGGCATGGCGGATACCATCGAGCGGACCAACCTCATAGCCTGTCCAAGGTCAGAGCGTTAGGATGCAGCCGCGGCGGGCTCCTCTGCTGCCACGGCTTTGGCTGAGTTTCATCCTCTTGCTCCAGGTGTTCGCCACGCCTTTCGTCGCGTTCAGCCTGACCTATTTGCTTCAGTTTGAATGGAACGACGCACAGGCCTCACTTCAATTCCGATTTGACATGATGCCGTGGATCACCGCGGCCTCGCTGAGCTACGGCATGTTGGCGTTCCTTTTGGCCGCGGTGTTTGGAGGATGGCGGCCATTGCCGGTTGTGGAGCGTGGAGGGTGGGCCGCTGCGCTCGGGTTTTCGCGCGCCCCTCGTCAAGCCGACCTCATACGAAACGCGCGCCATGACTACGCACAATCCAGCCATGGACGGCTCGCCTTGCTCACCCACGACCGTGTTCAACAGGGCCATCCCATCACGGTCACTCATGGTGGACTTATCCTGCTGGCCGTGCCCTTCCAAACGGTGCTCGTGGTCCTGCCGATCGCCCTGATCGTGGCGATGCCGGATGGGTTGGTGCACGAAGAGCGGCGGTTGGTTATGGCCTTCTTGCTCTACGTGCTTGCGCTGCTGTTCACCTTCCGCATCTACCACCTCTTCGCTGCGAGGTTGGTCGGCGCAGCGGCCACCATGCGGCGATTCCTCATCACCGTGACGCGGCTGTCCAACCTTGCCCCAATATTCGTCCTCTGGTTGCTTGGCCGGCTGGCCAGCACCATCGTGCTCGCGTGGTTCGGCAGCGACGTGGACCTCACCATGAACCTCGAGCAGGCCGTTTTCGGCACGCTGCTCGGCGATGCCGTGGTCCCCGACAGCTCCTTCCTCGATCTCATGACCGCTCTTGCTGTCATCCCGCTTTCCGTGCACGCCACGCTGGCCTGCCTCGAAGGTGGGGGGTTGACCGTACCGCGCTGGCTCAGGCCGTCCGAAGAGCGGCAAGAGCGTGCCGATGAGCAGGCCGCTCAGCGCCGTCATGACCGGTTTCAGGCCATTGTTGAGGCCGTTCAGCATCGCGTTCCGCTCCCGGTCACAACGGGACTCGCCATGGCTGCGCGCAATGCAGAGGACGAGGTTGAGGGTGATGGTCCAGTGGAAGAAGATTCGATGGGTTTTGCCGTGCGAGGCCTCGGTTGAGCCTCGGACAGCACACGGCGACCTTCATATGCCCCTCCTGTGTCGCTCATCTGTGACTTCCATGTCTCACCGTCGAGCCTTCCTCCTTGTGGGCCTTCTTCTGCTGAACAGCCTCGCCCTCGTGGTGACGGCACAAGGCGCTCAGGGGCGCGGCGGCAGCAAGGACGACTTCCTCGTCAACACGATCACGGTTGGCAATGTTTCGAGTCCCGCAGCCTCGTGGATCCAACCAGATGGCGCCATGATGCCGTACCTTTTCATGGACGAGTCCGTGGAAATTTCTGTCGAGGTTCGTCGGCTCGGAAATGCTCAACTTGGCAAATCCGCGCCGGTCACCCTCGAGGTGCTCCACCCGATTGGCTTTGTGATGCAAACGTGGTCATGGGACACCAGCGAACTCATCGGTTCCATCGGTTCTCACACAAACTCTGTGGTTTGGACGCCTGATGTGGCACACTCCATTCTGAACACCTCGACCAACGAACTTCATGGAGGCCTCATCCTCCGTGCTTCCGTCGATTATCCGCAGGACGATCGCAACGAGAACGACGTCAAGGAACAGGCCGTTCCCATCGCCATCCAGTCCGATTCGATGGACGGTATCGCGGGGACCAGCCTTGGCTTCATCCCAGGTCGCTACCAAGCCGGCGGCGGAGGTGCCGTAGGAGCAGGCAGTTGGACCACCGCAGGTACCGACGAAAACAACAGTGATGTGGGCAGCAAGCACTGGCGTCATTCCCAGCCCGGGTCGAACTACCCGTCTAACGCCTATGACCGGCTCGTCCGTGGTTTCTTTACCACCACCCAAGACTGCGGACCCGGTGCTGCGATCGACGGTGAGTTGTCCTACGTGTACCAAATTTATGCTTGCCGCGATGCGTTTTACTCGAACAACTTCATCTCGACGCAATTCCACGTACGTGCTTGGGGAGCCACCAACAACGGTGACGCTGTGTCCATCGAAATGTGGCGCCCACCCGGCCAATACAACGATCCAATGCAGTCGCTCCACTGGAACCTGACCAAGGGCTCACCGTCCAGTGGATCAGGGGATTGGACCAATCTTTCGTGGGATCCTCAGGTGGATTGGGCCCAAATTCCGACCCTCAGCAACCCCGACATCTTCCTCGGTGGCAACACGTGGTACTACGGCCTCCTGTTCTATTCGGACAGCAGCGGTGCAGGGGAAGGCATGCACGTGGATGATTTCATCCAGTTCGGCATCAGCAAAGTCGATGAGTTCACCTTGGACGTTGACTGCAACCACCCAGAAAGTGGATTTGCATCCCCCCCGAACGGCTTGCTTGTCCTCAAATGTGACGTGACCAACAACGGATACAAACCCGCTCCGGTCCGGGTCTTTACCGAAGTCAGCAATGCGTCATGGATGAGCCCATACCTGCAGATTCGCATCGACGCAGACCTGAATCCGAACGATCACGACAACAACGTCATTCTGCAGAATTTCGATGCTGGGATGACCACCAGCGTGTGGCTCAACCTTTCCATTCCTCCCGGTGCTGACGTCCAGCAGCAGGACTGGAACGTCACCTTCTACGATCACAGCAACGGCGACATGAAGGGCATGCTCAGCATTCCTGTGGGCGTGACCGAGCAACACAGCGTTCAGCTCGACAGCAACACAGCGCTGCTCGCGGACACGTTGCTGCCTGGTGAATCAGGGCTCATTCCCTTCCGGTTGCAAAACACCGGTAACCGCGAGGCCAACTACCGGTTGAGCGCCGTCTTTTCAGAAGCCGACTGGACCGGTTCGGTGGTCAACGAGACCGGCGCAATCGTGCCGCTGCCGATTGCGCTCAGCAAGGGTGAATCCATCGACCTGCACCTCAACGTGACCTCCTATGAGCTCGCCACGCCTGGAACGGTCTCCTTCAACCTCCGCGCAACATGCCCCACATGCAGTGGCGCCCTGTTCGGCACCGATGTGCTCGTGCGCAACATCGAGGTGCCTGTGCTCCGCTCGTTGTCGCTCACAGCAGAGGAGGACCAGATCAGCGGCCTCGCCAACGGTCAGGCCCGCGTGGTTCCCTTGACGCTCATCAACACCGGAAACGCTGAGGAGCAGTACACCCTTGAACTGCAACAGGTGAATTACACGCTTTCCGATCTCCTCACTCAACAAACCCCCATTCTCGACGCTTGGGACGGTGAGGCGAACATCGCACTTAGGCTCAACATGCCTCTCGGCCTCGAACCCGGCTTCTACACCCTGACGGTCATCGCCCGGAACATGGCCGACAACACGGTGGGGCAATCCATCCAAATCGTGGTTGAAATTTTGGACACTGCGGCCGTGACGGTTCTTGATGAGGACGCAGACCAGTCCTACATTCCCGGTGAACCGCCTCAGTTCATGGAGTTTGAAATCCGCAACGACGGCAACAAGGCGGACCGATTCAACATGAGCCTCGTTGTGCCTGACGGTATGATTGCTGAGGTGTTCGAAGTCAGCCCGTGGCTTGTCCCAGGGGAAACCTGGAAAGCGACGGTGACGTTCTCGTTCGTGCCCGGTACGGAGGGGCAGCTGCAACTTGGCGTCACCGCCACTTCGCAGAACGACCCCTCCATCTCTGCGACAGGCAATGCTCTGTACCGCGTGGGTTCGCAGAACTGGCTCAGGATTCCCTCGGTCATTCCGCTTGAAATCGACACCGCCGATGCAGATCACATCATGGAACTCACCGTCCGCAACCAATACACGACCGCTCAGGCGGTTGCTATGGAGCTCGATGACGGCGATGCGGGCGACTACATGCAGGTCCGCATCAATTCGCAGGACCGTAACTTCGTCTTGCAGGTCGGGGAAGAGCGAAAGGTCACGGTGGAACTCATCATTGCAGAATCCACCCTGTTTAACCTCAATGAGGACCGGAAGACGGTCAACTTCACCGTCTGGGCACGCTCCGAAACCGTCAGCGATGCAGCCGATGCTAAGATGACGGTGACCATGGTGCGCACCGCACCTGTGGACACGACTGACGAAGAGGCCGAAGGCGGCGGTGCGGTCCGAAATGTGATCATGATCCTTCTCGCCGCAGGCGTGGTCGTGATTGGCGCATTTGCCGTGATGCGCATCCTTGGAGGCCTCGAAGAGGACGCCATTGACGACTGGGCCGATGACGGGTATGAGGGCAGCCTCCAAGCGACCTATGCTGGCGTCAAATCCGCGCCTGTTATCCCCACCGATGCTCCGCCTGCTGGCGCACCGCCAACCGCTCCAGCACCTGCTGCAACCGAGGCACCGGCTCCAGCGCCAGCGCCAGCAGCAGCTTCTGCCGCGCCGCCAGTGCCCGCTGAAGGCTTGCCTGAAGGCTGGTCCATGGACCAGTGGCAGGCCTACGGACAGATGTGGCTTGAGCAAAACGGCCGCGCCTGAAGGTCGCCGGCTTTGGACGCAGGGTTGAAGACGACCCCGCCCTCGCAACCACCGAGGCGACGTCATGTATCAAGGACAACAGGGCCAAGCACCCATCTTCATCCTGAAGGAAGGCACCCAGCGTACACGAGGACGTACGGCTCAATCGAACAACATCGCCGCCGCAAAGGCTGTCGCTGATGCCGTGCGTTCGACGCTCGGGCCCAAAGGCATGGACAAGATGCTCGTGGATTCAATCGGTGACGTGGTCATCACAAACGACGGTGCGACCATCCTCAAGGAGATGGACATCGAGCACCCTGCGGCCAAGATGATCATCGAAGTGGCCAAGACACAGGAGCAGCACTGCTACGACGGCACGACGTCTGCCGTGGTGCTCGCTGGAGAGCTGCTCAAGCGCAGCGAAGACCTGATCGAACAGAACGTTCACCCCACCATCATCTGCGAAGGGTTCCGTTTGGCTGCAGAACACGCCATTCAATCGCTCGACCAACACGGCTTGGCCACCGAGAACGATGACAACATGCTCCTCGAGGTGGCCAAGACTTCGCTGACGGGCAAGTCTGCCGGAGCGGTCAAGGCCTTCCTCGCCGACATTTGCGTGCGCGCTGTGAACGCCGTGGGCCGCATCGAAGATGACGAGCGCCTCGTTGACCTCGACGACATCAAGGTCGAAAAGCGCCAAGGTGGCTCCATCAGGGACAGCACGCTTGTGGACGGCATCATCCTCGACAAGGAGCGCGTTCATGCCGGCATGCCTCGAGTGGTGACCGAAGGCCGTATTGCACTCATCAATTCGGCCATCGAGGTCAAGAAAACCGAGGTGGACGCAAAAATCCAGATCACGGATCCCAACCAACTCGCTGCCTTCCTCGAGGAAGAGCAAGGCTACATCCGCGGCTTGGTGGAGACCATCTGCGCCACAGGCGCCAACGTCGTCATTTGCCAGAAGGGCATCGATGACCTTGCACAGCACTACCTCGCCAAGGCGGGTGTGTTCGCCATTCGCCGCGCCAAGAAGTCCGACATGGAGGCTTTGGCCAAGGCCACCGGTGGTCGTGTGGTCACCACCATCGATGACCTCAGCGACGCCGATCTCGGTCACGCAGCCCGCGTTGAGGAGCGCAAGATCGGTGAATCCGACATGACCTTCCTGACCGGTTGCCCCGAGGCGAAGTCGGTGTCCGTGCTGCTTCGCGGCGGTACTGAACACGTCGTGGATGAGATTCGTCGCGCCTTTGATGACGCCGTTGGCGTGGTCGCCGTGGCGTGGGAAGACGGTGCTGTGCTGACCGGTGGTGGCTCCGTGCTCGCATCACTCTCCCGTGAGCTGCGTACCTATGCTGAAGGCGTGGGTGGCCGCGAGCAAATGGCCATTGAAGCCTTTGCGTCCGCCCTCGAAATCGTGCCGCGAACCCTTGCCGAAAACGCTGGTCTTGACCCGGTGACCACCATCATCGACCTCAGGAAGGCCCATGCCGACGGACAGGTGCACGCCGGCATCAACGTCTACGAAGGCGGTGTTGCGGACATGCTCGCCGGGCATGTCCTTGAGCCGGTACGCGTGGTCGAGCAGGCCATTCAATCGGCCACGGAAACCGCGACGATGATCCTGCGCATCGACGACGTCATTTCGTCGAAGGGCGTCATCCCCGCGGATGGCGAGGGCATGGAAGACTTCGGAATGTGAGGTTTTCATCCTCGCTGTATCACATTCAGATGGTGGTTCCGAGGTAACCTTGAAAGGCCCCTCACGGGTGGCAAAAACCACTCACATCGAGTGAAAGCGGGGATAAATATGTCCGGCGTCTCTGGCAACCCTCAAATCGCCATCTTCTTTGGCTCCCAAACCGGCAACGCCGAAGAACTGGCAGAAAAAACGGCCAAGATGTCCAAGGGCATGGGATTCGTTCCGGTCATCCATGACATGGACGGATTCAATCCTGCCCAGTTTGCAGAATACAAGCGTGTGCTCATCATCACGTCCACCTGGGGCGAGGGCGAGATGCCCGACAACGCCGAGGGCCTCTGGATGGCCACCAACGAGACCAACCCTCCTCTTGCTGGCGTGAGCTTCTCCGTGTGCGCCATTGGCGACACGTCCTATGACGAGTTCTGTAAAGCCGGCATCGACTGGGATCAGAAATTCGCCCAGCTGGGCGCCACGCGTGTTCACGACATCCAACTTTGCGATGTCGATTATGAGCCGGTGTGGAAGTCGTGGGCCGATTCGGTGCTGCCGATCATGCAAACCGTCGACGGAGGAGAATACGACGAGAGCACAGCCGCCCCCTCCGACGCCGTCGTTGACGATACCTCCTCCACCACGCAAGTGAACAGCGAGGGGGCCTCTGAGGCTCTGAACGCGGTCTTTGGCGGTGACCGGTCAATCAACATCCTCTTTGGTTCTCAGACCGGGAACGCCGCAGGTCTTGCTGAAAAGACGGCGAAACTCGCCGCAAACTATGGCCTCCAACCCACCGTCGTTGACATGGACGGTTTCGACCCGGCAAAGTTGGCGACCATGAAGCGCGTGATGATCATCACTTCCACTTGGGGCGAGGGCGAAATGCCCGACAACGCCGATGCCATGTGGAACGCCATCAACGCCAACGGGCCCGCCCTTGCCTCCGTGCATTACTCGGTGTGTGCCATTGGCGACACGTCGTACGACGAGTTCTGCAAAGCCGGGCATGATTGGAACGACAAACTCGCCGCGCTTGGCGGAAAGCAGGCGCACCCCATTCAGGAATGCGACGTTGATTTCGAGCCACCTTGGAAGGTGTGGGTGGAAGAAGCCCTGCCCCTCCTCGCTTGCGTCGATGATTCGGGCACTCTGCAAGTGGAACTCCTTGACGAGATGAAGGCCTACGGGGCTGGGGATGAAGTGGAGGCCGTTGACGGCGACTTCGCTCCTGCAACCGTGGTTGTTGATGAGTTGTCCATCACGCTCCGCCTCTTCCGCTACGACCCGGTTGCGGCCTCATCAGGCTTCGACACTGTCTCATGCGCGCTGCCTGGCCATGCCAGCCTTCAGGATCTACTCGAAGCGATACAAGGCGATCTGGACGGCAGCCTTGCCTTCCGCCGAGGCGACGGATGCGGCACTCCGACGACCGCCATTCGTGCCAACGGGCGCATCGTTCTGGCTGACGTGGCCCGGCTTGATGGCCTCGTGAACGAGGGCGGTACGCTTCTGATCGAGCCCCTGCCCGGCCTTCCCGTTGTCCGTGATTTGGTTGTGGACACCTCCCGCCTCGAACGCAAGCGCAGCGAGGCCAAACCGTGGATGCGAGCCGACCCTCGTTCTGGCGAACGGCTGTCAAACGGTTCGACCATGGGCACCATGAACTCCGCTGAAGCAACCTCCCTCCACAGCCGCTTCGACGCTGTTTCCGATCTTGCCGCACACGGCATGTCCGACACGACTCCGTTCGACGATACCTACGTCGGCCCGGGTGTGTTGACGAGACTCTGGCAGCGTGCCAGCGACCCTCGCTGCGGGGAAGAACAGCGCCGTGAACTCATGAAAACCCTCCAGGATGACGGTGGCATGTGGTCGGAAACGGACCTTTCCTCCATCAGCCGCCAAGGCGAGGACGGTCGTCTGATTTCCGAAGCGATGCTCGACGCCCGCGGGCGCCTCCTCCACGAGTTCCGCTTCGCAGGCCGCGCCGGCCGGCAGGTCAAATGGTACGGGCGTACCGTCAAGCTGTCCGGCAAGCTCAACGAGACCACCCTTTACCGGCAGGTCCTCGGGCCACTCGGACTTGTCTCCAACATCTTCTCTGGCGTTTCCGCACGGATGGTGCTCGGATTCACACGAACCGGTGGGCCGCCCATCCGTAGCCTGCAGGCCCTCCTCCTTCCTCCAGCTGGCGTCGGAAAGATTCCGAACATGTTCAACTCGAAAGTGGCTGATCACCACGAGGTCGTGAGTTTGTTCAACGAACTCGACCAAAGGTTCTGAGGTGGAATGATGCGGGTAGCATATTACCCCGGAAACGTCGCTCGAGGAGCGATGATGGAGATTGAGGACTGCATTCAACCGCTCTGCAAGTCGCTTGGAATCACTTTGGTTGAGATTCCAAAGGCCACGTCCGACGGTGGCAACATCATTCGACAAGCCTCGACTCGATTGCAGCATGCGCTCGCTGCTCGAAACCTTGCCCTTGCTGAACAAAAGGGCCTTGACATCATGACGTCATGCGCAACTTCGCACAGCATTCACTGTGATACGGCCACCACCATGGCTGCCGATGCGGTGCTGGCTGCTCAACTCAACAACCTGATTGCACGGAGCTCAGGCATCGAGTACATGGGTGAGTCAAAATCACGCCACTTGCTGCACGTGTTGGTCGAAGACATCGGTCTTGACAAAATCAACGCAGCCGTCGTGAATCCCCTGGACATGAACATCGCAGGTTACTACGGCCCTTACATGCAACAAGATGGGTTTTGCAGCGAGGACGATGCGTTCAATCCACACTACCTTGAGGACTTGATCACTGCTCTTGGCGGAACGCCTGTGGAGTATGAGTCAAAGTGCCAAAGCGTTGGTGCGCCAAGCCTTCTGACCAACGAAAAGATCGCCATGAAAATGACGGCCGCCGTGCTTTCAGATGCGAAGCAATCCGGTGCAGAACTGATGGTCAGCGCGTGCACCATATCCCATGCGAATCTCGACTCCTACCAAGTCAAGGCAGGAAAGATGACCGGGAAGGACACGAAAATGCCGGTCGTTCACCTTGCGGAACTCGTCGCTTTTGCGTTCGGACATTTCCCCGACCGCCTCGCTCAATTGATCACCCGTGTGAAGGTCATTGGCGGTTGAAACCGTCACCCTCAGGTCTCATTCCCTCATCCATGCAAGGCTCGGTGGACTTCCGCAGCACGTCCGGGGCCAATGCCTGAAGACTCAGCCAATTCTTCCGGGCTGGCGTTCGCCACTGCTGCAATTGAATCGAAAGCCTCGGCCAGTGCCGCTGCAGAAACAGGTCCGATTCCTTCGACGGCTTCCAAGAGCGAGGTGCGTCGACGTCGGGCTGCAGCGGCCCACTTTCTACTCATTGCACTGCCTTGGTCTTCCTGTTCCAGGGCGTTCTGGGCCGCCTGCAGAGCCCGTTGTGCTTCGTCCGCGTGCTGACCGGCGTGGGCGCTTTCCAAGGCATCAAGCCACGCCAGTTCACGGCGAGCAGCGAGGGCGAGGAAGGCTGCGGATTCGTCAGCGTTCCGAACACAAATGACCGACAATCCAAGGTCGAATGCCATCCATGCAAGGGCTCCATGCACGGCGTTGGGGTGTGTGCTTCCCTCCAGTCCTTCTCCCGTTTCCAGCAGCAATCCAGCCCGTGGCGCTGCAGCCGCAAGGCGTCGCACTTGGCTCAGCAAACGACCGTCACGGACCGAAGCATGCAGATCCTTGGCCGTCTTCCGCTCCAGCAGCAAGCGTGGGCCGATTCGCACGTCGCCGGTCACCAGATGACGAAACACCGGCCGTATACCTCGGGCACGCAGGCCTGCGGCCAACGTTGAGGAGGCTTCTCGCCGGTCAAGTACGATTTCCATGTGACCTTGTGCGTCCAAGCCCGTTGACGTGGTGCGACCGTCCAACACCACTGTGCCGTCTCCGTCTTTTGCTTTCGGACGGGCTGAAACGTTGGGTTGTTCTGGCTGTTTTTCCCAACCAAAGAGGGAGGATTGGTCCGGATGACGTCGTTCCTCCGGTCGAACGTTGCCGGGTTGATGCACCCGTGTTATGGCCACGGGTTGTTCTTTCTTGCTCGCTGGCGTCGGTGCAGGCCTCAATCGTTCCTGCTCAAGCGCAACGAACTCGGATGCTGCCATGGTGATGCCATCGTTGTCGACCTCGAAGGAGGCGAGGGCGTCCTCCTTGATGCCGAAGTCGGTGAGTTTGCGCGTCCGTCCCATCCTTCGGAGGTGCTCCATCATTCGTCGTTCACGGCTCGCAGATGCCCGGAGCATGTGGGCGTCTCGCGTACCTTCCGCCACGAGCAT
>Ga0163109_10003906_pt1 | contig 11347 bp, 9 predicted proteins | sample CRUFie1St13metaG_FD_108704 | JGI IMG/M metagenome (GOLD analysis project Ga0163109, IMG submission 108704) | Marine microbial communities from the Costa Rica Dome - CRUD Field 142mm St13 metaG | ecosystem: Environmental > Aquatic > Marine > Oceanic > Photic zone | place: Costa Rica: the Eastern... | reverse complement strand
AGGTTTTCTCATATTCTGGAGAAGCCTCTCATCAGCTTTAATTATAAGAGGTTTGAATTTGTCCTGAATCACTAAAGGAGCATCTGGTGTTCCACCTTCAACGTTAACTATCACTGGTAATCCATGTTCAACCATTGCAGCAACAGTACCGCTTTTTCCAACAATGTCCCACGGCGTCGAAGTAAGACCGTAATTAAGAGATAGCAGATATTGAGAAATCTCTTCCTCTTCTAACTTTCCAAGGGTATGTATGAGCCAGTCGCCTGTGTAATTACTTTTAATCTCTCTCCATCGCTTTCGGCCTTTTCCTATAATCCCTGCATGGAGTAAACCTGGCCTTTTGTTCTGAGCAGTAGTAAACATCCTTAGTCGCTCGAGGATTTGGCGTGCAGGCCATTCTTCGTGTAAGCTTCCAAAAAAGCCATACCAGATAAACTCCTTTACACTGTGAGTTGTTACAGGTCTATTTGCATCGTTTAATTTCTTCAAGATCCAGTCTTGTCCCTTCGACTCCGAAACACTGATATTCCCAAAAATTGGTAAATATGATGGCGAGAAATTTGCCATTTTCATACGAGTTATCGCTCCTGCACTTGTACAGTGGACATATTTTGGGTCAACTGATCTCAATAGCTTTCGGGTGAGTTTTTTTTGCAAACAACCAATCAGTCTTTCCTTAAGTGGCGCTTTTGGATAGTCACCAATCCAGATCTCATGGAATTTAATATGAACTTTACGTTTCTTTGTTAATTCAGGAATCCCGCTAAGAAATTGTTTGAAAATTCCTTTAGAGTGGTAGGCGTAAGGGACAAACTGTATACTAATCCAATCTGGTTCGAAGCCTTCGATGATTCGCTTAGCTCTGTTCCATCGATCTGACCAGATCATCGATGTAGGTAGTCTTGTTGAAGGGACTGCGTCTATTTCCCCTTGCCACTTGATCGGTGTAAACAAATCATTGATCGCTAAAATCTGAGTTTTAGCGCCAAGCTGCATGCATGCTTTGGCAAGTAACCGAGTATAGTCGCTTACCCCACATCGCCCTGGTTCTAAGCTGCCAGTTAGAAAGGTAATTTTCATTCTATAATCACGCTTTATTTGAGGGCTTTCAAGCAGTGGTCAAAAGCTTCTGCTGGCGTGGTCAAGTTATATTGTTTTACTTCGATCTGTGGTCCTAGGACTACACAGTTTTGATTTCCCCACTGTTGGTGATGAAGCTGTGCAGAGTCATACCATGGACCCAGAAGCGTTAGGCATGGTATCTCGAAAGCTGCAGCGGCATGCATAAGCATAGAAGAGTTACAGATTACGAAGTCAGAAGAAGCAACAATGGCTAGGGTCTCGCGCAGCGTAGTAATACCAGCAAGATTCCGTATTCCAGATGCTGCTTTTGAGATTTCTTTACCGTCACTTTTTTCATTTTGGGCACCGACCAATATGATATCTAGATTACCTATCCTCGATAATTTGGATACAAGTTCCTTGAAATTCTTCACAGGCCAGCACTTTTCTTTAAACCCTCCCCCTGTACCAATGACGACTTTCTTGCGATCTTGGTTACTTAGATGCCAATGCCTCTTTCCTTCGCAGATTTCTACCGCAGATAGATAAAGTTTTGGCGTCATCTTTGGAAGCTCCTCTTTCCCGACACCGAGCATTTCAGCGTATCGTAATGTAGAGAGGCTAGCGTTTTCATTGATCTTGAATTGCCTCCACTTTTGGCAACCACTGTAGCCTCCTCCATAACCTTTGGCGCCCATGCGATTCGGAATCCTTGCGCGTTTGTGCAGTATCGTTCCTTCCATACTACCTAGTACGTCAATGGCAAGGTGGCATCTTAGTCCTCTTATTTGCATGGATTCTTTGGACAAGAATATATATGCAAGTGAGCGCAAGAATCCATATGGAGAGTTGGGTGAATGGAGACACGATACCTTGTTGTGCCATGGCGCATTGCAGTGAATAATTTCATCCACGTCTGGATTGCCCTCAAGTACAGGTCGATTCCAGTCCCCAATGCCAACATGGAGACGGCAGTTGGGAAACCTCTGCTTAAGAGCTCTAAACAGCGGAGTTGTGAGGATAAGGTCGCCAATGTCGTTATTACGAAGAACAAAGATCCTAAGTGGTTTGTCGACTCCTGGGAGATTCCAGGGTTGGGGTCTACAATATGCGCTTACTAGTTTTTCAAGTAGGTCGCGGCGGTTCATCATGTGTTAAATGATATCCCTTTGTTTGCAAGACTCTGCAAAATGCGGGGCTTGGCACTATCAGGGGCTAGGCAGAGGTGGTTCATTGTGAGTGGTCCAATTGCTTGGTTTGTGTCTGCATCAAGAAACCTATAGCCGTGCGGTTCAAGAATTGCCCTTATGGCTTCAGCGCGTTTCCCGAAGGATTCAATCATTATGATGGGCTTATGTGTTTCGAGAATTTTTGCTGCACCTTCTAGTACCTCAAGTTCATGCCCTTCCACGTCGATCTTTATCAATGCTGGCGAAAGCATCTCTCGGGTGGCAATATCCAGAGTGGTTGTTGATACCTCGATGCGTGTAGGCTGCTGGCTGAAGTGCCGTTCTGTGAAGGTGATATCAGATTGGTCAAGGCTGCCGGTAGCGGAAGAAAGCAAGTCTTGGGTAAAGGATGCCTTTCCGGCATTGTTACTTACTGCCAGTGGATGTATCGAAAGATTAGGTGCTTTCCATCTTTTGGCGGATTTTTGCAGGAGTTTAGTGTTGCGTGGATCCGGTTCGAATGTAGCCACATCTAAGTTTAAATACTGCTCCAGTGCATGCCATGTGTATAGACCGATGTTAGCGCCTACATCTATAAAGCACTCCTGACCAACCTCCAGATGTTTAACAATAGTTGAGAAGGTGTCTAGAGCCTTAGCCTCCATCCTTCGCGAGAGAAATATGAAAGATAAATGTGTGAGCACGCGGAGGTGCACCCTATGCCGAAGACCTAGGCTAGCAGGAATAGGTATGTCGAAAATTGGCCGCAGGATATATTTGTAGATGCGGCTTTTTCGGAGGTGGTGCAGCGGATGGAACTTGTTGCGGACCTTCTCCGCGACTTCTTGTATTGCACTCATTTACTTTGTACAATCGAACTGCTAAGTTCCAAGACTTTTAACGCATCCTCGTCTTCTCCGAGAAACTTGTCCATTGAATCGAGGCTATTTAATGAAATTGCTTTCCTGAATTCTGGCTCTAACAGCTTTTCAAATGCTCTCAAAAAATCATTGGAAGAGGATGCTTTAAGAATATTCTCGCCATCTTCGAGATCTAGACCTTCTAAGGCATCGGGTGTAGAAATCGTGGGTAGGGCTGTCCCCAGCAGGGTTAGGGTTTTAAGTCGGATGCCATTACCGCCAAACACAGGTATGAATCCTACCTGTGCCCGATGCAGACAGGCAGTAAGGTCTGGAACGAAGCCCAAAAATTCAACTGAACTACCCGATGGAAGGCTATCAAGTTGCGGAACAGGGTCTGGCTTTAGGCCAATGAACTGGAAGTGATATTTTTTACGGAGCACTTCTGGCATGACGGAGAGTACATCTTTCAGAAACCAGCGGACGCCATCTGCGTTACGAACAAAACTCATATCTCCAAGGTAGGCTGCAATCAGGCGATTATTCGGGCCTTTTGGTGAATTCACGTTTTTGACATTCGTAGGTATTGGACGCTTGAATGGTTTTGTGGGAAGGTATTCTATTCGATTAGATGGGTAGATGCTTCTTAGGAATTTACAGCTTTCCTCTGTGCCAAATGTCACGATGTTGGCCCTCTTTGTTGTCCACCTTTCATAGGCTATTGCCGTATGCCGATGAAACAGGCCTTGCAGAAAAGAAACCAGACCTTGCCCCGGTTTGAATGAATCCTGCATCCCAAATAGGTAATGACGTACGAAAACAGTTGGCAGATATTGCGGAATATCTCTAAGGTAGAGTCCTGCGTAGTCGTCGAGTAGCCAGCATACATCAAAAGCCTCTGAGGTAAGATTTCGGAGGTATCGGCTGGTGTCTTGTGAGTACAGTGTCCAGATACTTGGGTAGATTCCATGCATTATACTGCTCAAGATGCGACTAAACCGATTTCTTGGTGTCGGCTCATGTTCGATAATAGGAATGGATGCTTCTAGAAACCATGGCTCTTTAGCAGTTTGTGTTGTGACTAACGTGATTTCATGTTCTTGGTGCAGGACTTTGCACATTCTTAAAGTCCAGTTTGTGCTGCCTGTTTGACAGGAGCTTGTTCCATCTGGCGGAGTGGTAGCGATAAGAAGTGCTTTCATAAAAAAGCTACTCAGTTAAATTAATTTAGCTGGTTTCGAGCTCCCCGATCTTTCTTGCTGGCGTGCCTGCCCAGATCTCTCCGGAAGGGATATTATTATTAACTAATGAACCTGCTCCGATTACACTACCGGCACCTATCGCACATCCTTTTAAGACAACGCAAGAGTAGCCAAACCAAACGTTGTTACCTACCACGATCTTGGCTTCTTTTCCTATTTGGGTGTTCATTGGTGAGCCTGCTTTAATTCCATGATCATGGTCTACAAATTTGCAGTCGCTTGCGATCAAGCAGTCGTCGCCAATGTGTATCCCTGTTCGGATGTTGAATTCAGTTCCCTTGCCTATGAAAACTCGATTTCCAATTTTTATTGAGGGACCAGGTCGCCATGCGCCATCAAATTTAAAATAGACATCTTTTTCGATTACATGGTCATCTCCTACAGATACTTGGTGTGGCCAATTGACGATGATTTTTGGAAGGATGCCCTTCCCGATAGACATTCCCTGATACTTTAAGCAAAGCTTTCTTAATGGGCTGGTTATGAGTGCTTTTCCTAAGTGCTTAAGCCTGAAGCAAAGTTGATCTCGCGTTGGTTTACCTCTAATGTTTTTTGTACCCATCAAATTATCTTTAACGTAAGACCTTCCCGAACATAGATTTGATCAAGAATTTTTGATTATTTGCTTGCGAAATCTTACCTCTGAAAGACAGAGGCAAGGGACGGTCATTGGGAGACTTAGCCAGCCCCAAATTTGCCAAAACCAACGGTTTTTCCAAGTTGTTGCATCATGTTGGGTGAACAGGTGCCACGTTGTTCTTGCCAACAGCAAAATGTGTTTTGCTATGCTGTGAAAAGTTGCGGTCGGGAGAGGGGTATCAACCGATTTTGCGCCCACTTTATAATCAAACAAGATACTCCAACGGTGGTGAAAGGCCCACCATAGAAGGTAGCTAAAGCCCAATCTCTGCGCTCGGTGCCGTACGCTTGCACCTGCACAGAAGTTATGAGGGATGTTCTGTGTGCGTATGCGGTGGCCAATCTCGAGATCCTCCATCACAACAAGGTCTTCATCAAAGCCGCCTAGTCGTTCGAAGATTTCCTTTTCAAAAGCGATATTGCCAGATGTGAAAAGATCGCCTTGGAGATTCTCAGGCATGCGGAAAAATGGTGAGTTACACTTGTCTGGACAGACTATGCGCCCTTCAAGAACTCTGGATGCGCTGGTACGGGCCATTGTATGGTAGCTTTCCAGAAAGTCAGGTTCGGGCTCGGTGTCATCGTCAATGAAAATGAGCCAAGTGCCTCTGGCTTTGCGTGCAGCTTGGTTACGGTTAGCAGCAGGACCTTTTCGCGGTCCCTGTACTAGGATTACTTCTGGATGATGCTGGGCGAGCAGATCCTGCGTCTGCATATCAGAGCTGTCATCGCTCACTAAGATTTCAAATTCAAAGTTTCCCCTTGGTCTCTGGCTTTCTAGTTTGCGTAGACATTTGGCGAGGGTCTGCGGGCGGTTACAGGTGGGGATGATGACGGAGAAAAAGGGTGACTTTAGCATTAGGTGGTAGTGGCTTTTTCCTGCTTGGTGAGGAAATCTTGGTTCTTACGGGTGCGGCTAAGGGTCTGTCGCAGGGTCTCCCTACCAAGGAAGGCGAGGCCAATTAGGGCGAGCAACCAGTACACCGCCGCAGTATAGAGGAGCGTGCCAGCCAAGACAACACCTGATGCCGCAATCCCTCTGAGAAGAACTACCAGAGCGCCATCTCGTGTACCTATTCCGGATATTGATAGAGGCAAGATACCAACTAATATGGCTAGGGGCATAGTAGCTGCAACTGTACCGAAGCGGATGTCTGCTCCCACAGCTTTTAGGAGTAGATACATCACTAATAGATTACTCGTCCAGCAGGCAAAGGCGATCATCCACGCTCCAATTAGGAGTCTCGGTTGCCCTAGGGCGGTACGGCAGACTCGCGCGAAGGAGGTTAGTTTACCTCCAATAATTGGTGCCTTATCTACGATGCTTACAATTATGAGGGCGCCTACTGGTGCACAGGTAGCGAACAATGCGAGACGGGTTGCAATAGAGTTCTCTGTAAGAAGTGCACCCCACAAAGCGAGCAGACAGAGAATGAGGATATCAAAGACGCGTTCTAGGATGGTCACTCCAACCATTGGTGATAGCTTACGTAGATCATTTTCTAGAAATGTGACTTTAATGAGATCGCCACCTCGGGCTGGCAGGATTGCGTTGAGGCTCATCGCTGCTAGGATTGCACTTAGGCAGCGACCGTAGGGTTTTGGTAGTTGACCGGCCTTTAAGTAGAGATTCAAACGTAGTGCCGTGATCAGAGGCAGGGCTGCAGCCACTGCGAATGCGGCAAGCAGCAATTGTCTATCTGACATCTCTAACGCATCTGCGACTTCGGCCCAGTCCACCTTATTTATAAGAACTGCTATGACAGCGACCAAGCCAGTTATTGGTAATACGATTTTGAGGGACTTCTTGATGGTTGAAGTAGGGTTACTTGGAGCGTCTGGCGTTAATTAGATCGCCAATCAAGCCGAGTCCGAGGAAGATTATCCCCGTAGAGAAGAGTGCTGAGGTGGCCACGTCAGGCACCTCTTCAAGGTAAATCCTGCCGAGGGTACCGATGAGGACTGCTGAGGCGACCAGTGCTAGCGATATCGTCCCAAGGATCTGCAGAGGCCTGAAGTACATTACTGTACGAAGCACTAGGGAAAAGAAACGTAGTGTGTCTCGGATCGGTTTGATTGAGCTTTTGCCAACTCGGCGGGCATAGTCTATGGAGATGTATTTAACGCGCATCCGGTTCACATGCATTGCCAAGGTGATAGTGCTTGTGAAGCTAAAGGCGTCGGGTAACATAAACCAAAATTGGTGTACGTGTCGTGTCCACATCGCGCGGAGGCCAGAGTTGATATCTTTGATGTCTGCACCAGTCATCAAACGAGCATATTTAAGCAGGGCCCACTTAGCAGGTTTGCGGAGGAGGGGAATATGTACGTTTTTTCCGGTGCGGGCACCGGTTACCATGTCGTAGTCGTCTAGTTTACGGGCGATTTCAGGTATTCGTTCGTTTGGATATGTACCGTCGGCATCGGTAATTACAATTTTATCAAAGCTAGCTTGAGCGATGCCTCGCTTAAGGGACGCGCCGTATCCACAGTTTGAACCGTTATCTACAATGCGTAGCCTAGAGTGCTTATTTTTGAGCCTTACGAGGATTTGCAATGTATGGTCCTTGCTTCCATCGTTAACAAAAATCATCTCTGATTCAAAAGGCTCATGCTTATCTGCTGCAGCTTCGTCGAGGACGTTGGATATGGCTTCCACGGTTTCGGTAACGGCGCCTTCCTCGTTATAGCAAGGGACTACTACGGTGACGCCGGGCTTAAGGTCAGTATTCCAAGTGTTCATAGCTTTTAGATAATACGCAGTTGTAGTTACTGCTTTTTCAGCTGAAAAAAAGTTTCCTCCTCCTTAGGTATCGAGTGCTAAATTGACTTTGCATACGGATCGTGACCGGACCCACGGAAATAAGTCCGCTGCCACACTCGCCATTCATTCTCAATCGGTAGGTGGTCAAGCTCGGCATGCTGCCAAGGGCAGAGGCGAGATTCCTGATGGGTGAGGGAGTTAGCAACATATATGCTTGTGGCGTCGCTACCGATGCTGATCCGGCTCAGTGGCATGTCCTTTGGGAATTTATCTTCCACTATGACTTTTTCCGGGTGGATGCTTATCTTGCGTTGAAAGCGGTAGGGCAGCTTAGGCTTTCCTGTGATCGCCATCTTCTGTATTATGGACCGGGTTAGGTTGGCGTTGAATCGGCCAATAAATAGAAGCCACCCTCTTAGCAAAAGCTGCTTCATGACGCTCATCAGGTTTGGCTTACGACGGCAGAAGTTGCCTTCGATATGGAAGGTCGTCTCATCGGCACCTAGATCAGGTGGGCAGGTGATTATATTATCATGCTGGACAAAATGGGTTACTGCGACGGTACCGTCTTCTAGTTCGCCGATGAGGCCGGTATCGCTGGCGATGGGGCCTTCCGCATCGAAGATCTTTAGGTTTCCCCCTTTTGAGAGATTGGCGATTGCATGGCGTCCGCCTTTGGACTGATCTTCCATGCCGTTCCATGAGACAACCATTTTGGCATCTTGCATCCAAACAGTGGTAGGCTCGGAACGGCTTTTAAGAATAGATTGTGGGCGTTCAGGATGGTAGTCCGCCCAAGCTTGGAGGAAGTCATAGACGTAATGTGCAGTCATGCGGTCGTCATCGTTGTGGTAGCGTTTATCGTGCGGGGTTGCAGCAAGAAAGCACTCAGCAATCTGAGCTGCCTTTTCGCAATGGGGCGCCAAAAGCTCGAATCCATGTGGATAGAAATGATAGGTATTACGCGACCCGTACTCGCCTCCGTAGGAGCCGTCTGGGTGCATAAAGTGCCAAGAGAATTCAGCAGCCTTGATTAGGGGCTTTAGCAAGGAATCTTCTGAACTCCTCTGAGTGCTCATCTTCTGTCGGAGCTTGGCGAGAAAGTCGATGGTGCAGGTGTGATACCCAGGATCTGCACCTTCGTACTCTTGGAACCAGCCTTCATCCTGATTTTGCCAAGAAAGAGTCAATTCAACTCGATCTTCAGCGATTCTACGAGCTCGATCATCTCCGGTTATCTTGAATATATTGTAGGCTGCAAGTGCTGCAAGTGCTTGGTGATTACTCAGACGGCCAGTTTCATTCTCTGCGTCAAGGTGGTGGACTCGACGTGTAAATAGATCCAGCACCTCTTCATCTTTCATTTGCAAGACCTGATAAGTCTCACTTGCAGAGTATAGGCTGAAGACTAGTGCTCCCATGGCCCTCTCAAAAGGGAAGTAATCGTCACAGGTTCCGTCTTTATGGCTCGACTTCACCATGAAGCGAACAGACGCTTCAGCAATTTCGCGCATGCGCTGAACGCCAAAGTAGCGGTTTCCAGGATATTCATTGGCGAACACCAAGGCGATCGGCAGCACCATCTCCTGAGACATGCCACAGGGAAAGTCCATGGTGCGATAGTGCCAGAATGCACGATCGAGGCAGCCATATGTGCGCGAGTAGGGGTTCTGGTCCACAAGGTGTAGTAACCTCGGGATGTATGGAAGGGCTAGTTCGACGTATCTATCTCTCACGTTTACTTTTTTAAGAGCGTTAGTTTCTAGGCGTATGGTTTCTGTGCAATGAAGAGTTGGTTCACGAAGGAGGGTCGGAAAATAAACAGTGCCCTAATAAAGGCATCCAACTTCCCTGAAAATTTGGCGCTGACCGGAATGCCCAGGTAGGGCAGGAAAGCGTAAGGGACGAACATAAATGGCTTGTAACGGACGGGCTTAAGATTGGCCTTATCGCAAAAGTCCTTGAACAGAGGCCAGCGGAAGTCCGTGAAGTGGTATTCCTCTTTATGCAGACCGGTTGCGCCGGAAATCTTGTCCCAGATGGGCGAGGGACAGGTGGCCACGAAGAGGCCACCTGGGACAAGCGCCTCATAAACTTGATTGAAGACCTTTTCGGGGTTGTGGATGTGCTCGAGTAGGGCCAAAGCAGTGACGAGGTGGAAATTACTCTTCCGGAGGTTCTTTGGCAGTTCTGTCACATCTCCTTGCTGGATAGAGCAACCCTCTGGCATGGGTTCCGCTGAGTCTACAAGCTCCTGGGTGTACTCTATACCTATTGATCGTCCGGCGCTAGCGAGTTTGTGGAGGAGTGCCATGGTTAGTCCGTCCGCACAACCAAGGTCTAGAATCTGTGGATTAGATACCCCAGTTCCATACTTACGAAGTGCCCAACCGGCTTCCATCGCACGACTTTGGTAGCGGAAGCTCAAGTGTTTTTTCTTTTTTCGGTCTTTGGCGTAGTCCTTGAACATTACGCCAGATTCGTAATTTCCCATAGTCGTTTATGGTTTAGGTTTGTGAATGCAGAGGCAAAGGTGACAATGAATGCTATCGAAAAGAAAACATGTAGGGGTCCGTCTCTGGAACCTTTAAGTGAAGTTCTGTTATTTTACTCAGACAGAAAACCTCTACATGCCTCGAGTTAAGAGCTGTTTGGGGCAGTCTTAACACTAGGTTAGAAGGTTGCCGTTAGTAGTGCCATGATATACAACAATACTACATTCGTAGTTTGTCGAACCGCGTTAGTGGTGTCTGCACGCTTATTTTAGGAGACTTTTAAGACGGTTTCTTAGAATCTATTTGGTGGCTTTGCAATAGGCAGTCATAGTTTCTTTGGCTGCACGACTCCAACTGAATAGATTTGCTCTTTCTAAGCAGCGTTTGATAAGCTCGGCTCTGTAACTTGGATTTTCAATTAATTGCAGCATAGCATCCTCGAAGCCATCGTGAAAATCCTCATTTTGCACGAGAATACCAGATTCACCAAGGACTTCAGGGACACTTGTGCAGTTCAGCGCTATCGGGACGGTAGCACAACTCATAGCTTCTAGTAGTGGGATCCCAAAGCCTTCGTGGAGCGATGGATGTAATAATCCAATACTCTTGAAGTAGAGTGCTGCTAGACGGATGTCGTCTACTCGTCCTTCTTCAACAACAGCAGCTCCTATCCCTAAATCTATTATTGACGACATTAAAGCCCTATCAATTGGCGGACCTACTAACCGCAATTGGATTTCTGGCTTCTGCTGATACACTTTTTTTATTACATCAAGTAGTGGTAAGAAATTCTTGTATCCAGAACGTGGTCCGACATGGAGAAAGTAGGGTGGACAATTTTCGAGGTCCTTGGGGATGACAGTCGGTGGTTTTAGGCTTGATCCATGGTGAACTACATGGAGCTTCTCTCGGTCTACCTCGTATTGTTCCTCGAGATCTCTGCGGGTGTATTCGGACACGCAGAGAATAACCCTAGCTTTATCATAATTGCGTTGTCTGGCAGTTCGGTCAAGAAGTCCTGGCGGCGCCTCACGGATTTCATGAATTAAATCATGCACCGTTAGCACCAATGGGGTTCCTTTGGCATCAAGACTGT
>Ga0163109_10003905_pt1 | contig 11348 bp, 7 predicted proteins | sample CRUFie1St13metaG_FD_108704 | JGI IMG/M metagenome (GOLD analysis project Ga0163109, IMG submission 108704) | Marine microbial communities from the Costa Rica Dome - CRUD Field 142mm St13 metaG | ecosystem: Environmental > Aquatic > Marine > Oceanic > Photic zone | place: Costa Rica: the Eastern... | reverse complement strand
TTGTCTCGTTTAAACTTTCGGGCTCTTCGGGATCCGCGGATTCCGCTTTCGAGACAGAAACCTCGGGAACTAGTTGTCTGGGAGAATTGGGAGCGACAAGTTTTTTTCCATGAGGTCGTTTTCTGAATGCGAACCAAAACAAAAAGACGGATAGAAACAAGGCATAAACGGTAAATTGAAACAATTCCGATTTTTCGGTTTTTGAAATTACATGGTCATCCATGTTAAAGGTTATCCAAAAATAAACCAGGGTAGCGAAAAGGGGAAGAAATATTCCGGCAGAAAGAATTCTAAGCATCATTCCAACCCTATCCAAATAACTAACTGCAATCAGCAGAAGGGCATAGGACGCGAGCATTATGCTAAAGGCCATCTTGATTCGTTGGGCATTCTGCTCGAAGCCTTCATCGAAGGAAGCGCCTATGATTTCCGGAATCGGATAACCTACGAACTGTGTTTTGGTGAGTCGAAGAATAAAGTTTTCCAAGGCCGAGTATTCAAAAGCCAACGCCAACCAAAACAAGGGAACAATGAGTAAACATACGCTTCCTAATGAAAAGAAGAATATTCTATAGAGGCTATTCACGGGCAAGTGTTATTCCCATAGCTTCTGAAAATTAAAGGAATTGGCAAGGTTTTCCTTTAAGGAAAAGCCCTTGGCTAAAATTCCGAATGGGTCGACAAATCCTCCCAATTCGTGCCTTTCGCGAACCCCGTTGCCTCGGCTTCGTTAAAGATTTCGAATCTTTCCCGTGCTATCGCCCAAAGTTTCGGCATCCACACCCATCTTGTTCAAAAGGCCCAGATACAAATTGGTCATCGGTACGCCAAACCCATCTTTTGATTTGGAAAAGTCTTCTCTTTGTTTAACGGAAAAGTTTTCCAGTTTTCCGGAATAATCCTGATGCCTGCCAGTGCTTAATCCATGGGATTTACCGCCGGCCAACAAGATGGGAAGGTCCACGTGGCGATGACGATTTCCATCACTAATGCCACCCCCGTAAACGATCATACAATGATCCAAGAGACGACTTCCGTCGGATTCCCTGAAACCTGCGAGCTTTTCCAAAAAGTAAGCAAACTGTTCGGAGTAAAAACGGTCGATTTCGGCAAGCTTTTGCTTTTTCAGAGAATCATCACGGTGGTGGGACAGGCTGTGATGACCTTCGGCGACGCCGATCTCCCTGAAACTCCGATTGCTCCCATCATGAGCAAGCAAGAAGGTGGCAACCCGCGTGATATCCGAACGATAGGCCAAAGCCTGCAAATCGAACATCGTACGGATATGATCTTGGTACTCACCGGGAATCCCATCCGGACAATCCAATTCCGTCAGGTTTTGCTGTTCCTTCAGTCTGCCGTTGATCCTCGATTCCACTTCCCTAACCCCAACAAAATACTCATCGAGCTTTTGTGAATCATCGTACCCTAATCGGGACCGCATTCTTTTGGCATCCTCCAAGACAAAATCCAAGACGCTTTTATCCCGAGCGATGCGTTTTCGAACGGCTCTTTGATCCGCCGCATAGTCGGATTTGCCAAAGAGACGTTCGAAAACGAAGCGGGGGTTGGATTCCGCAGGCATGGGAATCGATTCAGTCTTCCAAGACAAATTATATTGGTAGGCGCAACTGTATCCGGAATCGCATTTCCCAGACCTTCTCGAGGCGTCGCAACTCAATTCGAGAGACGGCAAAGGGGTTTGTGCCTTAAAGTGTTCAGCCGCAACCTGATCAACCGAAATTCCGATCCTTATGTCCCGCCCTGCCGTTTTTCTTGCTTGGCATCCGGTGAGGAAGGTGGCGCCTGCCCGAGCGTGATCTCCGCCTCCGTCACCATTGGCGTTTGCCTTGGTATGATCCAGACCGCTTAACACCTGAATGTCGTTTTTCCTGGCTTCAAGGGGAGCCAGGGATTTGGGAAATGTGAATTTAGTTCCAAATTCCTTGGGGCGCCAGTGCTCCATGATCACCCCATTGGGTATGTAGGAAAAACCCATGCGCAAGGGAATGTTTGGCGCAGAAACTCCTCGTCCGAAGGATTCCAAACTTGGAAGGGCAAGTGAAACGCCCAACCCGCGCAAGAAGGTTCGCCGGCCTTGGATAAGTGAAGTCATACAATATTAATATCTCTTTTTCTGAAAAATAGACAAATTTTATCTTTGGTCGAGGAAAGTTCGAGCATGGGTAAATGGTTTGCTTTTTGTCACCAAAACCAAAAGGTCCGCCAATCCCAGTTGCTTAGCGATTACTTCCTGAGCAATTTTTTCGACCGAAGACCGGTCTTGATATTCCATTCCTCTGCCAATGCCATAGGTAAGAATTTTTTCCGTCAGACAACGAGCGAAGGCAAAAGACTTCTCATTGATGATAAATTGTTGCAACTCCCTCGGACCGGAAAATTTTTCCCCAGTACCAAGTTCACCCTCAGTATCGATGGGCAGACCGTTTTCCTTGGTCCGCCACTGACCGATTGCATTGAAATTCTCGAGGGAAAAACCCATTGCATCCATATTTACGTGACAGGACGCGCAAGAGGCGCTTTGGCTGTGCTTGGCGAGTTGTTGTCGAAGTGTCGTGCGGGCCGAGCGATCTCCTGCTCCCTCCTCCAGTTCCGGTATGTCAGGAGGAGGGTCCTTGGGGGGGGTTCCCAACAAATTATCCAACACCCAACGCCCTCTCTTGACGGGTGAAGTACGAGTCGGATTCGAAGTTACGGTAAGAATGGAGGAATGCGTCAGAAGTCCGCCCCTTTGTTGCAGAAAGTTCGGAGCAAGGGAAACTTTCTCAAACCCTTCTCCAAAGTCTCCTTCAAGTTCGTAAAAATCCGCAAGCATTTTGTTGGCAAAGGTATAATCAGCGGTGAGAAACTCTCCAATCGGCCGGTTCTCGCGCAACAGATAAGCGAAGAAATTCTCCGTTTCCAGCTTCATTGCCTTTTTCATTTCAAAGGAAAAATCAGTAAACCTTTCTTGGTCGGGAGAAACTAAATCCAAGTCTTGGATTTGCAGCCATTGCCCGGAAAAGTTTCGGACGAACGAAGCTGACTTCGGGTCGCGGAGCATTCGATGGACCTGAGCCTCTTGCTGCTCCAACAACTTTTCCGAATTGGCCAACTCCCAAAGCTCCTCATCGGGCATGGTGCTCCAAAGGAAATAAGACAGACGGCTAGCCAAGGCATAATCATTCAGAAGATAAACCCCCGAAGGCTCGGACGGATTCCTAGGCAGTTCCTCTCGGAAAAGAAAACGCGGAGAAACCAAGGCCGCTTTCAGAACTTCCCTGAATGCCTCGAAGTTTCCAATTCCTCGAGCACGGATTTTTTCGAAAAAACGAAGATGGGCGGATAATTCCGATGCGTCCAAGGGCATTCGATAAATCCTTGGAAGCAGTTTTTTTAGACTCGAGGTTACCACTTCCAAACTTAAATCATCGTCGTTTTCGCCTCCCATGATGCGCAGTCTTCTTTTCAGGCAATCTTCCGAGATACTTGGAGTATGTCGGAGAGAAATCTTTTTCAGGTAAAGATTTCGGTCTCGTTTGCTCCGGTCCGGATTCTTGGGATCATAAAAATCGTTCGAGAAACGAACCTCCACTCTTTGGTCCGTACTGACTTCTTTCGGTAAACTTATTTCAAAAGTATGAAATTTGGGAGGTGCGGTTCGCACTTCAAACGTTTGAGAGAGCATTTTGCCCACCTTGACTTCCATCTTGGCAAATTCTTTGCCCGACCTGCTTGCCGATGCCTCAATCAAAATGGAATGCTTGCCCGGCGCGGCAACCGGCAGGGTGGCTGAAAACATTCCGTTGTGGGCCATCACCCGTGAATCTCCGTATTCCACCCCTCCTGCAATCGCTGAGGCCGGTATTTCGGTTCTGGGAAGGGCATAAACGGCAGGCCCGAAGGCTTGATCCAAAACCGCTTCGGCAAACTCCAGGTACTTTTCCATAAGTAAGGGAGATAGAGTCAGAGCATCTCCATTCGTATCAAAACCATAGCCCGTATCATCCGGAGGAAGAAAGGTTTCGGCATCCACAGGAATTCCAAAAAGATCACTCAAGGTGTTTTGGTACTCGATCCGGTTCAGACGGCGAAGCGTCACCCGACCCGGGTCCACCTGCTGCATATCATGCTCGAATACGAATTCCTCCACCCACCCGAGCAATGCATTGATTTCAAGGTTCGATGGTTGCGGTTTGTTGGAAGGAGGCATATTTCTTCGGTAGACGTTTTCCCAAACTTTTTTCCAAAGCCCGTCGTCTGCGATCAATGCGGCCACGGACTTAGAGCGATCGAAAGAGAAGCCTCCCTTACTTGCCCCATCCGCATGACAATCATAGCAAAACTCTTCCAGAACCGGTAAAGCCTTCGCTTGAAAACTTTTCGTCAAAGAGCTTGGGTCTTGCCCGTACGTCAGGCCAAGCGAACCCAACAGAGGAACAAGTCTCACAAACCAAACCAACGTTCTCGGTTGCATCCCTATCCTTATGATTCCTTCGAGCGGATTATCAATTCGTCAAAATGGATTTCAGTACCGGCATAGGGGTATCCCCAAATGGCGCATTTTCCACCCTTGAACGCAAAATCGGATTCCTCTTCGAATAACCATGAGTCCGGCTCCTCTTCGGTAAGCGGCCAAAGTTTCAGTCGCACGACGCTGCTGTCCTCGGAAAGCGCAGTGGCCTGAAAGCGCGCTTTCCACCAAACGCCTGCCTTCCAGACGAAAGGCCGTTCGGCCAAGAGACGGTCATCCGCATGCACCATGAGCTTTCGAGCGGCGGGGTTAAGACGAAAACGATAAGCCCTAACCCCACCCAAGCCCGCAGCAACCGATGGGTATCGCCTACCTTTCCTTTCCGACTTAAAGCTGAACTCAAGTTCGAGTGTTTTTTCTCGAACGCGCGGACCGAAAAGGAAACCAAAATCTCCCACCGGACTGCCGGGAAGGGTCAGAACCTTTTGGCCGGATTCTTCACTCACCGCATAAGCCCCATCCAAAACAAACAGACTTTCCGGCTCCACGCCGACAAGGTAATTGGAAAAGTCCTCTTCGAAATCAACCTGCCAGGCATTGAGGGTTTGCGTCGGACTCTCCGTGAAATCCGCTTCTTCCTTGGGCTCACCTCTGGAAGCAGTCTTCACAGCGGAGCAGTTGGCGAATGCAAGAGCTATGAGTAGCAAGACCGACGGCCTTGCGAACAATTTGAGTTTTCTATTCTTCATTCAGCAATTTCAGTCGACTGGTTCTTAGGTTCAACGAAACGGACAGCCAAGTCCAAAAAATGCCCAGGCCAAGCAATAAGAGAAAGAACCAAATAAATTCCTTACCCGGCAATTCCCCGGCGCTTCCCAAAAGCGCGGGAGCAATTCCTACGACTGCCGAAACCGAGCCGATTCCCACTCCCCACACCGCCAGTTGCAGGTGCTCTTTCAGAGCCAGGGAACGGAGCGTCGGCAATTCGAAGCCCAAGGCTTCCATCAGGGCGTACTCCCCACCCCTCTCCATGAGGTTTCGGGCAACCACAACCGCCAAACCCGCCGTCCCCAGAAGAAGACCCAAGCCCCCCAAGCCCTGAAAAATCGATAGGTAGGTATTTTCAACGCGGTTCAATTCCTCCAATCGTTCGGAGGTTGGTCGAAAATCCAATCCGTAATTGGACAATTTAGACTCCAACTCTCTCGCCGCCTGTTCACTCACCTCTTCGCCCCCCTCCAAAAAAAAGAAACGATAACCACCCTGCTGCGGAAACCGCTCGAGAAAAAAGCTTTCGTCAAGATAAAGAGCGCCCTGAAGAATCGATCCCTTGACCACCGCTCGCAACTCAACCTCAAAAGGTTGACCCTGACCATCAAGAAACTGCATTCGGTCCCCCACCCCTTTCTTCAATGCCCACATCATGGTATTCTGATCAACCAAGGCGGGAATCACTCCATTTTCACTTTCCCTCAAAGAGGTCCAGTTTCCCTCAGCAAAGGAAAAGCGACCTTCGAACTCGCTAACCTTAACCCCATACAAACGCGGACGAATCGCCTTATTCAAATTCAGGCAACTCGCATCGTCTCCGTCCCGAACCCGAAGAGGCACCACCTTTGCCTGCTTAAGCAAACTGCGGTTCAAGTCATAAAGCGTTTGGCCTTCCATGCCGTTCAGGTCGTCGTACAAAGGCGAGGCGGTCTCGCCCAAAAAGGCAAAACCTCCGGTTCCCGAGCCGGGCTCCCCAACGGACTTCGGGGTCTGTTTTCGAAAGGCTCCCGTACTGACCACGAGGAAGGCTCCCGCCGCCATCGCGCCAACCGTGACCAAGCTTCTTCCCGCTCGGCGACCGACCCCTCGCTTGGCCAAATCAACCGCTCGAATCAAAGGAGATGGAGCTCGATCCAAGCGGGAAAGAGCCGCTCGAAAGAAGAGCAGTCCGGAAATCAGGAGTAGAAAACCTGCCCCAAAAAATGAGGCCGAGGCTCCACCACCCGACAAATCCGTAATCGATACGAGGGTGAAGGCAGCCGAAAAAAGGATCAGAGAAACCAAAAGGGTCTTGCTTGCCGCAGCGCTCGATCGAGAACTTGCTCCTTCTTCCCTTCGGGCATCCGATAAAAGTTCTCTGGGCTCTTTGGCGCATTGTTTGCGTGTGGCCCAAATCATCGCCAGCAAGGCCATGGACACCGCAGCGAAAAAACCGATCAGGATCGAGGAAACCGAAGGCTCATAGGCAAAGGATGCGCCCGAGACCGCCCCGCTCCACTTTCCCGCAAGAAGTTCAAGAATTCCCTTGCCGTAGAGTACCGCCAACAATGCCCCAACTCCCGATCCAAGCATTGCGATCACCAAGCCCTCCCCCCAAAACAGGATGCGCGCTTTTCGAACACTCCAACCCACCCCAAGCAAAAGTCCCGCCTGTTGGTTTCTTTGTTCCATGGAAAAGGCAAAGAGCATACCCGTTAGCGCCATGGCAGCCAGAATCACAAAAGAGCTGAAATAAAGAAACAGTTCTCCGAAATCGACCGGAGATTCAACCGAATCACGGGCATCGGAACGAAGCGGTCGCAGAACCAGTCCGGCATCTTCCGCTTTCAAATTCTTTCTCAGTTGAATGGCCAATTGTTCCTTGGTCACATCCTCCCTGCTTATTCTTATTCCGGTAAGCGAACCCCATAGGTTCCCCCACATTTCCTGGCCTGCCTTCAGGGAAACGAACCCTTTAGGACTCCCCCGATACTCGTTCCAATAATCTTCGTCACGGTCCCGGACTTTGTGAACGATTGGAATGCCCGTATCCCATTCTCCGCAAGACTCCGCATCCGAAAGACCCGGAAATCGCGGAGTCCAATCGCTTTCAAGATCCTCCGGGACAGGATTGGGCATTGAGAGAATTTTGCGCAATTCAAAGATTCTTGAAGATTCATTGAGCTTCCTTCTCTCGCCGACGGTGTAGAAACTCACTTTGACCGCATCGCCCAGAGAAGCGTTCAACTCATTCGCCGCCCACTCATTCAAAGCGATGTGGTCGTCCTGCCAGTCTTCCCCAAGAAAATCAACCCGATGAGGCTCCACCGCACTCATCATCGAATAGGGAATAAGCGCGGAGCGATTGGCGTCATGGACGGATTCGATTGCATTGACCAGGTAAGTCAGTACGCCTGTACTCTCCCTTGCCGCCATTCTCGCCTGTTCAACCAGACCGCCGGACAGAAAAACCTGCCGCGTTCGAACGCTCCACTCCTTGGATTCCCTTAGCTCCATGATTTCGATCCCCGCATCTTCCAAGGTCCATCTTTTATCCAAAGCGCTCTGGGCATTCTCCCGCTCGATCTCTCCGTCCCCGGATGTTCCAAGAAGGAGAAAATTGGCGAATTGGGTGTTGCCGGAAGCTTCGTCCAGAGAACGGAATAATTTCTTCTGCAAGGAAGACAGGGGGACAAACAAGGTGAGGGGTTCTCTTTGGTTGCCCTGAAGTCCAAAATTTCCAAAACCTTCCCCGGGGAGGACTGAGCCAAATCCCTGATTCATCGTAATGAACCGATTGTCTCTTTCACCCGATAGCGGGGCATCCCGGGAAAAGAGACTTGGTTCCTCCATCCTGAGTATCAGTCGGTCCCCTTTTTGCAGGTTCAATCGCTTGCCCAAACGTTGGTTCACAAAAAACGAACCCGACTCCCACTCGGGAAGCAGGTCCGTTTGCGCCCCAAATCCAATCGGGGTTTTTGCGGGATCCGGAGCCAGTTTCCAAAACCTTTCATCCACTCCGAGAACCTGAACCTTGGATACCCTCACCGAGCCGTCCGGGGTAGTCAGAGTACCTCGGGAAAGGGCAATGGGAGCAACCACCGCCTTGGGTTCCGACAATTCTTCGTAAACCCTATCCGCCAAATCCTCCCGAAAAAAACCGTCCGGAGAAAGCATCGCCAAATCGCCCTTGCCAATTCGCTCCTCCGCCAAGTTGGATAAAGTGGCTCGGACCGAATCGCCCACCGTCAGCGCTCCGATCAGCACCATGGCGCACAGGGCCGATCCGAGAGCAACGCCAAGGTGCTGCCTACGGAAATGAGAAAGGTTCCGTAAGAGGATGGTCCCGAGTCTCATTGCGAAAGAGCGTTCAAGCGCCCTTCATCCAAGGCGTAACTCATTTGCATACGAGAAGCGCTGGTCTCGGAATGAGTGACCATCAGCAAGGTCAAACCATGCTTTTCGTTCAAGTCTGCCAAAAGATCCACCAATTTGAAGGAATTCTCTTTGTCCAATGCACCCGTCGGTTCGTCCGCCAACAACAACTCGGGTTGGTTGATCAGGGAGCGGGCCACCGCGGCTCTTTGCCTCTCCCCTCCCGAAATTTCCCCCGGACGATGATCCGCCCGATGGGCTAGGCCAACCTCCTCCAAGAGGCCCAAGGCTCTGTCCTGCAAGGCATCGCCGCTCAATCCCCCATGACCGGCGAGAGCGGGAACCATTAGGTTTTCCAAAACCGTACATGCGGGAAGCAGGTGATGGGACTGAAAGACAAAGCCCACCGTTTGGTTTCGATACCTGGCGGATTCGTTCAAATCCATTGCAGAGAGTTCCTCGCCTCCCACTCTTACCTCGCCGCGGGTTGGCTTGTCGAGCGCTCCAATCAGGTTGAGCAGGCTGCTTTTGCCCGAACCCGAAGGACCGACGATGGCCACGGACGCCCCCTTTTCCACGCTCAGGTTGAGCTTGGCAAACACCTCAACCGGTTCCTCTCCTTCCGGCGCCGGGTAGGACTTGGACAAATCAATGACTTCTACGAATGCTTCCATATTATAGATTTTTTTAAATTATCTTACCCAACGTCTGGCCTTCATTTCAAAACGGGGCAGGGAATTAGATTCCGCGGGTTGAACGGGAATACGCAGGGAAAAGGCTTCCTTCAAGGAAACTTCAAGCGCCCGCGCAGCCTCGATGGGCGCTTCCACCAGCATGCTGACCTCCGTCATGGAATCTTTTTCCTGACAAAGAACCTGATATTCCACCACCTCGGGAAATTGGCGTACGATTGCATCGACTGCGGATGGATAAAGGTTCACCCCTCGGGCCACCACCATATCATCCGAGCGGCCGAGAATTCCTCCCTGCAAGTCAAAGGTGGGTAGACCGACTTCATCGACCCCACGCATCACTTTTACCAGGTCTCCGGTCAGGTAGCGAAAGACCGGGCAACCGGCGCGACCAAGAGTGGTCAGAACCAATTCTCCGGTCACCCCATCCGCAACCGGATCGCCGCTCGCCGGGTCAATCACTTCCGGGAAATAACTGTCAAGTAAGACACGCAACCCTCCGGCGCCTCCAGGGATTTCATAGGCAACCGGGCCTACTTCGGTCATGCCGTAGTGATCGTGCACCGCTAAATCATTGCCCCAGACATCCCCAATGCGTTCCCGAAAAGCCGGTGAACTCCCGCCGGTTTCGCCTGCCACAATAATCCTTCGCAAACGATGCCCGTTCAAATCGATCCCTGACTGCTTGGCCACTTCGGGCAAGCGCAGCGCATAGGTTGGCGTACAGAATAGAAATTCAGCTCCATGCTCCAGAATCGAACGGATTCGCTGCTCGCTCCCCTGCCCACCTCCGGGCATACAGAGACAACCTCTTCGCTGAGCCGCTTCATAAGCGGTCCAAAATCCCAAGAACGGACCAAAGGAAAACGCGAAGTGGCAACGACTGCCTCGGTCCACTCCAGCCGCCTGCAAGACACAATCCCAATTTCCCAACATCCAGTTCCAATCCTCCGAAGTATCCAGCCAAGCCATGGGCTTGCCCAAGGTACCGCTGGTCTGGTGGAATTTGAGGTAGTCGTCCTCCGGAAAGCTGAGATTGGTCCCATAAGGCGGATTCTCCAAACGGTCTCTGGCCAGTTCCTCCTTTGAAGTGAAGGGACAGGAGGAAAGAAAATCTTCGAAATCCCGCCACTCCGGAAATCGGACGAGTTCGGGAGCCCGATTCCTTTGAAAAGGATTGGATTCCATGACCCTTGCCAAAAGAGAATGAAATTTTCTCCAACGGTCCTCCGACCATCTCCTGGTCAATTCCGCATCTGCGGAGCGATTCATGAGCCTTGTCGTTAAGGCCTAGCTCCGGGAAGCCTCGGCTGCGGGTGGAGCCTTCGGAGGTTTGGGAGCGTGTTTGGTGATCAGGTATCCGCCCAATGCGGCCATTGCAATCCCCAAGACGAACGGCCATTTCACGAAAGCCCAATTGCCCTCCTTGGTGGTGCTGACCACCGCGTTGACCATCGGGGCTCCCGCAAAGATAATCGACATGATGACCGGTACGTATGCGGGTGAGGGCATCTTCCCGAAGGCCAACAGAACACCCAAGGCTCCGATCGCTCCGAGAGTCCCTGCGATCAGCGACCATTGCCAACCCTGAGTTGGATAGGTCCAAAAGGCGACGTTTCCGCCCTTGATCTTCAAAATGATCAAGGGGGCGATCACCGCGGTGAGGAAATAGGCGAGGCCCACCCAGAGAAAGGCCATGATGCGACCGTTTTCCTTGTCTCCCATGTTGACGGAACCCGTGTGCATGCAAACCCCATAGGTTCCCCAGCAGACCACGGTCAATAAGGCATAGTATAGATATTGCATAGCAGAAACTTTATATTCCCACCCATCCTCAACCAAAGCCGACCCGAAGTCGACGCCGAAAGCAAGGCGTTTCGAATTATTTTATTTCTCTTTCGGGAATCATTGCGTCATGGGCTTACTGACTGAACTTCCGCCAAGATTGGTGGTTGTTGCTGAAGTACATCAGCGTTCCACCCGAAGGCATGAAATAGAGCCATTCCTTCATTTCGTTGGAATACACCCATGGGTAATGATCGAACCACATCCAATCC
>Ga0163109_10003903_pt1 | contig 11353 bp, 13 predicted proteins | sample CRUFie1St13metaG_FD_108704 | JGI IMG/M metagenome (GOLD analysis project Ga0163109, IMG submission 108704) | Marine microbial communities from the Costa Rica Dome - CRUD Field 142mm St13 metaG | ecosystem: Environmental > Aquatic > Marine > Oceanic > Photic zone | place: Costa Rica: the Eastern... | reverse complement strand
AGAAGCGAATGTGCCATATGATGAAGTATTTGAATTAGAAGAAATTAATAATGATTTTGCAAACGCAGATGTAGCATTTGTAATTGGTGCTAATGACGTAACAAACCCAGTTGCAAAAACTGATCCTCAAAGCCCAATCTATGGCATGCCAGTCCTTGATGTTGAAAAATGTAAGTCAGTTTTATTTGTAAAAAGAAGTCTATCTCCAGGTTACGCTGGAATTGATAATGATTTATTTTATAAGGAAAATACACTCATGCTTTTTGCAGATGCAAAAAAAATGACTGAAGATATTACAAAGAATTTATAGGGAAAATTTTGAAAACAAAAATTTTTTGTGACATCGCAGATTTAAGTTTAATCAAAAAATTTAATAAGAAATCAATAGTCAAAGGTTTTACAACTAATCCAAGCTTAATGCGAAAAGCTGGTGCTATCAATTACAAAAAATATTCAAAACAAATATTAAATATTTGTAAAAAGAAACCCGTATCTCTTGAAGTATTTGGTGATGACTATAAGTCTATGAAAAGTCAAGCATTAGAGATTAATTCTTGGGGAAAAAATGTTTATGTTAAAGTACCAGTAATTAATTCTAAAGGACAATTTATGGGAAAGATTATCAGGGAACTTCACAAAAATAAAATTAAACTTAATATAACTGCTGTATATTCGGCCAATCAAACAAAAAAAATTTTAAAACAACTTACAAATAAAACAAATATTATTATTTCAATTTTTGCTGGTAGAGCTGGAGATTTTGGTAAAGATCCATTACCAGAATTTAAAGAAAGTATTTTGTTGGCAAAAAAATTTAGAAATGTAGAAATTTTATGGGCAAGCGTTAGAGAGCCCTATAATTATACGCAAGCTAAACAATTAGGATGCCATATCATAACAGTTCCTCCATCTATTATATTAAAAATTGAGAAATTTGGAAAATCATTGAAGCGACTTTCATTAGATACAGTTAAAACTTTTTTAATAGATAGCAAAAAATCAAAATTCAAAATTTAGACTATTTTTGAAATTTATTATAAATTTTAAAAATTTTATTTTTAATTTTTTTGTCTGCAAAACGATTGTTAAATAATTTTTTTGAATTTACTGAAAATAATTTAAGTTTTTTTTTATCATTTGCTAGTTTGAAAATTTTTTTTTTTAAATCTAAAACTGAATTATTTTTAAAACTATAACCGTTATAATTATCAACTATCATATCTTGCATACCTGAGCCTTTATTATTTGAAACAATAACTGGTAATGAATAATTTATTGCTTCAAGAAGAGCTATTCCGAAAGATTCAGCTCTGGTATTTGAGGGGAAACAAAAAATATCTGCATTTTTAAAAAATTTATTTTTTCTTTTATCATTCACATTAGCGTGTAATTTTACTTTTTTTGATAAATTATTCTCAGTTATTTTTCTTTGTAGATCATCTTTTAGTGGTCCTTCTCCTATGATGTTAAAAGTGAAGTTATCAGGTAAACTCATAGCGGTTTCAATCAATTGCTCAAAACCCTTGTAAGGAACTAATCTGCCCACTGAAAGAATCGAAATTTTTGTTTTTTTTTTAGTATATTTTTTTTTAAAATTTATTGATTTTATGATTGGAGGAATGATGACAATTTTATTTTTAAATTTTTTTAGGTCATTAGAATGGTTAACATAATTTTTGGATAAACATAAAATTTGTTTGGCATTTTTTAAGAGATTGTTTTGAAATGGAATAAAAATTTTTTTTAAAAATTTTTGATCTATAATATCACTTCCCCAACTTACAATAATATTTTTTGGTTTTTTATTTAGCAGTGATAATAAAATTGTTGGCCATGGATTTGGTACAGTAATATGAACTAAGTCATATTTATCTATTTCATAATTTAAAAAATTAAACATTTGGACTGAAATTGGAGTAGATCTAAAATTAAAGTTTGTTTTGCAATTAATAATTTTTATTTTGTTCTTTTCCTTAATTTTTTTATCTAATTTATTTGAAAATGATAATACATCTATCTTGCGATATTTTTTTATTAGTTGATCACAAATAGAACGTGTTAATGCTTCGATACCCCCATGGCTGTTAAAATATTTAGTAATGTGTAAAATCTTCATGGGATATAACTACTATTCAATATAAAAAATTTAAACTTATATATTTTGATGATATTAATCAAATAATTGGTTGCGGGGGACGGATTTGAACCGCCGACCTTCAGGTTATGAGCCTGACGAGCTACCAGACTGCTCCACCCCGCGGTATCTTAAAATCTATTTTTCAACTTGTTAAGTTTCTTTACTCTTTTAATGTTTTCTTGCAGAATTCTCTTTTTTTTTTCAGAGGGCTTTTCGTAATTATTTTTGAGTTTTATTACTTTAAAAAAACCTTCTCTCTGAAGTTTTCTTTTAAGCACCCTTAAGGCTTGTTCAACATTGTTGTCTTTTACTTCTATTTTAATAAATACCTCCAAAAAAATGGCTTGATACCATTTTTAAAAAATTTTGTCTATTAATTTTATTCATTTTTTAATTTAAGTTAGTTTTCTTTTGTTTCTCTTTTTCTTTTTTTTCTCTTTTAATTCGTCTTTCAGCTTTTTCGATAGCTTCCAAAAGATCTTTTTGGCTAAATAAATTTAATGCGACAGGATCTTTTGGATTAAGATTATTATAATTCCAATGACTTTTATTTCTAATAGCTGTGACAGAATTTTTTGTAACTCCTATAAGCTTTGCAATCTGTGAGTCTTTTAGTATTGAATGATTTTTGATTAACCACAAAGCAGAGTCTGGTTTATCTTGTCTCTTGGACAAAGGTATATATTTTTTAAATTTTTTTTCTTCATTAGTTATTTCTATATCATTACTTAAAATCTGAAGTGGTCTATTTTCATCTTTAGAAGAAAGCTCAATTTCATCCCTAGATAATTGACCAGAAATAATTGGATTATATGCTTTAATTCCCTTTGCTACCTCTCCGTCAGCTATTCCTTGAACTTCAACCTCATGTAATTTACAAAAATCTGCTATTTGCTTGAAAGTTAAAGTTGTGTTCTCCACTAACCACATAGCAGTAGCCATTGGCATTAAAGGTGCGTTAGACATCTTTTATTTATCTGTTGATTTAAAGTTTTGAAACTTTTTATTAAATTTACTAATTCTTCCTTTATCCATAAGTTTTTGTTTTCCTCCTGTCCAAGCAGAATGAGCCTTTGGATCTATTTCTAGTTTCAAAATGTCTCCTTCAGAACCCCAAGTTGATCTAGTCTCAAATTGTGTTCCGTCAGTCATTTCGACTTTTATAGGGTGATAGTTAGGGTGAATTTTTTTTTTCATTGGAGACTTATAGCAAAAGATTTTTCTAAAACAATTAAAAGTTAACTAATTTTGTTAATAATTTTTCGTTAATATTAGGGCTGGATGCTATAACTTTAATATTTTTAACATTATCAAGATTTATTTGATTAATTATACCCCCCGCTTCCTTAATAATTACCAAACCAGCTGCAACATCCCATAAATTTAGATTACTTTGAAAATAACCATCATATCTTCCTGAAGCTACATATGCCATATCAAGTGCTGCGCAGCCCGATTTCCTAAAATGCAGATCTAGCTTATTTTTAAGATTACCTCCTGAGGCGAATAAACACTCGTCAATATTATTTTTTTTTGACACTCTAATCCTCTGGTTGTTATAAAAGCAGCCATTATCCTTTTCAGCATAAAACATTTCATCTTTTATAGGATCAAAAATAATACCAGCAACTATTTCATTTTCAGATTTTAAAGCAATTGAAATTGCAAAATGTGGTATCCCATGTAAAAAGTTTATAGTCCCATCAATTGGGTCAATAATCCAAGTATTATTTTTATCTTTATTTTTTTTTATTCCTTTTTCTTCACTAATAATTGAAAAATTTGGTTTAGCTTTAGAGAGTTCTTCTATAATTATCTTTTCAGATTTCAAATCAGCATTAGTTACAAAATCAGCTGGACCTTTTTTTGAGACTTGAAGTTTTTCTACTTCACCAAAGTCTCTAATTATAGCTTTAGAGGCCTTTTCACAAGCCTTAATCATTATATTCATATTCGCTGATATTGAATTCATTGAATTATAATTTTTTGATATACTCTAAATTTCTAGTATCAATTATTATTTCATCCCCAGACTCGATAAATGGAGGAACTTGAATATTTAAACCATTTTCTAGTTCAGCTGGTTTATATGATGATGACACAGTTTGACCTTTTAAAGCAACATCAGTACTTTTTATTTTACTAGATACTTGATTGGGTAATTCCACACTAATAGGCTTTTCATTGTAAAAACAGATATTTACAGTAAGGTTTTCTGTCAATAATTTACCTTTATTACCAACTAAATCTTTTTTGATTTCTATTTGTTCAAAGGATTGGGGATTGATAAAAAAATAGTTAGTATCATCCCCATATAAAAAGTTAAAATTAGTTTCATCTAAAGTAGCCTTTTCTATAGTTTCACTAGATCTGAATCTTTCATTTAATTTAGTATTTTTATTTACACTCTTCATTTCAACTTGAGCAAAAGCACCTCCCTTACCAGGCTTGACATGTTGAGTTTTTAGCACTTGCCAAAGATCATTTTTGTGCTCAATTAACATTCCAACTCTAATTTCGCTTGCATTTATTTTCATTTTAATTTTTTTATCGCCTCTTGAGGGTTAAAATTTTTATTATTCCAAATGTAGCTTGAGATAGCTAAAAAATCGGCTTTATTCAATAATAGTTTTTTATAATTTTCTAATTTTATTCCACCAATTGCAATGACAGGCACTTTAGCAAATTTTTTTACTTTTCTTAATATTGAAATATTAGCCTTAAACCTGGTTTTTTTTGTTTTTGTTGAATAAAAAGCACCTAAGGCAACATAGTTGGCTTTTTCTTTAGTTGCTTTATTTACTAATCTGATTGAATTATGACAAGTAATCCCAATTATTTTATTGCCAATTATTTTTCTCGCTTCTTGAATTTTCATATCTTTTTGACCTAAATGACAACCATCAGCACCTAATTTCTTTGCTAATAAAACATCGTCATTAATTATAAATAAAACATTATTTTTTTTACAAATTTTTTTAAGTTTAACTCCAACATTAAGTTTTTTTTTAAAATTATAGTTCTTAAGTCTTAATTGGAAAAAACTAATCTTTTTTGATTTTAGAACAATATCAAGTTGATTATAAAAATCTTTTGAAATTTTGTTGGGAGATATTAGGTATACAAATTTTCTATTATCAATTTTCAAGATCTTTTGACCATTTTCCTTGAGCTGCTAAACTATTCATTTTAGCTCTATGATTAAATACTTTTTGAGTACCTTTTATATCATCTATGTTTTTTGACCAAAATTTTAGAGCACTTTGTTGTAGTGCTCTTCCATAAGAAAAAGTCATTATGAAATTTGTATCATTATATTGATTAATTAAGTTTAAATTTTCTGTAGCTTCTAATTCAGATTGTCCTCCTGATAGAAATGCTATACCAGGCACTTCAGCTGGCACAGATTCTTTAAGACATTTTAAAGTTAATTCTGCAACTCTTTTACTCAAAATTTTATTTTTTGACTCTGTTCCAGCTAATATCATATTAGGTTTAAGAATTATTCCTGTAAGGTCAACCTTATGTAAAATTAGCTCGTCAAAACATTTTTGTATCACTTTAGATGTCTTATTATAACATTCCTCAGCACTATGATCGCCAGTCATAAGCAACTCGGGTTCAACTATTGGCACCATATTGTTTTCTTGAACTAATGCTGAATATCTTGCAAGAGCATGTGCATTTGATTGAACAGACAACGCACTTGGATATTCTTTACTTATATTATAAACCCCTCTCCATTTTGTAAACTTTGCTCCTAAATTTTTGTATACTTTTAGTCTATCTCTCAAGCCATCAAGACCTTCAGTTATTTTTTCATTAGTAGACCCAGCTAAAGTTTTAGCACCTGTATCAACTTTTATTCCCGGAATAGAGCCATTGTCAGAAATAATTTCTGGTATACTTATTTTTTTTTTCGAAATTTGTTTAATTGTTTCATCGTATAATATTACTCCTCCAATACAAGATAACATACTTTGTGATGTAAAAAGAGTTTCTCTAAAATTTAATCTATTTTCAGGTGTAGATGAAACATTCACACTTTCCAATCTCTTAGTCATAGTTGCAGTACTTTCATCAGCCGCCAGAATGCCTCTACCATTACTTAGAATTTTAAGAGCAATTTTATTTAATTCAGACATTTTAATTTAACGATTTTATACCAGGAAGAACTTTGCCTTCAAGATATTCTAAAAAAGCACCACCAGCAGTTGAGATAAAATTGAAACTGTTAAATGCATTTGCTTTATTTAGTAAAGCTATCGTTTCACCACCTCCTGCAACAGAATAAATTGAGTTAAGCTCATTTTTTTCTGTTATTTTTTTTGCTATTTTAAGGCTACCATTTGAAAATTTGGGGTTTTCAAAATAGCCAGCAGGACCATTCCATAAAATAGTTTTACTTTTTTCGATTATACCTAAAATTTTCATTATTGTTTTAGGACCAATATCTAATATTAGGTCATCAGAGGCAATTTCATTTAATTCTTTTATAACAGGATTACCATTTAAATCTTTAGATACTACGACATCTTCAGGAAAAAAAATCGAACAAGAAAATTTTTTAGATAAGCTAAAAATCTCTTTTATAATTTTTTCACAGTTATTTTCTTTTAATGACTTTCCAATAAAATAGCCTTTATGTTCTAAAATATTATTAGCCATACCGCCAACAATTATTATATTATCAAATTTTGGAATTAAATTTTTGATTACCCCGATTTTTGTAGATATTTTAGATCCTCCAATAATACACGTTATTGGTTTTTCAATTTCTGTTGTGAGTTTTTTTAAAGCTTTGACCTCAGCGTCTAATTGTAATCCTGCATAGGATGGTAAAAATTTTGTAATTTTACTAACTGACGCATGTGCTCTATGAGAACAAGAAAATGCATCATTAACAAATAAATCAGCAAAACTGGCCAAATGTTTAGAGAATTTTTCATCGTTTTTTTCTTCTTCTTCATAAAATCTTATATTTTCTAAAAAAATTAATTCTTCGTTATCATTAATGAATAGGTCTTTTCTTTTTAGATTAAAAATATTTTCAGTAATCAAATTAATTTTTTTTTTTAATTTATTTTCCAATTTCTCACAGATTGGTTTCAATGAGAGGTGTTTTTGAATTTTACCTTTTGGTCTTCCAATATGAGATATTACAATTATTTTTGTTTTTTTTTTAATCAAAAAATTTAGTATTGGAAGGATTTTATTTATTCTTGTCTCATCAGTGATTTTTCCTTTATTTATCGGAACGTTAAGATCTAATCGCAGTAAAATATTTTTACCATCAAGGTTTTCATGATTAAAAATACTTTTCATTTAAGATTTCTTATGAATATACTCTGCTATATCACACATCCTATTTGAAAATCCCCACTCATTATCATACCAAGCAGAAATTTTACCCATATTTTTCCCTACAACCTTTGTCAAAGAAGCATCAATTATAGATGAAGCTGAATTGTGATTAAAATCAATGGAAACAAGTTTTTCATTATTTATTTCAAGAATATTTTTTTTCTTTTGACTTTTTATAAAAGATTTGAAACTTTTGTTGATCTTTTCTTCACTTATTTCTTTCTTTGTACAAAAGACTAATTCTATTAGAGACACATTGGGAGTTGGAACTCTCATTGCAACACCTTCAAGTTTACCTTTTAATGAAGGAATTATTTCGCCTATTGCTTTTGATGCTCCTGTAGATGTTGGCACAATTGATTGACTGGCCGCTCTTGCCCTTCTTAAATCTTTATGAGAGTTATCTAAAATTCTTTGATCACTTGTAAAAGCGTGAATAGTTGTCATAAACCCTTTTTCAATGGTAAAATTTTTATTTAAAATATAGGCTATCGGCGCTAAACAATTAGTCGTGCAAGAGGCAGCTGAAATAATTTTATCTTTTTGATTTATCTCATTTTGATTCACACCGTATACAATTGTCTTATCGGCTTTTTTACATGGCGCAGAAACAATAACTCTTTTTGCACCATTTTTTAAGTGAGGTATAAGTTTATCTTTAGAGTTAAATTTACCAGTGCACTCAAAAACATAATCTACACCAAATTTTTTCCAATTGATTTTACTGATATCTGTTTCCTGACTAAAGGATATTTTTTTACCATTAATATTGATGAAATTTTTTCCATAATTCACTTTTGCTTTAAATTTTCCATGCACTGAGTCATATTTTAGGAGTGTTGAGCAAGTTTCAGTATCAGCTCTGTTATTTATATGTTTAATTTCCAGATCCCTATATTTATTTTCAAAAATTGATCTTACAATCATTCTTCCTATTCTACCCATTCCATTAATTCCAATTCTAATTTTCATAAGTTTTTTTTGATCTTTTCTATTATCTTTTTTTCATTTAAACTAAAGTGATCATATATTTCTTTGTATGGTGCACTTTTGCCAAAATCGTCTATTCCAAAGTTTAATCCATTTTTTCCAGTATATTTCCGCCAAAATCCTGTTTCAGAAGCTTCGATAGATACGGTCAGTTTAGTTTCTGAAAGTATTTTGTTTTTATAATTTATATTTTGTTTATCAAAAAGTTCTTGGCAGGGCATTGATATGACTTTTGAGTAAATCTTTTCTGTGGCTAATTTATGACTGATATTACATGCTAGTTCTGTTTCAGAACCAGATGATAATATAGTAACCTTAATGTTTTTATTTGTCCTAAGAATTTCGTATGCACCATTAAGAGATTTATTATGATTTTGATATTTAGTTCTAAGTAAATTCACATTTTGTCTTGTCAAAGCAATTACACTAGGTGTTTGTCTGTTAGTTAATGCTATCTCCCAACACTCAAATGTCTCCACTAAATCTGCAGGTCTCAGCACGTTTAAGTTGGGAATAGATCTTAAGCTGGTAAGTTGTTCTATTGGTTGATGTGTAGGTCCATCTTCTCCTAAACCAATAGAGTCATGAGTAAAAATATAAATTACTCTTTGTTTCATCATCGCAGCTAGTCGGATCGATGGTTTACAATAATCACTAAATATTAAGAAAGTTCCTCCATATGGAATTAAGTTACTATGTAATGAAATACCATTCATAATTCCACACATAGCATGTTCTCTAACTCCATAATGAATATAGTTTCCAGAAAAGTTTCCAGGTTTAATAATTTTATGATTTTTTGTTTTAGTATTATTTGATCCTGCTAAATCTGCAGAACCTCCAATTAAGTTTGGTATGTTTGAGACAATATTTAAAAACATTTCTGATGATTTTCTTGTTGCTAAGGATTTTGGGTCTTTAATAAAATTTCTTTTACTTTTCTCAATTGTATTTTTTATAGATTTTGAAATTATATTTGTTGAAAAAATTTTTTTATTAGGAATTTTATTCCTTTCTTTTTTTGCCTTTAAAGAAGAATTGGCACCAATTTTTCTCCATTCATTAAAAAGCTTAGAAGGAATGTGAAACGGCTTATGATTCCATCCTAAATTCTTTCTTACTAATTTAATCTCCTCAATTCCTAATGGACTACCATGAGCAGATGCTGTTCCACTTTTATTAGGTGATCCAAATCCAATAGTTGTTTTACATGAAACTATTGTTGGTTTGGTAGATTTTTGAACTTTTTTTAAAGTTTTAAAAATTTCTTTAAAGTTGTGACCATCTATCTCTAGATAATTCCAGTTATAACTATTAAATCTTTTTTTTTGATTATCTGAAACAGCTAAATTTGTTGGGCCATCAATTGAAATAGAATTGTTGTCAAATATAAGAATAAGATTTTTTAATTTGAGATGTCCAGCAAGACTTAATGCTTCATGACTAATTCCCTCCATCAAACATCCATCGCCAGCTAACACATATGTTTTATGATTAATTCTTTTTTTACCAAATTTTTTTCTTAAGATTTCTTCAGATATAGCAAAACCAACAGCATTTGAAATCCCTTGTCCTAGTGGACCAGTAGTAGTTTCAATTCCAGTATTAAAATGATACTCAGGATGACCTGCACAAATTGAATCCATTTGTCTAAAATTCTTTATGTCTTTTAATGAGATACTTTTATAGCCGGTCAGGTATAAAAGAGAGTATAGCAACATTGAGCCATGACCAGCAGACAAAACGAATCTATCTCTATTATCCCAATTTGGATTTTTAGGATCGAAATTTAAAAAATCTTTGAATAGAACTGTTGCAACATCGGCCATACCCATTGGCATTCCTGGATGACCAGAATTTGCCTTTTGAACAGCATCAATAGACAAAAATCTTATACAATTAGCTAATTCTCTATATTGTTTACTCAAATTTATCCTGTCTAGACTAAGAAGATTCTATTTAATAATATAAACATATATATATGAATTCTGTGAGCGAAAAAGAAAAAAAACTTAATTTAGCGTTAACAAAATTAAAAAATATAAATTTTGAAAATCCAGATATAAAAAAAAACATAGAAAATTTAAAAATCCAAAAAAATCAATTAGAAATTGAAAAGCAAGAATTAGAGGATAAATATAAAAGTTTAGTTAATGAATATAAAGATTTAAGTAAAAAATTAGATGATTTTAATAATCAAGAAAAGATTGAAAAAAAAAAACAAGCTCAATTTTCAGAAAAAATTGATGAATTAAATCAAGAAACAGATATTTTATTAGATGAGATAGATAAATGGCAAACGTAAGTATAAAATTTAATGGTAAAGAATTTTTGCTATCATGTGACGATGGTCAAGAGGAACATCTTGAGGAACTATTAATTCAAATTAATCAAAAATTCAACAAACTAAAGAATGAACTTGGTAATTTAGGTGAAAATAAACTTTTATTAATTACAGCAGTAAAAGTTATGGATGAATATTTTGAGACAAAAAAAAAAGTTAATCAAAAAAAAGATGAATTAAAAGAATTATCAAATAAATTTAGGGAATTAAAATCATTAATATATGATTATAGGGATAAAATGGAACTTGAAATTAAAGATTTAACTCAAAGTCAAATTAAATTAAAAAATGAAATAGAAAAAAATAAAGAAGATTATGAAAAGTTCATAGATGATGCAGCAGACCAAATTTCAAATTTTGTTGAAAAAGCTAACTTAGAAAAAAGATCATAAAAACCTGTGAAAAAATCGGAGATTAGAAAAAAAATACTTAAAATAAGGAAACTTCGGTATTCAAATAATCTTAAAAACGATTTAGGAAATTTAGGTGAAAATAAACTTTTATTAATTACAGCTGTT
>Ga0163109_10003902_pt1 | contig 11354 bp, 11 predicted proteins | sample CRUFie1St13metaG_FD_108704 | JGI IMG/M metagenome (GOLD analysis project Ga0163109, IMG submission 108704) | Marine microbial communities from the Costa Rica Dome - CRUD Field 142mm St13 metaG | ecosystem: Environmental > Aquatic > Marine > Oceanic > Photic zone | place: Costa Rica: the Eastern... | reverse complement strand
TTGTTATCATCCTTGGTTTTAAGGGTAATCTTGTAAAAGAATTTTTAGAGATTGCATATCCTAAAAGAAATTTTATATTTACTTCAGTAGATTTATATGAAGGGCCAGTTTCGGGTCTTGGAAGAAGCTTAATGACAGCGAAAAAATTTCTAAATAATCCTTTTATTTTCTGCTCTTGTGACACAATAGTAAAAGAGAAAATACCGATTGTAGATAAAAATTGGCTTGGTTTTTCCAACAAAATTGATTGTTCGTCTTATAGAACTCTTTCAATATCAAAAGGTCAAGTCCTAGCAATTAATGAAAAAAATAATGAACCAAGCAATCATGCTTATATTGGATTGGCAGGAATTTTTGATACAGATATTTTTTGGGAGGGAATGATCAAAAACTATTCCATTAAAAGTGATATTGGTGAAATTGCAGGAATGAAAAGCCTATTTAAGTCAAAGATCTATTCTCATAAATTTACATGGTATGACACTGGCCAAATGGAGACTTTGAAAAAAGCAAGAGCAAGTTTAAAGAAAAAAAATGAACCTCAAATATTAGAAAAAGCAAATGAGTCAATTTGGTTTATAGAAAATAACGTAATAAAGTATTCTTCCGACCAAAAATTCATAAGTAATCGAGTTCTCAGATCAAAATTTCTAGGTAAATACATCCCAAGAATTAAAAGCAGCAGTAAACATTTTTATTCTTATGTGGAGGAGCAAGGAGAAGTAATCAGTTCCATTATGACCGAGGCATTATTTGAAAAGTTTTTAAAAGAAGCAAAAAATTTTTGGGTAATAAATAAAGATAAACTTTATCAAGAGAAATTCTTTATTAAATGTAAAGAATTTTACTTAGAAAAAACTAAAAAAAGAGTTGGCTTATTTAATGAAGAACTTAAAAAATTAGATGCTTTAAAATTCATAAATGATAAGAAGACTGAACCTATAGAACTTATAATTGATAAGCTAAACTGGAAATCTATTTATAACGGAGTTGCTGGTAATTTTCATGGTGACTTTCATTTTGAAAATATAATTTATCAAAAAAAGAAAGATAAATTTATTTTCTTAGATTGGCGTCAAGATTTTGGTGGAGAAATCAAATATGGAGATATATATTATGACTTTGCTAAATTACTTCATGGCATGATTATCAATCATAAAGTAATTAATGAAGGAAACTTTTTAATTAATATAGAAAAAGAACGCGCATATTTTGACTTTTACAGATTAGATTCATTAATAAAATGCGAAAAGCAATTTATTTCATGGTTAAAAGAAAATCATTTTGATGTAAATAAGGTGATTATATTAACTGCATTAATATTCATAAATATAGCACCTTTACATCACTCACCTTACAACCAATTATTACTTTTACTCGGTAAGAGTATGTTAGGAAAAACAATAAATAGTGAAAATAAAAATTTAAAAATTTAACTATTTATATTAAGTTATTTTTTATTATCCTAGAATAATAATAGAATTTTCATAAAGGTTTCATGAACAAAATAGAATTCGTTAAAAATTATTTTTTAAAGTTTTCTGAAAAAGATATTACCTCGCTTGAAGAAATGTTTCACACTAATATCACATTAAGAGATTGGGAAATATGTGCTGAGGGTATGCTAGAAGTCATTGAAGCAAATAAAAAAATTTTCTCAAGTTGCGATTCAATATTGGTTAAGCCTTTAAATATTTGGGAAAACTCAAACCATATCATTGCAGAGCTAGAAATCCTAATTAATGGAAAAGAGCATTTAAAAGTAATAGATTTGTTTGAATTCAAAAATGACAAAATAATTTCTATTAAAGCCTTCAAAGGATAATTTGAATGATCAAAGATTTGAATAAAGTTTCAATAATAGATCTTGATACTGGTAATATAAACTCGATAATTAATATGCTTAAAAAGATAGGAATAGATAGTAAGTCCTATTCTGATCCTAATAAAGCAGTAAACAGCGATATTTTAATTATTCCTGGCGTAGGATCTTATGATTATGCTATGTCCAAAATAAATAAATTAGGTTGGGATAGAATCATCCAAGACCATGCAAATAAAGAAGGTCATATTTTAGGTATTTGTCTGGGTATGCAATTATTATGCGAATCTAGTGAAGAAGGTGAATCAAAAGGGCTTGGATTAATACCTGGCAAATTCAAAAAATTTGATCGAGGAGAAAGTTTAAGAAAGGTTCCACATATGGGATGGAATTTAGTCAAATATAGAGATGATTTTAGAATTAAAATTAATACAGAAAAAGAACAAGAACGTTTCTACTTCGTTCACTCTTATAGATATTCTCATAATACAAATGAATTTATATGTGCTTATACAGAATATGAAGAGGAATTTGCTTCCATTATTGGTTCAAATAACATATTAGGTTGCCAATTTCACCCTGAGAAAAGTCATGTTAATGGTATGCATTTTTTAAATTCGTATTTCAATTCCATAATAAAATGAAATTACCAAGAGTTATTCCTCTCTTACTAGTAGAGGGTAATAAATTAATAAAGACAAAAAATTTCTCAAGCGCAAAATACGTAGGTGACCCCTTAAATGTGATAAAAATTTTTAATGAGAAAGAAGTCGATGAGATAGCTATTTTAGATATCTCAAAAAATAGAGAAGAACCAAACTACAACTTATTAAAAAATATGGCCGAAGAATGTTTTGTTCCTTTATCTTATGGAGGTAATATTAGAAATCTTAAAACTGCTTCAAAAATATTCAAATTAGGTTTTGAAAAAGTTATATTAAATAGCATCTTTTTAGAAAGTCCGCATACAGTAAGATCAATATCAGAAAAATTTGGTTCTCAATCTGTAATTGTTAGTATCGACATAAAGAAAAACTGGAGAAATAAAATGAAAGTTTTTTCTCATAAAAAAAATAAAATCTTATCTTCAATCACAATTAATGATCTATTTCAAAAAGCAATTAGTTATGGGGCAGGAGAAATTCTTTTGCAATTAGTTCATTTAGAAGGAACAGGTAATGGTAATGAAGAGATCCCTCTAAAAAAATTCGCACCGAAATGTCCAGTGCCAATAATTATTTCTGGAGGATGCTCATCTTTGGAGCATATTTCTAAATACTTATCTTATGGTGCTGATGCAGTAGCTTGTGGCAGTTTTTTTTGTTTTTACGGTCCTCATAAAGCAGTATTAATTACTTATCCAAATAAAACTGAATTAGAAAAATTAAAATAAAATCTAGAAAACTAAATGACTAAGAAATCAATAAAGAATATCTGCATTTTTGGAGTAAATTCTCTAATCTCACAAGAATTCATAAATAATCACTATTCAGATTTCAATATTCTTGGAATTTATAAAAATAGCTTAAATAAAGCTATCTCAGAAAAAATAAAAAAATCATATAAATATGATTTAGGTGTAACTAATTCTATAGTTTCCCTTAACGAGGTAATATTTTCTTTTCATAAAGAAAACAAATCTGATCAATTAATATTTATTATTTCTTCTTGGTCTGGCAAACCTAGAGATAAAGATAGGATGAAATTAAAATCTGCTTGGGAAACAAATAAAAATATAATTGATAATGTGATAGAAACTTCAAAACTTTGTAAGCCATCTCAAATTATTTTTTTATCGAGTGCAGGAGCTTTATATAGTCAAAAAACTAAGAAATTTTCAAATGAAAATGACCGTGTTTCGCCAAGTTCTCAATATGGCAAACAAAAATTATTCGCAGAAAAGAAATTAAGCAAATTTAGTAATTCTTACTTTATTGATTTTACTAATTTAAGAATTGCTACAGCATATGGTTTTAATCCAAATAAAAGTGACCAGGGAGTTTTAAACAAATGGATAAAAAGCGCTATAAATAAAAAAGAGATTGAACTCTATGATTCTCCAAATTCTAAAATAAACTTCATTTCTTTTGAACAAGTATCTAAAGCAATTTATGTCTGCATAAAAGAGAAGATTTTTGGGACCTATAATATCGGATCATTAAATAGTACATCTTTAAATGAGTTAATTGAAATCATTAAAAAATTGACAAATAATAATAAATTAGAAGTAAAAATTAAAGGTAATGATTTACGGCTTTTTAATATTGATACTTCTTTATTTAAATCAAAAGCAAAGATTCATTTTAAAAACGAATTACTCTCTAATGCTAAAAAAATTTTGTATGCTCAATTAGATAATAAAGGTTCCCACCAAGATTGATATTTAATATACCAACTAATTGTTTTTTCTAATCCATTTTGAAAATTGGTTGATGGATCCCAATTAAGATCTTTTGAAATTAATGATGAATCAATTGCATATCTAAAGTCGTGTCCAGGCCTATCTTGTACAAACTCTATCAAATTACCCCTATAAAAATTATCTGATTTGAGGTTATCTATTAAATCGCAAATTAAATTAGCAATTTGAATATTGCTGAACTCATTATTTCCTCCAATACAGTATTTTTTCCCAGGAGAAGCACTTATTAGTATTTTTTCTAAAGCATTAATATGATCATGAACATAAATCCAATCTCTAATATTTTTCCCATCTCCATATATTGGAATTGTTTCTTTTTTCAAGGCATTAATAATTATTTTAGGTATTAGTTTTTCAGGATATTGATATGGACCATAATTATTTGAACAATTACCAATTACCACAGGAAGATTATAAGTATGATACCAAGCCATTACTAAATGATCACTGGATGCTTTACTTGCAGAGTATGGAGATCGTGGGGAATATGAAGTTTGTTCAGAAAACTTTTTATCAGACGTGCATAAACTCCCAAAAACTTCATCAGTACTTACATGAAGGAATTTCCAATTTTCGGGGAATCCTTTTTTAGACCATGAAGAGTAAAATGATTGGAGCAAATTATATGTTCCTGTAATATTAGTATCTATAAAAACCTTAGGATTTGAAATAGAACGATCTACATGACTTTCTGCTGCCAAATGTATTATATTGTCTATACAATTTGTTTTAATTATATTATTTATTAATTCTGGAATTGCAATATCACATTTAATGAAATTTATTTTTGCATGATTAATTATTCTTTCAAGGTTACGTATATTGCCTGCATAAGTTAATTTATCAACAATGTATAGTTCATCATCTGGATGATTCTTGTGCCAATAATTAACCAAGTTGCTTCCAATAAATCCAGCCCCCCCAGTTATTAATATCTTACGACTCACTTAAATTTTTTTTTTATTCCTTTAAAATTAAATGTTATCATACTACCTTAAATATGGTATTTGTTAGATAGAAAATGAGAAAAGGTATTCTGTTAGCTGGTGGGAAAGGCACAAGATTGCACCCTTTAACCAAAATAACTAATAAGCATTTTCTCAGTATTTACGATAAACCTATGTTCTATTATCCTTTGTGCACATTGATGCTTATGGACATAAAGGAAATTCTAATAATAAGTACTGAAGATGATTTACCTTTGTTTAGAAAGATCCTTGGCAGTGGAAATAAATTAGGCTTAAATCTAGAATATTCCATCCAAGAGAACCCAAATGGAGTAGCAGAAGCTTTTTTAATCGGGGAAAGTTTCATAAAAAATAATTTAAGTGCCTTAATTCTTGGAGATAATATTTTTCATGGTAATCAATTAACAAAACAATTCAAAAAAATTTCAAAACAAGAATATGGGGCCTCAGTTCTTGCATGCCCAGTAAATAATCCTGAGAGTTATGGCATAGTTGAATTTGATAATGCAGGAAAAGTTTCAAATATTGTAGAGAAACCTTCAAAACCTAAAAGTAAATATGCATTAACAGGTCTTTATTTCTTTGATGAAACAGTTCTTGAAAAAGCCAAACAAATATCAAAATCCTCGAGAGGCGAATATGAAATTACGGATATTAATAAACTTTATTTAAAAGAGGAATCCCTTTATGTCAATTTAATGAGTAGAGGTATGGCTTGGTTAGATACTGGGACATGCGAATCTATGCATGATGCATCTAACTATATAAAAACTTTGCAACAACGACAAGGTATATTAATTGGCTGTCCTGAAGAAATCGCATGGAGGAAAGGCTGGATCAATGATCAAGAGTTAGAGAGCTTATTTAAACCACTAATTAAAACTAATTATGGTCTTTACCTTGAAAGCCTCCTTAAGAATAATTTGTAAAACTAAAAAACCATAAGTCACAAAAAGGGACTAAGTATTTTTCTTAAATAATGATAAATATTTTTTTGATTGATTATTAATAGAAAAATTTAGAGCTCTTTTCTGCAATATTTTCGCATCCCATTTTGTTTTTAAACCTTTAAGTATTCCCATACTTAGACTTCTCGAGTCATTTGTTGGTACTAAGATACCAAGATCTGAGTTTTTAAGAATTTCTGAAGGCCCATGAGGACAATCAGTAGATAGGACTGGAGTACCAGTAGCTAATGCTTGAACAATAACAGTAGGCAAGCCCTCAAAATTAGAAGAAAGTACAAAAAGATCGGCTGCCAAAAGAAATGGGATTGGATCAATAAATTTTCCAGGTAAGAATACTCTATTTAGTAAATTTAATTTGATTATTTGCTTCTCTAAAAGTTCCCTTTCAACTCCATCTCCCACAATAACTAAATTTGCATTCGTTTGATTTGCTATCAAACTAAAAGACTTTATTAGTAATGAATAGTTCTTTTGAGGTTTAAAAGTCCCAATTGATAAAATAAATTTTGTACTATCGTTCTTCCAAAAAATCTTTCTGATTTTTTTATCTTCCCTTTCCGCTAAATTGATTAATGGAGTATCTACTATAGGATTTGAAATCATATTAATTTTCTTTTTTGGAAGTTTTAAGATTTTTGATAAATCCGCTGCGGCACCTTTGGATGAAGCTACTAGATTTGTAGCTAATCTATAAATAATCCCCGTATAAATTTGGAAAAGCCAAAATGGCAATTGAAAATCTTGTTTTATATGTTCCGAAAGACAGACCTGTTCAACTAAAGTAAGTTTTGATCTTTTCCCTGATAATATCCAGCTGATCGTAATAATTGTTGTATATGGCCACATTTGAGAAACTATTTGATCAGGGGTATATTTTTTTATGAATTTTAATAACTTGAAAGGCAAATTTCTTAATCTTGCACAATTCAAATCTCTTACTACAATTCTTGGATCAAGGAGTTTAATATATTCGCCTTTTTTTTTTAGTAACCAAATCTCACATTGATTATTATTTTTAACCCATTCATTGGCTAAATTTATAGCTATCAATTCAGCGCCTCCAATTCTTAGATCAGGTAATATTTGTACAATCTTCATTTTTTGATAGGTTAATATTTTTTCTGATGTAAGAATTATTATCCTACATGAGAGTATAATCCTATAAAAGAAAGGTTTGAGATGATTAAAATCTGCTCACGCTGTGTTATGGATTCATCAATTCCTGAAATAAAGTTTTCAAAAAAAAACTACTGTAATTACTGTGAAGAATTTCTAAAAGTATTTTCATATCAAAGCAATGACAATATAAATGCCCAAAGAAAACAAAAATTAAATAAATTCATTGAAGATGCTAAAACTATTGGGAAGGATAAAAAATACGATTGTGTTGTTGGACTCTCAGGTGGTGTAGATAGTGCATGGACGTTAATTAAAGTAATTCAAAGTGGATTAAGACCTTTAGCAGTTCATATGGACAATGGATGGAATTCAGAACTTGCTCAGAATAATATTAGTAATCTAGTCGCTCAACTCAAAATAGATTTATGCACTCATGTTATTGACTGGGAGGAATATAGAGATTTTATGCAATGTTTTTTCGATGCAAATGTCGTTGATATTGAACTACTATATGATAATGCTTTTATAGCAGTACTTTATCAACAAGCCTATAAGTTTGGATTAAAACATGTAGTTGCAGGCACTAATTCATCAACTGAGGGTATGAGTATGCCTAAAAACTGGAATTGGTTCAAATTAGATAAAAAGAATATCAAAGATATTGCAAAAATAAGAGACGTTAAGATTAAAACAATGCCAACTATTGGTGTAAAGTTTTGGTTTTATTGCGAATATATTAAAAGAATAAAATGGGTATCATTCCCAGAATATTTTGATTATAAAAAGAATGAAGCGACTAATCTATTAATAAAAGATTTTTCTTTTAAACCTTATCCATATAAGCATTATGAATCAATTTTTACTAGATTTTACCAAGGTTATATTTTACCAAATAAATTTAATATTGATAAAAGAAAATTGCATTTGTCAAATCTCATAATAACTTCACAAATGACAAGAGAGGAAGCTTTAAAAGAATTGAAAAAGATACCTTATCCATCTAAAAAAGAATTAAACGAAGATATAGATTATTTTTTAAAAAAAATGAATTGGTCTAAAGGTCAGCTCAAGAATTATATAAATGTTCCTAGAGAAGAACATAATAAATTCAAATCAGAGAAATGGTTATATGAATACTTATATAAAGAGTTGCAAAAATTGGTGCCAAAAAACATATCTAAATATCTTAAAAATTCTTACGCAATAAAGTAAAACAAAAAAACCTTCATTGATGAAAAAAAGAGAAAATAATACTATTCATTTATTTTTTACTGGTAAAGGTTTTGGAGGCAGTGGAAAAAGATTCTTAATGACAGCAATATCAATTGCAAGTGAAAGAAGAAAATTCAAAATTTATACAATTCAAAATACTTATGAAAGGTTATCAAAACAAATTAACATTAAAAATCGATTTATTTCTTTTATTATTGTTGGAACTAATAAAGATAATCAAAAAACTATCAATAAAGAAACTCAAAAAAAACTTTCACAAAATTATCAAGCTCAAGATATTCTTCATATTCATGATGTTAATCCCATGATTTCTTTTTGGAAATACAAATATATATACTCTTATGTATGTAATTACTTTCCATTTGAATCAAAATTTAAAGTCATAAAAAGTCTAAAGTTTAATAATCAAAAAATCGAAAAAAGATTCATAGAAAAAGAAAATTCTTTAAAAAAATTTGAAAATTTCTACAGAATTTATATAAATATTTTTTCAGAAATAAAACAACTTATTTTGATGTATTTTGCCAATAGATTAGACATCTTAAACCCAAATGTATATCAAAAAGCAAAAATGTTTAAAAATAAAAAAAACATAAGTTTTACAAAAGGCATTGCTGAACCTTCAACTTCTTATAACAAAAAAAACTTAGTAAAAAGGGAAAATAAAATTATATTTCTTGGCAGATTTGATAAACAAAAAGGTATAAATATTATCTTATCAATAATTCCAGAATTAAAAAAATATTTTAGTGAAAAAAAATTAAAATATACTATAGAATTTATAGGGGAGGGAGAATTATCAAATAAAATATTTAGTTACAAAGTTAAATATTCATGTAAATATTTCCAAATAAATGTTTATAGGAGTGATGATATTGTTAAAGATATTGGGAAAGCAAAAATATTTCTAAGCCTTCAGGATTATTCTAATTATCCATCAAGATCTCTTGCAGAAGCAATGAGTCTTGGTTTAATTCCAATTGTTTCAAATACTGGCGAATCAAAATTAATGCTCCCCATCAATTACCCATACCTACTGGAAAGCGAAAATATTGAAACTAGACTTTTAAAAAGCCTAATTTTAATAACAAATTTAGAAAAAGAAAAAATAAATGAATTATCAAATAGAATTTTTAAATTTTCAAGAAAGAAATTTTCATCAAGTAAACAAATAAAATATTATTCATCAATTTATGATAAATTATCTTAAATTTGTTATGTATAAGTTTTTTATGAACTTAAATTCATAAAAATTTAATTAAGAAAGTTTTTATTCCTCAACTTTTAAAACGTTATATTAAATACAAATAAGTTTGTTTTTCATTAATACTATTTAGAAAAATGGTTTAAAAAGATATTAATTAAATTCCAAAATCGAAAACTTTTAATTATTAAGGTACCTCTGCGAGTAGGAATATTATTTAATTTTTAATTATTTCTAGCAAAGAAAAAGATTTCTATAAAACCACTTTATCAATTACTCCAAGTAGACACCTATCCTCCTCATTACTCATATTTTAGCGAAAAAGGATTAGTCAATTTAATGAAAAATTATGATTATGAATTAATAAGAAAAATGAAGTATTTAGATTATGAAGTAATATCTTTTGCAGATAGATTATCAATAGAAACTATTATAACATTTTTAATTAACTTTTGATTTCACCAATTTTATTTTTATACTCAAATTTAACAGGTCAGAAAGAATCTATTATTTTGTTTTTTAAGTTTTCTAAATAGAAACTTTGAAGTTTTTATTTTTTATAATTATCCTTAAATTAAGTAAATTTATATAAAGTATTTAATGATATATAATGGATAAATAAACAAAAAATTAAGACACAATAATATTCGAAATTAAATGCATTATTTAAAAAGCTCTTTAAACATAGATGAAATTATTAAAAATTTTAATAATGATTCATATGTAATAATTAAAAATTATTTTACAGAAGAAGAAATAATTAATCTACAAAAATATATTAAGCAAGATATTCTAAAAAGGCCAAAAGGTTATAAAGGTACTGCTGGAAATGATTCCTTTAAAGATACTCCTTTTGAATTTATTGAAACCAAAAATAAAATAATTAATATTCTTGAAGATATTAGAGAGAAACATTTTTCAATCAAATCTCCTAATAAAGAAATCTATAAAGTTTTAAGAATAAACACAGGCATAAATGAAAGTGTGAACAAACCATTTATGTTTCATTATGATGCCTATGTTATTTCCGCACTAATTCCTCTAATAATTCCTAATAGAGAAGATGGCTTAAATGGTAAATTTATAATTAGCGGTAGGAAAAGATTTTTTCATAAAAATTTTTTTCTTAATCTATTTGAAAAGGCTCTAATTCAAAATCCTTTAACAAGAATGATCTTAAAAATTAAATTTATACAGATTATTTTTGATGTGCAATTCATAAATTTGATTCCAGGCAATTTGTACTTATTCAATGGCTATCAGTCAATGCATACAGTTTCCAAAATGGGTAAAGATTCATTAAGAGCTACATTTCTATGCCATTATTCAGATCCTTTTTATAAAAACAAATTTATGAAATTTTTAGAGAATATTAATAAATACAGAATAATTAATAGAACTAAACTATGAAATCAAAAAAAGAAATATGTTATTAAATAATCTCTCAATAAATCGTACTGAAATAATATTTATTTTATTTTGTTATCCAACATTATATTTAGTTGTTTTTTTCTATCCCTACAGATCAAAGTTCTATAGAAGTATCTGCTGAAGTTCTTGATATAATTGATTGCTTTGAATGTTAATAATAAAAATTTAAATTCAAATGATTCCTTAA
>Ga0163109_10003901_pt1 | contig 11354 bp, 9 predicted proteins | sample CRUFie1St13metaG_FD_108704 | JGI IMG/M metagenome (GOLD analysis project Ga0163109, IMG submission 108704) | Marine microbial communities from the Costa Rica Dome - CRUD Field 142mm St13 metaG | ecosystem: Environmental > Aquatic > Marine > Oceanic > Photic zone | place: Costa Rica: the Eastern... | reverse complement strand
TCTGCCAATGCCAATTACACCGACATAACTATTGCTATCTAATGCTGAAATTTGCATTCTAAATGGAGCATTTTGATCAACCTTCGGAGCAGAGACTTTCGATGTAATCATATTTAATAAAGGCTTCATATCATTAGCCATTTGATCAAACTCATGTCCTGCAATTCCATTAATCGCTGATGTATATATAGTAGAAAAGTCTAATTGATCATCGGTTGCACCGAGATTATCAAACAATTCAAAAACCTGATCTAAAGCCCAGTGCGGTCTGGCTTCGGGACGATCAATTTTATTAATAACTACAATAGGATGAAGACCTTTTTCAAATGCCTTTTGTGTTACAAATCTAGTTTGAGGCATTGGACCATCAACAGCATCAACCAATAATAAAACTGAATCAACCATGGAAAGTACCCTTTCAACCTCACCTCCAAAATCTGCATGGCCGGGAGTATCAACTATATTTATTCTATGATCATTCCAATTTATAGCAGTATTTTTTGCAAGGATAGTTATGCCTCTCTCTCGTTCCTGATCATTAGAATCCATAATTCTTTCTGTGCTCATGCTTTTACGATCTAATGTTCCGGATTGTTGCAGCAATCTATCAACTAAGGTTGTTTTTCCATGATCAACATGGGCAATAATTGCAATATTTCTTAACTTTTCTTGATTCATGGCAGATTTTTGTTGATGCAGATTATAAGGGAATATAAGAAAAGAAATACCCTGATACTATGCTTATATAAAACTAAAAATTTAATTTCAATAGTGATAGAAAGAGTCCTATACGTGTTTACCTAAGTTCCATGAAATACCTTTTAAAAAATTATTAGCTGAACTCTTGGCTCCATCCTCTAGAGATGTTGCCATAACATCATTCCATCGATTTAAGTAACCGAATAGGGAGATGACTCCCATTATTTCAACAATATCATCATCAGACCAATGATCACGTAATTTTTGTTCACTTTCCTTGTTGATATTAACTGGGATCATGCTAGCCTCATGCGCAAACCTCAAGGCTGCTTTTTCTTTGTCACTAAAACATTTTTGATTTTCAAAATCCCACACATTTTCTAATCTTTCTTGACTAGCACCATAACGCTCTGCAGCTCTTATAGTATGAGCCTGGCAGTACCTGCATCCTGCTGTATTACTACTAACAAAAGCTATTAAGCGCTTAAATTCTGAAGTTAGATCCCCATGATTTTCCATCACTGCCATATTTAACTCCACAAATGCCTTTGCAATTGCAGGCCTTCTTTGCATAGTTAAAACTGAATTAGGGCAAAAGCCTAATGTTTCATTAAAAAAGTCAACCAGCTCTTTAACTTTTTCATCTGTAATATCTACTGGATTTACTAAAGGCATAAAAAAACCATAACATAATTTACTTTCATGGGCGCATGAATAATGATTCAATAAAGAGATGAGCAAAAAATTTAAGAAAGAGACTATTGCTTCAAAAGCAGGCATTGGAACAGACAAACAACATGGAGCTATTGTCCCACCGCTTTATTTAGGTACAAATTTTGAGTATGAAGAGATTGGTAAAGAACCGCCTTACGAATATACAAGGCAGGGAAATCCAACTAGAGATCACTTAATTCAAGCATTATCTGATCTTGAAGAGGGTTTGGGTGGAGAAATATTAAGCTCAGGCATGGCAGCAATTTCTTTAGTAGCAAATATTTTAGAGCTTAAAAGCAAAGTGATACTACCCCATGATTGCTACGGCGGGACCTTTAGATTATTTTCATCACTTGCAGCAAAAGGAATTCTTGATGTTTATTTTATTAATCAAGGTTGTAAGTCGTTTCTGGAGCAATCTATTGATGAGATAAATCCTGATTTAGTATGGATTGAATCTCCATCCAATCCTTTACTGCAGGTTGTAGATATTAAAAAAATAGCTAATAAGGCTAAAAACAACCACTCCTTAGTAGCGGTAGATAATACATTTTTATCTCCATCCCTTCAAAATCCATTGAAGTTAGGAGCAGATATTGTTATGCACTCAACAACAAAATATATAAATGGTCACTCAGATGTCATTGGAGGAGCTGTAATTACTAACGATTCTGAGATTTTGTCTAAATTAAAGTTTTGGGCTAATAATTTAGGTATAACAGGGTCTCCTTTTGATAGTTACTTAGCCTTACGAGGTCTCAGAACATTAAGCCTGAGGATGAAACAGCATGAACAAAATGCTTCCGCATTGGTTGAGTTATTATCGAACCATCCCAAAGTATCGCATGTTTATTACCCAGGTTTAAAACATCATCCATCTCATGAGATCGCAAAAAAACAACAAAGAGGATTTGGCGGAATGCTAAGCTTTGAAATCAAAAATGATTTGTCAGAAGTCAAAAATTTTATTGATAATCTAAATATCCTTTCACTCGCAGGATCCCTTGGAGGATTTGAGAGCCTTGTCGGTCATCCATACACTATGACTCATGCAGCGCTTACCGCTGAACAAAAAAAAGATATTGGTATTAAAGAGAATCTTATAAGAATATCAGCAGGCCTTGAGGATACTGAAGATTTGCTTGATGCTGTAAAGAAAGCTTTAGATTAGGAAAAAGATTTAATTTTTAATCTTTATCTTTATTATGCTTGTCTCTCCCAAGCGTATGCAGTTCTTGGTCAACACAATCAAAATAATCTGGCTGGGAAACTGGTGCACCAGTCTCAACTACATTTCCATCTTTTAATTTTCTAGCTCTTATCGGCCTACCTGATGGCGGACCAGATACTGCCAGGCAGGATGTTAATGCTGCACCTGAGTAGCCTTCAACGCCAAGATGAGAGTATGGATTTTTTGCTTGAGCGAATGGACTGACTTCCTTAACCTGACATCCAATTAACAAAAATAAAATAGGCAATGAAAAAATTACAAACGTATTTAAAGATTTCATTTCATAAGGATGTTAAATTAATTCACTACTGCAGAAGCCATTGATCCAGTATCGTCAAAAGCAGTAAAACTTTGAATGACTCCACCCTCAACTCTAAACATATGTAATGTTTCAGTGTTTAAGCCATCTGCAGTCATATCTGAATGAACAAACACCATGTTTCCATCTGAGTAGATTGCTTTATGTTCGATTTTAAAATTTGGCCAATGAACAGCAATGGGCTCAAAAACGTTTTTAATTACTGCCTCCGGTCCAACATGTACCCCAGTAGTTGGAATGTTTCCTAATACTGTAAAAGTTAGATCATCAGCATGGAGTGCGGTCCAACCCTCGGTATCGCCAGAGGCGAAAGTTGCGTAAGCTTTTTTTACAACATCTTTTGCATCCATCATTTTTTCATGATGACCTGCTGTGAGTGAAATTGATGACAGAATAAGAAGAGAGAAAAGTATATGTTTCATAATATATTTTGTAGTAATTTTAAAAAAATATACTAACATTCAATTGAAAAAAATGTAAACAACCAATACTAGCTACAAGAGCTGAATAAGATTACTTGTGTTTGTTGTGATCATAAGATCTATGACGACCAACGTCAAAACCTCTCTTTGCTGTATGTTTGGTTACCCTACCAGAGACTCTTTTTCTCCAATTCTTATAGGCCGAATGCTTTAAATTAGCTCTCATTAATTCCTTGACTGCCTGCTCATTAAGCCCAAATTGAGTTTTAATAGCATCAAAAGGTGTTCTGTCTTCCCATGCCATCTCAATTATTCTGGATATATCAGATTTATTCATTCATAAGATTATATTTTAATTAATACGATCTTTATCTATTTTTTAAAATGAAAAGTAATTAGTTATTTCTTCACTTACACTAGAGCCATAATGAAAATTTTTTTAATTAAATCTGTTCCAAAGACAAGTTGGAGTTCAGAAAAACCTCTAAATTATGCACCTAAACCTTTGACCTCGTTCATGCTTTGCTTCGGATTGGGATTATTTGGATTAGGTGAATCAATTATTATTACGGCAAGTGCTGGAATGAGTCCATGGACAGTCTTAGCAGAGGGTTTCTCTAAGACTTTTGGATATAGCATTGGTGAAATGACTTTCCTGATAAGTTTATGCGTATTAATTTTATGGATACCTTTAAAACAAACGCCGGGCATTGGGACCATTCTAAATGTAATTATCATTGCGGCTGTAATACAGTGGTCTTTACCATATTTACCTCATCCAGAAGATTTTTTGATAAAAGTATTACAAGCAATCATTGGAACTATGTTAGTGGGTTTCGCAAGCGGAATTTACCTTATTGCAAATTTAGGACCTGGTCCCAGGGATGGATTGATGACTGGCTTTCAAAGAGTCACAGGCTTGCCGATTGCTTGGGTAAGAGCTTCTATTGAATTAACAATAATTTTAATTGGTTGGAAATTAGGAGGAACTATAGGTCTTGCAACTTTGATCTTTGCCTTTGGTATTGGACCCGCTGTGTCAGCAGGTCTGTATACCGTTTCTGCAATATCTAAAAAATAATTTCCAAAAAAAAAGGGTGCCAAAGCACCCTTTTTAGTTTCAAGATTAAATCTTAGAAATTATATCCAGCTTTGACATACCAGAAAGCTCCTTCAATGCCATATGGAGAAGTTTCATAATAGATTCCTCCAAGTACATTACCAGGAACGCCTTCACCAGCAGCCCCTGATGAACCATCAATTTTTAAGGCTTCTGTATCAAATAAGTTTTGAACACCAGCTGAAACATAGAAGTTATCAGATAGATCAATGCTTACAGATGCATCAACAGTCCACTCAGCATCTGAGTCTGTACCAAACCAATCAGCATGTACTGCATAATACTCACCGTAATAATTAGCACGAACAAATGAGCTAACTTTATCACTCCAAGTTTGAGCAACAGTTATTGTCATTCTGTCTTCAGGAAGACCTTCTTCTAATCTTTTAACTTTTGAAGCACCGGTTACTGCACCAGAGTTAGTAACCTCTGTCTCAGTATGGTTCCAAGCAGCACTTATATCAGCATCAGCTCCTAATAAAACTGTGCTGTATGTTGCAACCAAATCAAAACCAGTGGTTTCTGTATCAAAATCATTGGTAAAGTAATTAACTTGACCAATTAGCTCTGGATTAGGAATACCCGCTGCGCCCATTGCTGTGACCTGAGCAGCAGTTGGAGCTGCATTACTAGTTAAAGCAACCCTATCTTCTAACTCAATCACGAAGTAATCAGCTGTAAGCGATAATTCTCCAGCATTGTAAACAATACCAAATGATGTATTGGTAGCTTCTTCAGGCTTTAACTGTCCAGCACCTAACTTAAAGCCAGGAAGTGTTTGAGCTTGTGTTAATTGCCCATCAACAAGTGTTGTTTGAGTGTTTACAACATTCACCTGTCCTTGGGTTGGTGCTCTGAAACCTGTGCTTGTTGAAGCACGCCATGCCAAGTTATCAGAAACCTGATATCTAGCATTAAGTTTAAAGTCGTTAGTATCACCGAACGATGTGTAGTCCTCATATCTGAAAGAACCGCCAAGAAGGAAAGCATCACTTACTTGATTTTCTAAATCAACATATAAACCATAACTTCTTCTTGTAAAAGCTCCCTGAGAGTCAGGAGAGAAACCTGCAAATCCGTGTGAACCCACATTAAATCCTTGAAGTGCATATTTGCCTGCTTTCCAAGAAGCCTCCTCACCTGAGATAACTTCAAATGTTTCCTCTCTCCACTCAGCACCGTAAGCAACTGTCATAGAATCAACTTGTCTTGTTAAATCAAAGTTAAAGACTTTTTCTAATTCGATGTATGAACCAGTATAAAAATTTCGAGGAGTATCAGGACCCATAGATGGGTTAACGGTATTATTCAAACCAAAGTCAGCTTCGTTTCTTCCAACTGATCCACTTAAATCGTATGAATGACCAGCTAAGAAGCCTTCAGTGATATCACCTCTTCTACCTATTGTTAAGGAAGTATCAGTAATGTTACCCAAGAATCTTGGAGTGTATCCACCTGGTGCAATTTCATTCATTAGGAAACAGCTTGGATCTGCCATAATAGCGTCTCTCATAGCATAATCGGATGGATCGACTTGACCTGAAGCACCTGTTCCATATGCACAAGTACCATCAATATTACCAACAGCTCTGTAATCACCTATAGTGAATACGCCACTTCTGCCGTCTGGATTACGATAGTAGAATCCACCATCTACGTCTCTTTCTGAATAGTTACCGAACATGTATGACTCTGAACCATCACTGTTAGTAACTCCTGAATTCATAAAGAAGGTCACATCATCATCAACCTTCGGGGCGCCCCAAATTTGACATGGATTTGCGACAGCAGTATTTCCACCTGCAACTAAAGACGCACAGTCAGGTCTTTGCTCACTTCTTGAAGTATCATCAGCTTGTCTGATCTGGAAACTTGTTGTAACAAAACCGTCTTGACCTAGGGGCATACCATATTTTCCAGCAATAGTAGTAGTGTTGCCGTCACCTTCGGTATATTCACCCATTTTATAAGATAGGCTTCCACCCTCAGAAATATCATCTAGCACAAAGTTGATTACTCCAGCAATAGCATCTGAACCATATTGTGCTGAAGCACCATCTCTCAATACTTCGACTCTTTTAAGAGCGATAGCTGGAATTACAGAAATATCCGCACCCTGAGAACCATCATTTACTCCACCACCCTGGAAAGCAATAACTGAAGCGTGATGTCTTCTCTTGCCGTTTGTGAAGATCAATGTAGCATCAGCTGACAAGCCTCTTAAATTTGCAGGACGAATCATACTTGCAGCATCACTAATTGGCTGCAAATGTACGTTCAATGAAGGAATGCTACCTTGAAGCTGCATTAAAAGATCGTCTGTACCTGTCTTACTGATATCATCAGCACTTAGTACGTCAACCGGAACTGGTGAGCTAGAAACTGATCTTGGCTTACCACGAGTACCGATACTGACAACTTCCTCTACGAATTCAGCATCTTGAGCAAATGAATCTACTGTAAAAACAGAACTTACAGCAATAATTGTTGTAAAGAATAGCCCTTGAGCAATTCTAATAGCTTTATTTAACATATTTTTCCCCTAAGATTAAAAAAATCATATAAATGTATGCAATTTATACACTAATTTAACCATTTTGGCGAATATTGCAGAGATTCAAGATTTGTTAATCATTTCTTGTTTAGCATTTATTGATTCAAAAAACCAAGATAAGATTAATAAATGAACATCAAAAAGCTTTTTTTAACCATATTTTTCATTGCTAACTCTCATGGTTTTTTATATGCAATTGAAGATCCTTTTAATGCATATATTCTTTCTATTGATAACTATTCAAATGGAAAATTAATTAACGTAGCTATAAAAGATAATATTGATCTTGCAGGATATCCTACAACAGCTGGTTCCATAGCAATGTTAGATAATATTCCAAAAAATGATGCGTTTATTGTAAAAAAGCTAAAACAAAATGGTTTTCATATAAGTGGAAAAACTAATTTAAGTGAATGGGCAAACTTTAGATCTGAAAAATCCATAAGCGGTTGGTCTAGTCACGGAGGCCAAACTATAAATCCTTTTGGAAAAAATCTTAATCCGTGTGGATCTAGTTCTGGTTCAGCCGTAGCTGTTGCCTCAGGTTTAGTGGATGTAGCAATCGGCACTGAAACAAATGGTTCAATATCATGTCCAGCATCGGTAAATGGGATAGTTGGATTTAAGCCTACAGTTGGATTAGTCAGCAGGCATGGCATTATTCCAATATCATCTACTCAGGACACGGCAGGTCCCATGGGGAAATCAGTAAAATTAGTAGCTAAAGTCTTGGAGGCTATAGCAGGCCCAGATATTAAAGATGCAGCAACTTTATTAATACCGAAAGATTTTAATTATGACTTCACGAGTGAATTAGAAAATAATAACATTGCTGGAAAGAGATTGGGATTATTAAGATCCGGAGAAAATTACGATGCTGCGAATCAACTTTTAGAACAAATAACTGATCTTGTTAACAAGTTAGGCGGTACTGTTGTAGAGATAGATGATCCTAGAATTTATCCTAGTGAAGATGAATATTTTTTATTGTTGTATGAGTTTAAAATTGGTTTAGAAAACTATCTATCGCAATCTACAAGCTCTATCAAAACATTACAGTCTCTAATTGATTTCAATAATGCCAATGCAAAAAAAATGATGCCCTATTTTGAACAAGAAATTTTTCATAAAAGTGTTGAAACGGTTGATATGACTGATGAATACAAGCAGGCTTTACAAATGGTAATATCAGTTAGAGACGAGCTCGATACCTTGCTTGAAAAAAATAATCTTGATGGATTAATTGGTTTGACTAGAAACCCTGCATGGAAAATTAACATTGAAGGCGGAGATGGAGCCGCTATGTCAAATCAAATGAGTTTTGGTAATGGAGCTTATGCTGCTATAGCTGGATATCCCCATTTAACAATTCCATTAGCTTCAATTGATGGCTTGCCAGTTGGAATTTCAATCATTGGATCAGCCTGGTCTGATGCTGAAATATTAAAAATGGGATTTGATTTAGAATTTAATAGACAACATTTTTAAACATCTTAATTAATAAGAGAGATATCTTCTTTATTTAATAAGTCTCTATCTAAAGCATTTAAGAGGGGTTTTAAATTTTTTGCATATGGTTTCCAACGACCCATGCCGGACTTATTTATAGGCTGTCTTACCTGCTCAGAACTAGCAGTTCGAACTGATCTATCTGTTTCATAAAATGAAATACATGCTTCTTCGAATGGCAAATCAAGAAAATCAAGCATTCTCTTGACCTGACCTTCAAGATCTTCAATAACATCCTCATTATTTACTCTTAAAATTTTATTTGGCAGAACTTTATCCCAATGATCCATTAACTTTACATAACTTTTATAGTAATTGCCTGCCTCAGCAAGACCATAAGTAAATTCCTGACCTTGCGCAAATAATTGCTTAAACATACTGAAGCAGCAATCTAACGGATATCTTCTTGCATCAATGATTTTCGCATTTGGCATTATTAAATGTATTAGACCAATATGTCTAAAGTTATTTGGCATCTTATCAGTGAACATAGGTGCATCTTTTCTATGCATCCTGGTTTCATCTATATATTTCTTTCCAAGAGACTCTCTCTGGTCTTGAGTGAGTGAGGTCATGCTTTTTGGATAATTTCCTAATTTTCCATAGATGTCATCTCCTCTTAAACTTTGAGCAATAGAGAGTATATTTGGAAGTTCTAGAGTTCCATCAATCATTGAGTGAGATGCCAAAATTTGCTCAATAAGTGTTGAGCCAGCTCTAGGTAAACCTAAAATAAATATAGGATCTTTTGTCTGATGGCCTCCGCTGCCAAGTTTCTCAAAAAATGCTTCATCACAAACATCTATCTGAGCTTGAAGTTCTGCATCCATGCGATCTATGGAATATCTGCTCTGATCATTTTTGATTTTGTTACCCTTTTCAAGATGAAAAAACGCTTCATCAAAATCGCCTATCGATTCACAGGCTTGAGCAAGAGCAAAGTGAAAGTAAGCTTTGTCCCTAAGAGAAAGATCCACTCTGCTAGCTTGATCCCGCATAGCGTTAAGTTCAGCTGTATTGAAGGAATAGGTTTTCAAATTTGCCAGCGAAAAAAATGCCTCACCGTGGTCTGGTTTAATCTTATATGCTGACTGATAACTTTGAATTGCTTGATCAGTCTTTCCGAGTGTTTTTTGAGCATGTCCCTTAGATGTATGCGTACTAAAATTGAATGGATTTTTCTCTAATATATGATCAAATAATTTTATAGCTTCAGCATGGTCTCCGTTTTGCATAATTTCGCTAGCTTTCTGGGCTTGATAATTCATGTTTTCAGGGAATTGATCGCATAAAATATTTACTTGCTCCATAGTTTTGGTGAACTTTTGTTTTTTTCTTAAAACCATTGCATATTTCATTCTTAATTCACCATCATTTGGATCAAATTCAACTGCTTTTTCAAGCAAAAACTCAGCATCATCAAAGTAACCCATCCTGTTTGCTATTTCTGATAAGAGAGACATTGCATAGGTGTGAGTGGGATTTTTCTTTAGAAAGGCTCTACATTTTGTTTCAGCTAAACCCAGTCTTCCCTCATTAAGAATTTGATCGATATAAAGCAAGGATGGTGGGAGAGATTCGAGTTTTTTTATTTGTTGATGGGCATGATCAGCTGCCGGCTGATTCTTATTTTTAACAAAATATTGATAGAGCAATTTCCATGAAGCTAAAAGAGCTGGATTTAATTCACATGCTTGTCTGTAATTAACGACAGCTTTCTCCTCATTCCCCATATCTCTGTTGATATGGCCTAGCTCTTGGTAAGCGCGCCCCATATCTGGAGCATTTAATAACAAACGTTCAATATATTTTTTTGATTCATCAAATTTTTTTAAATATCTAGATGACACAGATGCAAGATAAAGACTATCAATATTGTCAGGATTTTCTTTTAAAATTATTTCAAAAAGATTAAGTGCATCCTCAAATCTATTTTCTTTTACAGCTTGCGTTGCATCACTTAAATCAACTGACAAGGAGGCGTTATTAGAATTAAAATTATTTTCTTTCATTTGATGAAATTTTAGCAAAAAATGTTATTGATGATTTATAAAACTAAAAAGGGAGCAAAAGCTCCCTTTTTAATTCTTAATTTATCTTAATTAAAAAATCGCTTGAATCTTACACCAACAGTTGTCGGTCTTACAATTCCAACTCTTTGCCTATCAAAAACAAAGGTATTAGCAATTTCTGCTCTCTCGTCAGTCACATTATCTATGTAAACTTCTGCCAACCATGCGTCATTGCTTACACCTGCACGAATATTCATCATGCTGTAACTATCTTGAGGAGCCTTATTTGGTTCCATTACATCAGAAACACTGTCATCTGATACAGTTAATTGAGCCTGAAAATGTCCAGTATTGCCTGAGGACATACCCCACTCTTTTCTTGCACTTATATTACCTTGAAAACCAGGAGCGAAAGCTAGTTCAGATCCAACTTTAACGTCATCAGTCGGCACCAATTTCTTAGTAATCTCTGTATCAAGGAATGAGAAGGCACCTGAGAGTATCCAACCATCCATGTCAGGATAATAGATAAAGTCACCTTCAAGTCCTGTAATTTCTGCATCAGCAGCATTATCTGAGAAGAACAAGTTAACAATACTTGGATCAAAAACAGTTGTTTGGAGACCGGTTACATCAACCATAAATACACTACCATTAAATCTAAGCCTTCCGTCTGCTAGTAAGGTTTTCCAACCAAACTCTAGATTTACTACTTCATCGGAATCAACAGCTGGTTTCACAGTGTAGCTTCCATCTGCAGTTGATCTGCCAACT
>Ga0163109_10003898_pt1 | contig 11357 bp, 9 predicted proteins | sample CRUFie1St13metaG_FD_108704 | JGI IMG/M metagenome (GOLD analysis project Ga0163109, IMG submission 108704) | Marine microbial communities from the Costa Rica Dome - CRUD Field 142mm St13 metaG | ecosystem: Environmental > Aquatic > Marine > Oceanic > Photic zone | place: Costa Rica: the Eastern... | reverse complement strand
CGGCGTGCTGAAAACGTCTTTTGGCGTTTCGCAAGCCTATGCTTGAACATCAGACGAACGTATGAGCAGACTGGTGTGGAGGCAGATTTTTTCTCGGGAGAAACGACATGAAACCATCCATTCTTGCCACGGGGCTCATGAGCATGGTTGCTCTCGGCTTCAGCCACGCTGCTTCGGGGCAGTTGGTTGACGCCACCGACCCGTTCTCAATCATGAAACTGATCCAGGAGGACGGCTATCAGGCGAGACTTGAAACCGACAGCACCGGGGATCCGATGATTACCGGCCGGCTGGGCTCTGCGAACTGGAGCATGTATTTCTACGGCTGCGAGAATAACCGAGACTGCAACTCGGTCAGCCTGAGCTCCGGCTTTGATCTTGCCGACGGTCTGTCGGCGGAAAGCGCCAACGCATTTAACTACGAGTGGCGCTGGGCGAGCGTAGAGCTGGATGAGGAAAACGATCCCTTTCTGAGGATGGACATCAACCTGGTCTACGGCGTCAGCGAAGATACTTTCCGGGACAGCTTCGACACCTGGCGCATCGTGCTGGAAAAGTTCGTCACCTTCATTGATTGGTGACTGCCTGCCGCAGCACCGGTAGACAGACAGGATGCCCGGTCCACCCGTTATTGAGGTCCTAGGAGATCCTGCCCTACCGGCACAGGTCGACGTTGTCGTTGTCGGCGGCGGGATCGTGGGCACCTCGGCGGCGCTCGAACTGGTCGATCAGGGCCTGAGCGTCGCGCTCTGCGAGAAGGGTGGTATCGGGCACGAACAGTCGAGCCGGAACTGGGGCTGGGTCCGGGCCGGTGATCGCGACGAACGCGAGCTGCCGCTGATGATGCACGCGCTGGATCTGTGGGACAGCATGCACCAGCGCACCGGTCGCGACGTCGGCTTCGTCCGCTCCGGCATCACCTTTGCCATCCACTCCGCGCAGGAAGCCGCCCACCTCGAACGCTGGCGCAAGGCTGCATCGGAACACGGCGTTGTCGCCGAGATGCTGACAGAAGCCGCCCTCGCCCACGCGTTTCCGAACGCGCCCAAAACCGGCTTTGGCGCCATGGTCACGCCGCTTGATGGCCGCGCTGAGCCGCAGAAGGCGGCGCCCGCCATTGCTGAAGCCGTGCGTGCGAAGGGCGGCCATATCCTCACAGCCTGTGCTGCGCGTGGGTTTGAAACGAGCGCTGGCCGCGTCAGCGCCGTCGTTACCGAACGCGGCCCCATTGCCTGCGAGGCGGCTGTCATTGCCGGCGGGGCGTGGAGCAAGCTGCTGTGCCGGCAGCAGGGGCTGCGGTTCCCGCAGTTGAACATCCTCAACGCCGTGGTCCGCACAGAGCCGCTGGCGGGCGGACCGGAGGGCGCGTTCTGGTCTGAAGACTTTGCCTTTCGCAAACGGCAGGACGGCGGCTACACCATCGCCAACGGTTCCGCGAACATTGTCGATCTGGTGCCGGACAGCCTTCGCTACGGCCTGCAGTTCACCGACCTCATCCGTGCGAACCGGGCATCGATGAAGCTGCGGTTGGGGCGCCAGTTTCTGGCCGAGATTCCGATGATGTGGCGCGCCGACCTTGATCGCCCTGGCCCCTTCGAGCGCACCCGTGTGCTCGACCCCCGACCCTCGAAGCGCTTTACCGTCGATCTCCTGCGCCAGCTGGGCGAGCAGTGGCCATTCTTTGCGCAGGCCACCATCGCGCAGGCGTGGGCAGGCTACATCGACATGACCCCGGACGAGATACCGGTGATTTCGCCACTCGACGCGGTGCCGGGTCTGTTTCTGGCGTCGGGGTTCTCTGGCCACGGCTTCGGCCTGGGCCCGGGCGCAGGTCGCCTGGCAGCCGATCTGGTCACCGGCAACACCCCCATCGTCGATCCGACGCCGTTCCGGTTTTCCCGCTTCAGCGACGGCTCATCGATCGATGTCCATGACGGTCGCCGCGGCGCCGAAAGGGCAGCAAACCTCTAATCAAAAGGCCGTTTTGTCGGGGCGCGAGAGGTTTCGACCTTACCGTTTAGTGATCTCCGACCCGTGAAACTATCACTTGCAGTTCTGCTGAAAGTCGCCGAATTTGCCTCTATTGCAGTCACAGTGCGATTTGTTTGCTTGTAGTATTTACACGTGGTGGCGATCACTTTCGAAACACTAAAAGCATTCATGTCCGACCTACTGACCTACAGACTGCTGGACGCCGTGGCACGCTACGGTTCGATCCGCCGGGCGGCCGAGAAATCCGCCATTACCCCCTCTGCCCTGAACCGCCGGATCCTCAATCTCGAGGAAGAATACGGCACGCCACTGTTCGAGCGCACCAACGCCGGCATGCGTCCAAACGTGGCCGGGGAGCTGGTGCTGACCTTCGTGCGCAAGCAACTGGCCGAGCTGAGCAAGGTCAAGTCGCAGATCGCCGACCTCAGCAGCCTGCGCATGGGTTCGGTGAACCTTGCCGTCTCGCCCGCGCTGCTGCCCGCCTATCTCCCGGGCAAGGTGCAGCGCTACCAGTCCGAGTTTCCTCAGGTCGATTTCAAGGTCCATGAAGTTCTGAGCGGGGAGGCCGAACCGCTGCTCATGAACTACGAGGTCGACCTTGCTCTGGTCATGGACTCACAGTTTTCACCCGACACGACAATGGTGGGTGAGATGAACCTGATCGTTCAGGTCATCATGGATGCCGGCCATCCGCTTGCCACGCGAGAGCAGCTGAAAATCTCTGACCTGACCGCCTATCCGCTCGCGCTGCCCAGCGAGAACAGCAATCTGTTCATGCACCTCGAACGGCTGATGCTGGCCAGCCAGATCCATCTGAAACCGCAGATCCAGTGCTCTCACGCTGCCTTCATCCAGCAATGCACCAAGGGTTCTGAGCTGCTGAGCTTCATGCTCACCCCGAACAACGAGGACCGCAACCTACCGGACGGACTGGTGGCGCGGCCCTTGGCGCATCGGAAAGCCAGCATCTGCGCCAAGCTGCTGCAGCTCAAGGGCCGGACGCTCTCAGTCGCGGCCTCAAGGTTCCTTGAAATGATCGCGGCAGATTTTGACTTTGTTGCCTCGTCCGACCGCAAGGCGACGGCCGACTGAGCCACCCCGTTCACGCCGCCGGCACCAGTGCGTCACTCAGATCGAGATCAGCTCGCGCAGCCGGGTAATATCTCCGGCGCTGGCCATGTCGGTTCGCAGGCTGGAGATGACCTCTCCCCTGCGCATGATGGTAAAGGCGTCGGCCAGCTCTCTGGCCCAGTCGAAATACTGCTCAACCAGAATAATCGACATGGCGCCCTCGTCCTTGAGCTCCTGAATCACATTGCCGATCAGCTGGATGACATTGGGCTGAATCCCCTCGGTGGGCTCATCGAGGATCAGCACCTTGGGCCGGGTGATCAGGGCTCGGGCGATCGCAAGCTGCTGCTGCTGGCCGCCGGACAGGTCCCCGCCCCGCCGTCCCATGAAATCAGCCAGAACCGGGAACATCCGGAAAATGCGGTCGGGGATGCCCCACTCTGACCGCGGCAGGCAGGCGAAGCCGGTCTTGAGGTTTTCCTCGACCGTCAGTCTGGGGAAGATCATGCGCCCCTGCGGCACGTAACCGAGGCCTGCGCGCGCGATCTGGTGGCGCTGAACCCGGCCAAGATCCTGCTCGCCCAGGGTAATCTGTCCGCCGGTGATGGGGTGAAGGCCGACGATAGCCTTGAGCAGGCTGGTCTTGCCGACACCGTTGGAGCCCATGACGCAGGTCACCTCTCCCTGCCGGGCCTCCAGCGAGACCCCGTGCAGGATCTGGGACTGGCCATAGGCGAGGGAAACGTCGTTAACGACCAAGGTAGACATCGATTACATCCTCATTTCTGACCACGTCGTCCATCGAGCCTTCTGCGAGCACCATGCCTTCGTTGAGCACCGTCACCCGGCACGACAGGTTGCGCACAAATTCCATGTCGTGCTCGATGACCACCACGGCGCAGGTTTCGGCGACATTGCGGAGGATCGTGACGGTCCGGTCACGCTCGGCCGGGGTCATGCCCGCCGCCGGTTCATCGACCAGCAGCAGGCGCGGCTGCTGGGCCAGGACCATGCCGATTTCCAGCCACTGCTTCTGTCCGTGGGACAGGCTGCCGCTAGCAACATCGAGCACGTCAGACAGATGGATCAACCCAGCGATTTCATGGATGCGGTCCCTGTCGCCCGCGGACATCCGGTAGGCAATGCTGGCGCTCGGAGACCGGGGATTGGCCAGCGCGAGGGTCAGGTTTTCGAAGACGGTCTGCTCCTCGAACACCGTGGGCCGCTGGAACTTCCGCCCGATGCCCAGCTGGGCGATGCTCGCCTCCGTCCGACGCAGCAGATCGGTGGCACCGAACATGACCCGACCCCGGTCCGGCCGGGTCTTGCCCGTCACCACGTCCATGAAGGTCGTCTTGCCCGCGCCGTTGGGGCCGATGATGGCGCGCAGTTCCCGTTCGGCAACGGCGAAGGACAGGTCATTCAGCGCCTTGAAACCATCAAAGGACACGGTCACCGACTGGATCATCAGCAGCGATGAGCCGGAGTTGAGATCTGGGTTGCCGTAGCCGGAAAGCGCCCGGCTGGGCTGGTGCTCGGGTGCGGGTGCCATGTTCAGCGTCATGGGCGGGTATTTGGACTTGAGTTCGGTCATGCGCTGGCCACCACGTGCTGCGCCTTGGCGGCGTCTTCGGGTTGCCCGACTGCGCCTGCCGTCCCGCTGCCGGGCGTCGTGGGGTCAGCATCCGCCACGACCCATCCCCGCAGCAACCGTCGCCAGATCAGCGCGAGCATGCTGTGCCACAGACCCATCAGGCCCCGGGGCATGAGCAGCGTCACCAGGACAAACAGCAGACCCAGCACGATCGGCCAGAACTCGGGCCACGGCACGCCGGAAACATCGATCGAAACGACGCCGAAGCCAATCTGGTTGATCCAGCCGCCAGTCAGCGCCGAGCGCAGCAGGTTGACGGCGACCGCGCCGACAATGGCACCGTAGATAAGCCCTCGCCCGCCCAGAGCGACCCAGACAGCGACCTCGATCGACTTCAGCGGGCCGAAGCTGTCCGGGTTGATGATCCCGGCCTGCGGCGCGAACAGGGCGCCCGCGACCCCCGCCATCATTGCGGAGACAACAAAGGCGAAGACCTTGTAGCCCTCGACCGCGTAGCCCAGAAACCGGATGCGGTCTTCGTCATCCCGGATGCCGCGCAGCACGCTGCCGAATTTCGACTGGGTCAGGAACAGGGTCAGCACGTAGCCCGCCATCAGCGCGATGCCGGAGGCGATGAACAGCGTGGCCTTGGTCGATGTCTCGGTCATCGACGCGCCGAGGACGTTCTGCAGCCCCGAGAGGCCGTTGTTCCCGCGCAGGCCGAATTCATTCATGATGAACAGGTAGCCCAGCGCCAGCGTCAGCGCCTGCGTGATGATCGACAGGTAAACCCCCGTCACCCGGCTGCGGAAGGCCAGCCAGCCGAAACCAAAGGCGAGCAGCCCGGGGACCACCAGCACCATCGCCGCCTGAAACCAGAACTGGTCGGCCAGCATCCAGAACCATGGCCAGGGGTCTTCGCCCTGCCCCACGACCGAGAAAATCGACTGCTTGACCGCATCATCCCGGGCGATGGGATCGGTGATCTGGGCGAGTTTCTCATCGGCGGTGGCGTAGATCAGGTTCATGCTGATGGCGTAGCCGCCCAGCGCGAAAAACGCGCCGTGGCCCAGCGAGAGGATGCCGCAGAACCCCCAGACCAGGTCGAGCGCAACCGCCAGCAGCGCAAAGCACAGGATCTTGCCGAACAGCTGCACCATGGCATCGGGCAGCCACCCGCCGCCGCCGGCGTAGGACTGGTTGGCCATGGGCACGAACACCATGAAGGCGGTGAGCAGGGCGAAGACCACCAGCATCGAGAGAAAGGGGCTCATCCGGCTGTAGCGCTGGCTCAGACCCTCGTATCGTTCGAAGCTCATCATAGCTCGGCGGACCTCCCTTTCTGGGCGAACAGGCCTCTGGGTCTGAACTGGATAAAGCCGATGATCGCGACCAGAATGATGGCCGTCGCGAGCAGCGTGTTGTTCGGAAAAATCGGCTCCACAAGCTTGGTCGCCATGCCCACAAGGCCAGCGCCGACCAGCGCGCCCCACAGGCTGCCGACCCCGCCGATGACGATCACCATGAAGCTCGGAATGATCAGGGTGACGCCCATGTCGGGGTTGATCTTCAGCACTTGCGACAGCACGGCGCCGGCCAGACCGGCGATCCCCGACCCGAGGCCGAAGGTCAGAAAATCAACCCGGCCCGAGTTGATCCCCATGGTGTTGGCGATGGGCCGGTTCTGGGTCACGGCGCGCATCTCCAGCCCGAAGCGTGAGCGCTGCAGGAACGCCAGCAGGCCGAAGAACACGGCCAGCGCCACCACAAACACGAAGATCCGAGGCGTGGTCAGGCCGAGGATCGGATTGAGCGCAACATTCCCCGCCAACCAGTCCGGCGTGATCACCGGACGGTTCTGCGGGGTGAAGATCAGGCGGAAGGATTGCTGCAGGACCAGCGAAACCCCGAAGGTCGCCAGCAGCGTTTCCAGCGGCCGGCCGTAGAGGAAGCGGATCACCGTGCGCTCGAGGATCACGCCGGCCGTAAACGCCAGACCGAAGGCCAGGGGGATCGACAGCAGCAGGGCGACGCCCGGCATGCCCGGCAATTGCGATTGGACGACAAAGGTCGTGTAGGCGCCGATCATGATGAACTCGCCATGCGCCATGTTGATCACCCGCATCACGCCGAAGGTGATGGCGAGACCAATGGCGGAGAGCAGCAGCACCGAAGCCTGCGACAGGCCGAACAGCAGATTGTTGCCGAAGTTGTTCAGGTCGACGAGGTTGTTGATGGCATCAAGCCGCTCAGCCGCGGCAGCAACCACCTCCGGCGCGCGCGTGGGTGTGTCGACCAGCCGTTGCACCGCGCCTCGCACTGTCGGCTCAAGCCGGTTCCCCATGGTCGCCAGCTGCACCAGAACGCTCTGGTCATCGCCAACGGCAAGGGTGGCGATGATGAGGCTGTTTTCGAGGGCCGTCCGGGCACCGGCGTCGGTCTCCGCGTCCAGCGCCGTTGCCAGCAGGTTCAGAGCAGCTTCGTTCGGTTTCTTGGCGAGCTGTTCGGCGGCGGCCTTTCGCGCCGCTGGATCAGGATTGCTCAGCTCCAGCGCTGCCAGTGCGGGGCGCAGGATCGCCTTGATCGGCGTCGAATTCTTGACCTTCTTGGTGTCACCCGGTTCAGCCTCGGCCACTGGCTCACCGGTGAACAGATCGAGCAGGCTCAGGCCCGTGTCGGTCTCTTCGACCACGACAATGAGATTGTCGCTCTTGCGGAAGTGGATATCACCGGCGATCCAGGCTTCGAGAATGGCCTTGGTCTGGGGCTCACGGGTGGCTGCGGTCAGGCCCGCAAGCTCTTTGACTGTCGCGGTTTTACCGGCGGCCAGGTCATCGGCACGGGTCACAAATATGTCCTGCAGTGTCTGTGACTTCACCTGCAGTGGGAGCAGCAGCAGGGCTGCAACAAGGGTAAGCAGAAACGAGCGCATCGAGCCGCCCCTTCACGTACTGAGAGCAAGGGCGAACCTGCGCGGCGATCGGATGCCCAGCTCATGTAAAGACTGTTTGAGGTCGCCGTCCCGCCCCGGGCGCTTGCGCCCCGGTGCCGGAACGGCTGAAGCGAGGCGGGTGGCGTGGAGCGGGAGAGGCGGTTTGAAGCCCGGCACGAGGCCGGGCTTACCGAGGGCTCCGCTGAGGAGGCAAAGCGACGGAGCCCGTTACCAGGGAAACCCTAGTAGTTCTGGCCGAAACACTCACCGGTTTCGGTGTCGTAGTTCCCGCAGTCGATCTCGCTGTCTTCCCAGTTGGAGATCCGGGTCGCGGACGCGGCGAGGAAGTCGGTCCAGGCATCGCCCGGGACTTCAGCGGTCTGCGAAACGATGTCGAACTGACCATCTTCCTGAATTTCACCGATAAGCACCGGCTTGGTCAGGTGGTGGTTGGGGAGCATGGTCGCGGTGCCACCGGTCAGGTTCGGTACGGACATGCCGTAGATGTCGTCCTGCCACTCGGCGTAGTCTTCAGAGCCAGCGGCTTCGACGGCCTGTGCCCAGAGCTGGAAGCCGATGTAGGTTGCTTCCATCGGGTCGTTGGTCACGCGGTCTTCGTCGCCGATGAACGCCTTCCAGGTTTCAACGAATTCATCGTTCACGGCGGCGTCTGCCGACTGGAAGTAGTTCCAGGCTGCGAGGTGGCCGACCAGAGGACCGGTATCGAGGCCGGAGAGTTCTTCTTCACCGACGGAGAAGGCGACAACCGGGATGTCTTCGGCCGAAATGCCCTGGTTTGCCAGTTCCTTGTAGAACGGCACGTTGGCGTCACCGTTGATGGTGGAGATCACGCCGACGCTCTTGCCCGATGCGGACAGGTCCTTGACCTTGGAAACGATGGTCTGCCAGTCGGAGTGACCGAAGGGCGTGTAGTTCACGAAGATGTCTTCTTCGGCGATCCCGGCATCCTTCAGGTACTGCTCAAGGATGGTGTTGGTCGTGCGTGGGTACACGTAGTCGGTGCCGAGCAGGGCGAAGGACTCGATCCCCAGTTCTTCGAGGAAGTAGTCGACCGCAGGAATAGCCTGCTGGTTCGGCGCAGCACCGGTGTAGAACACGTACTTGGAGGATTCTTCACCCTCGTACTGGACCGGGTAGAACAGCGGCACAGACGCCAGCTCTTCGATCACCGGCAGCACGGACTTCCGCGAAACCGACGTCCAGCACCCGAAGATGATGTCGACGCCCTCGATCTCGATCAGCTCGCGCGCCTTTTCGGCGAACAGAGGCCAGTCAGACGCCGGGTCGACGACAACGGCTTCGAGCTTCTTGCCCAGCAGGCCGCCCTTCTTGTTCTGCTCTTCGACCATCATCAGAACCGTGTCTTTAAGCGTGGTCTCGGAGATCGCCATGGTGCCGGACAGGCTGTGCAGCACCCCGACCTTAATCGTATCATCATCAGCGTAGGCTGCCTGTGCAGCCAGGGTCAGTGCAGCGACCCCCGCAAGCTGTCGGACGTGTTTAAACATTCTAAGTCCCTTTTGGTTTTGAGTTCGATTTTCGGGCGCGTGGTGGTGCGCTCGCGGCAACCATAGAAGGGAGGATTTTTGGGGGTCTAGTGCTGGTTCACGTCCACCTTGTTGCGTTTCCGACAACACCGTGGAAGCGAGGCCCGGCGGGCTTGGGTCCAGCCCGTCAGGCAGTAGCGCTACCGCTGCGCGGCATTGGCCGAAATGGCAAAGCCCACGAAGGAAAGCGTGAAGATCACGATCATCACGGGCAGCGCGGTCCAGCCGCTGGTGGCAATGAAAAAGCCGATGATCGGCGGCCCGGTCAGGGCGCCGACGCTGCCAATCTGGGCGATTAGACCATTGGCCGGACCAATCCTTTCAGGGCTTGGAACCAAGCGGGGCACGGCGGCGAAAACCGAGGCCACCAGCACGCCGGTTGCAAAGATCGCCAGCGCCGCAAAGGCGACGGTGACGGGAACCGCTGCAGCCGAATGGAAGGCCGGAAAGGCGCTGGCCAGCAGCAGCGCAGCGGCACCCAGCACGATCCTGTTCTCGCTGATCCGGTTCGCGACCCAGCCATAGAGAAGACTGCCCAGAATGCTGGTCATCGCCACCGCGCCGGTGATGCCGCCTGCGGTTCGCTGAGAGTGCTCATGGCGCTCCATCAGGAACACCGGCAGCATGCTCAGCAGGGCAAGCGTAATCAGCGTGACACTCAGCAGGCCGAGCCCGATCAGCCACGCCGACACCGGCAGCAGGGACAGCAGCTGCCGACCATCCGCCCCGGAAGAGCGCTGCTGCGGCGTACCCGGATCCGCCGGAACCGACACCAGTGCCAGCACCGCAACCGGCAACAGCACCGCAGCATTGACCCCGAACCAGACCCGCCAGCCGAAAAGCTCTGACAGCAGACCCCCGGTGATGGCCGCCGTACTGATGCCCAGCGGGAAGAAGGTTCCCCACAGCGCCAGAGACCGCGCCGAATCCTTTGCGCTGGCTTCCCGGGCGATCAGGGTGGGCGCGGCGACGACAATCGCCAGATAGCCAAGCCCCTCGGCCACGCGGGCGAAGAGCATCACGGTCATCGAAGGCGACGCCGTCGCAACCACGAGGCCGACGAACAGCACCGCCAAGCCAGCGAAGAGCGCAAAACGCGGACCCCGCCGCACCACCCAGTACCCGGCCGCCAACCCCAGAACCGCAGATGCGCACGTGATCAGCGACACCATCCAGCCGTAGGTGGACAGGCCCATGGCCATATCCTCCCGCAGGCTGTTTGCCGCCGGGACGATGCGACCGACCTGCGCAGCCGCTGCCACGCCGATCAGATAGACCGCGAGGATGGCTTTCCAGTTCGACTTTGTTGCCATGGTGGCCGCCAGTTGGTTGCCGGGTGGGCGGGAACCCTAGAGCTGATAGGGGCCGGAAACAACGCTGGTCCTCCGGCCTGCTGTGGCCGGGCGCGTCACCATCTTGTCGTCGGCGAGGGCTGCGGCCTCAGCCCAGCGGATGAAAGCACGCGGCGGCGTGTGGCATGGCGGCTTCCAGCGCGGGCGGCTCGCCGTGACAGCGGTCCGAGGCATAGGCGCAGCGCGGCGCAAACGAACAGCCAGGCAGATGGGCCGGGCTCACCTGCACATCGCTCAGTGCAGCTTCGTGGGTCTGGATCGGCTTGCCGACCGCCGGGGCGCTGTCGGCGAGCAGCTTGGTGTAGGGGTGGCGGGGCGCGGCGAAGATCTCCGCTGCAGGACCGATTTCCACGATGGACCCGGCATAGAACACCGCGACCCGGTCGCTGATCGCCTCGACCACGGCGAGGTCGTGGCTGATGAAAATGTAAGTCAGCCCGAACTCGGCCTTGAGGTCGGCGAGCAGGTTGAGCACCTGTGCCTGAATCGACACGTCCAGCGCGGACACCGGCTCATCGAGCACCAGAATGCGGGCATCGGCCGCCAGCGCCCGCGCAATCCCGATCCGCTGCGCCTGACCGCCGGAGAATTCATGCGGGTGACGGTCGAGGAACTCCTCACGCAGGTTCACCGCGTCGATAATCTCCCTGATCCGGGCCGCCCGTGCGGGGCCGTCCATGCCGTGCAGATGGCGGAGCGGGACGCTCAGAATATCGCGGATGGTCATGCGCGGGTTGAGGCTGCTGGTCGGGTCCTGAAACACGTACTGAATGTTGCGGCCAAAGCGGCGCGTGCTGTCGCCCCTGCGGTCGGTGCCGTTGATCTCGATGCGGCCGTCGGTGGGCGGT
>Ga0163109_10003897_pt1 | contig 11357 bp, 8 predicted proteins | sample CRUFie1St13metaG_FD_108704 | JGI IMG/M metagenome (GOLD analysis project Ga0163109, IMG submission 108704) | Marine microbial communities from the Costa Rica Dome - CRUD Field 142mm St13 metaG | ecosystem: Environmental > Aquatic > Marine > Oceanic > Photic zone | place: Costa Rica: the Eastern... | reverse complement strand
GGAAACGGCGAAATATAAAACCCAAGTTTCATGTTAGTGAGCAAGGTAGTGGTAGATGTGGTCATCATAGTGATTACATAGAAACTATACCTGATTATTTACTTGAAATACCTGAGAAATACGGTGTTGATATTGATATTATGATTGAAGCTAAGAAAAAAGAACTAGCCATATTCAAATTATATGAAAAATATCCCTTCTTAAACTGTAAACGCTGTGATTAATTTAAAATAACTTAAACACATTTTTTCATTTTTATTTATATGAAAACAAAATTTAAAAACGGAAATTACAGAATTTACAAAAACATATTATATGTTGATGATAAAACCAAACGGAAATTAAAATCATTTGCTAGAAAAAATAGTGATTCTATATTCAACCCCGATTATAAAAGAATGCAAGCAAACATAAAGAAAAGTCATTTTTTTTATAGAATTTTTGAAGATGCTTTAATACAAACAGGAGTAACTCGTGGTAGGCATATGAATGATATGGTTCTTTTATACTCTAAAAAAGGATGTAAAAAACAACCGTTTCACTATGATTATGATCCAAAAGAAGTAAATAAGCCTATTAGAAGAAAACCCTGTGGTGTACTATTTGCTATAGAACCAAATACAAAAATTAATATTATGGGTGAAGGCGAAATTTATTTGGAACCTGGTGATTGTCTCGTATTTGACGGTGATTGTGTTCACGCTGGTTCTTCATATGACTATGATAATGTAAGATTGCACGTATATTTGGATGTCATTGATATCAAGCGCTCTAAAAATAACACATGGTTTTACTAAGTAAATAAATTATTTGAATTTTTATCTCCTATTATCTTTAATTTACATTCTTTCCTTTTTTGCTTTCGTTCTTCTTCCATTTTCTTAGTTATGATTGATATTATATCTTCTTCGGACATAGTTACTATTTTTTTCATATCTTCCATATAAATTTCCACATTTTCATTACTTCTAGAATTTTCATTCATATTAACTATACTTATTAAATATAATTAATATATTTTCAATTATTTTTCCGTAATTCTAAAATTATTTAATCTAACCAATTTTACCTCGTAATTCCATACACTAAAATATTTATAATGCACAGCAGACATAATGTAATGCGATATTAGCAAAATAATGCAGCCTACCAATACCGAATTTAAACTATAATAAATAGATGCATAATCTTCACACATTATAGAAGCATTGTGCATTTGACTACTGTAATATATTACTTGTTTTTCCGCTTCATGAATGCTAGTATTTAAAACAGATAAAATACTTCTACCATTTCCTATTTCTAATATTGGATCAAATCCTGTATAATTTGTATTACCATTTGTGTCAAATAATCTTCTATGAAACATATTATTGTAAGCAATATCTTCAAATTCTTGGTTTTTTATCGGTATTTTGTAATTGATTGGTTCTGGTTCCGGTTCTGGTTCCCACATTGTTTTCTCTGCCGGATTTTCTATTTGAAACGGTTGAGATATATTTCTCATTGTATTTAAACTACTATCTAAAAAGCGCTGTTTCATGTCTACCCATTTATTATATTGACTTAAAACAAACCAAGCAGTATTATCCGCTTTAACTACATACTTTTTTGCCAATTTTATGTATTTTATCGATTTATCTTTTAATATTTTAATCATATTTTTAAACTCACCACACTGTTGTGTAAAAATATAACTTAGAGATGTCATTCCTAGAGAAATGACAAATGATGCAATGACAACACCATAATATAAAACCATTAAAAAGGTTCCAACTGTTCCCCAAACAACTTGTACAATGTGTTGTGTAACACCCTGAAATATACGACATAATCTACCTTTACTTGTGTTTCTTTTTTTACAACAACAATAACATCCTACTTCACTAATCTGACAAATTTCACGCGATGTTTCTAGTACTGTAATACTACAACCATGAAGCAAAACGGCCAAATGTAATAAAATAAGTGTCAAGAAAACCGTCATATAATATTCGTCAAACCCTTCTACATAAGCGTTTTTATTATATTTCATTACAACATCTAACGACTCATTTATACCTACTTTTACTATGACAGAAGCTATTAAAGTTAATGTAAATCCTATCATCGCACCAAGGGGGAGATTGTCTATTGATACATCATAAAAATACTCCATCGTTCGAAAACAATGATAAGCGTGTAGTCTAACATCATTTATATCGATTTTATTGTCTTTGTTTATGTCTAATTTGTTTTTTATGTTTACAATATACGTAGATGCTTTGTATCCATCGCTAGTATAATTGCTATCATTGCTATCATTGCTATCATTGCTATCATTGCTATCATTTCTACTATTTTCTCTACATACATATTGATTTAAAGGTACTACTTTTTTCATTTACTTACATATCCCATCATTCTTTTAAATGATTTCGTTAAATTAATTGAAATGTTTTTAACTTTCCCATTGTTATTAGTTTTAAAATGAGTAACAGCACACAAGTTCAAAATTGCATATTCCCTAATAATAAAAATGACTGGCGATACGTTGGTGTATATGGTACAGATTTTCGTGATGAATTAATAATGATGGCACAAACCGTTGATAAATTAAACTTATGGGATTGGTTTAGAAATGAGCGCCCCCCTGAAAATAGTGGCTATTGTTATTGGAATCACGCAAACATTAATTTAATAATGAATAATTTGCCACAAGATAATCATAGTGGTGTTACATTCGCATATGCTATGCGTGTTATGCAGACTATTGCTATAAATGGATTCGATTATTGGAATAATTTAAATCAATAATTGAATTATAAATGATGTGGTGTCCTATCTGTTCCTGGAAGCTTAATACCTGATTCCTTCTCTGATACACTTTCTTTCACTAGTTTTGGTTTTCCATTCAAAAGAAATTTAAATAAAAAAGACTCGCCTAAATTTTCAAACACACTTTTTTTGTTATTTGCTTCATCTACTTTCATTCCTTCCCCATCACTACCGAAAAAATAAAGCCCTGCATATACAGCACTACTTGCTAAAACACCTGCTAAAACAGCATTTTTCAAATTACTATCAAACATATGTAATTACATAACAAATTATTTTTTATATATTTACCCAAAAGTTATAATAAAACATTGGCTATTTTTTTTACTTCTTCTTCTGTAAGCTCTTCTTTTTCTGGCTCTATTATAAAATATCGTATGTATTTTTTACGACCATCTTCATCATAGCCATTACTTTGACGATTTGGTCTCATGATATATCCATTTGCTCTTAAAATTTGTCTCACCAGGTTAAGCAAGGGCCATCGTTGATTTTTTAACGCCGTTGATTGCAATGCAGTTAATGCCGAAGAACTATGTATTTTTTTTAATTCATTAATATGAATTTTTACTTCTTCGTATTTTTCCTTTGATAAAAGACTATCTCGTAATATTACTAGCCCTTCCAATTCATCTTCATTTTCTTTGATCAATTCGCATTTTTTTAAAAAAGTTAAAATATTTTCGTCCATTTTTACTAAAAGCTTATACTTTAATTTGCATAAAAAAACGCACTATGAACGTTTTTATTTTTTCTTTTAAGTATTATAACAATTAACTATTTTTGTATATAAAGAGGTCGAAAACACTATCCTCGATTTTGAAATCGCATTTCTTTATGTTAAATACGCGATAAATATATTTAATCGATATTATATTTAAACAATAAATAATTACTATCCTCGAATTGGGGTAAAAAAACCCCAAAAACGCCTTTCAAAATTGATAGATAGTAAAAATCGCTTCTCAAGTTAAAATCAAATTAAATGTATTTTAATATAAAGAATTTACCTATTTTTGCCTATTTCTTTAAGTGGTAAAACTATATATATTATTAATAATATAAAGGAAACAAATTTCACATGTTTGATTTTCAAATTCATTTCAAAACTTTTTTCAGATTTCAAATTTCAATTTTCAGATTTTTTTGAAAATGGATTCAAAATCGAGGATGCATTTTTTTTTTTGAAAAAACACTTTAAGTATCTAGAAATTAAATACTTTATTGTGAATTTAGCTTAAAGATCTTTATATCAAAAATTATATATTTTATTTTACCCATTTAAAGAAGGCCAAAACAGCATCCCCAAATATTTTTAGAAATAGTGAAAAATACTTAAAATTTCTTTTCTGTCAATAATATAAATGATAACAAAAAAACCGCAAAAAAACCGCAAAAAATTTTATTGTAAAAAATGTGACTTCTCTAGTAGGGACAAAAAAGATTGGAAAAGACATCTTTCCACTAGAAAGCACCAAAATGATAACAAAATGATAACAAATGATAACAACCTGGAAAAATTTCAGTGCGAATTTTGTGATAAAATTTATAAATATAAGAGCGGTTTATCACGTCATCGCAGTAAATGTCTAAAAATGGTGGAATTCACTAAAGAGAAATTACCGCAAAAAACCGATGACGATAATAGCAGTGAAATTATGAAAACACTAAACTCCGTTTTAAAGGCTGACCAAAAAAAGATGGAACTCATTGAAAAATTAATACAACAAAATCAAAACCTTACCTCTTGTGTAGGCAATAATAATAATAATAGTATATCCATTAATGTATTTTTAAATAATCATTGTAAAGACGCCATGAATCTATCTGAATTTCTAAAAAATATTCAAATCACAAATGACGATTTACAATACACCAATCAATATGGATATGAAAAAGGAATCAGTAACATATTTGTGAAACATCTAACTGATATGAAAGAAAATGAACGACCCATTCACTGTAGTAATATTCAAAATCTTCAATTTTATGTTAAAGAAGGTAAATGGGAAAAAGATATAGTACACGAAAAATTAGACCAATCCATACAGATCATCTCGTCCAAACAAATACAGGCCATAAAAGAATGGGAAAAAAATCATCCAAATTATCTACAAAACGAATCAGAACTAAAAGAATGGCACGATATGCTAAAAACTGCTATGGGGCCGATAAACAACCTAGATAAAAAGAACAAAAATAATTCTATCAAAAAAGAATTATCGTCTACAGTAGTGGTTGATCAATTAGAAACAATAGAGAACCTTGAAGCGCTTACGCAATAAAATAAGATTATATAGTATATGGAAAATGTCAAAATAAATATAAATGATATGTCTAGCTCTGATATATCAAATGTTGTCAATTTAGATGAAGTACTCTCAAAGCGCGTCAGTAATCTATCATCAACTCCTTCATTTTTTGGAGACAGTACATCTAAAAAAAAGAAACTACCAGGATATATAAAAACCTCTACACAACGAAAAATTAAACCAAGATTGTCTATTTCAAACATGGAAATAAAAAATCTAAAACTGGATGAAATAATCACTGCAATAGAAGAAAAAATAGATGAAAAAATAGATAATGAGATGGATGGTTGTATCACAAATACTGAAAAAAAAGTAGATTACATAGCCGTTAAAAAACATATCAACAATTTATATTATGAGGAAAATGAATATTATTCCGCGGCAATGGATATTTTGGCTAGCTATGTAAAAGGGCAAAAATTAATTTATATGGAATCAAAATATCAATGTGAGAAATGGTTGAATTTCTTAATGTTACCTGCTATTTTCTTATCTGCACTGGCATCTGTTAGTGGAAGCGCTTTTGAACAATATTATTGGGATACTGTTGCTATATCAGGCTTAAACGCATTTATATCTTTTTTATTGGCTGTGGTAAGTTATATGAAATTAGATGCCCAGGCAGAATCACATAAAATCACCGCTCATCAATACGATAAACTACAATCAGAATGCGAATTTACATCCGGTAAACATCTATTATTTGGTAATTATGTTTTGAGTGAAAAAGAACGTAAAGAACGTAGAGAAAAATTAGAAAAGAAAATAACAGATATCGAGGGAAAAATTAAAGATATTAAACAAACCAATCAATTTATTATACCTAGAAAAATAAGATATAAATACAGTATTTTGTATAATACTAATATATTTTCAGTCATAAAAAAAATTGAAAATACGCGAAAAGAAACAATTACAAAATTACGTGATATCATAAACAGTATAGTATTTTTAAAAAATGTTAGAAAGAAATTGCAAAAAAATACTAATTCAATTGACGAATTAAATGAAGTGGAACATGATATACAACGATATTATGAAAAAAAGAAAAGCACTATACGACAAATTTTATTATTAAAGTCGGCATTCACATTGATTGATGATCTATTCAAACGTGAAATTGAAATGGCTGAAATTAAGAAAAAACAAATATGTTTTACGTGCAGTTCTTGCTGTTACAGAGAACCCGAAGACCCAATAAATTCTAATAGTTTGACAAAATATATTATGGATCCTTTCAAAGACCTTGATGAACGCAAAGCAAGAGAAAGAGAAGAACTGGAATCACAGAAAAAATATTACGGAAAATAATAAGAATTAAATATTTAGATTGTGTAAATTTTAATATTTAAATATTTTTTTATAGTATAATGAGTAACTATCAACCCAGAGATTATATAGAACCTGGTGAAAGAAAATGGTATTTTATAAAATTTAAACGAGAAAAAGGTACTTCGGCTAACGAAGTAAATGCGACGGGTTTTCAATATAACACTGAAGGTACATCTGTAAAAACAAATGGACATCAGTTTGTTATTGGTTACAAAAATGGGTCATCCGAACCAATAATGGTTGGTAATTTGTTTGACTCAACACAAACAGCTACATATGGTAGTTGGGCAATTACAAGTGATACTGTAAATGGTACTACTACAACAAATGGAAATGATACTATTTTGGGTGTTAAAAATATAGTTGATGCAAATGGCTCAGAATTTGACACCGAACAATATTTTACTTTCTTTTTCAATGTTGAAACAGGCAAATACTATTGGTTTGGTTCATTTGTACACGCACATCATACAGGTAATCCTTATGGTTCAAACAACTCTTCAAATTTGATTTTTATGTTTCGTGTGGAAGGTACATATACAAAAGGTACCACGGATTTGTTTAGCGAATGGGCAAACGATGCTGATATGTTTACTGGTTTAAATGCAGGTTTAAGTCGTTTTGATACAACCAAAGTAAATAAAGTTTATGATTTTACTTGGAATCTTCCACGAAAAGAAGGAAATATGATTATTTTGGGTAAAGAAACTTACGAATATACTGGAAGTGTATTTGATTATGACGGTGATAAAATTATTGTTAACGCTACCAAGCAAAATGATCATAAAGTTGCTGACCCTACAGTATATGATGTTGATGTAGGAAGCAATAAATTAAATACAACCGGTGATCTAGTTGTTAGCACATATGCAACAGGTGGATATGGTTACATGGCATTGACTATTTGTGATGATATTGTTGTTGTAGCAGTACAATACACTATAAAATGGTATAAAATAGAAAATGGTTCTTGGACAGAAAAAGGTACTATTCCAACTGGACCAACAGAATTAATTAAATGTAAATTAAAAAAATCATACGATGGAGAATATTTTTTAGTAGCTGCTGGTGATAGACGTTGTTGGATGTATAAATTTAATAGTGGAACAGAAACGTGGACACGTGAGAATTTTAATAATGGTAGCGATAATATGTATTTTGGAACATATCGAGCGGGATCACATTATCATCAAATGCCTGTACCTTTCGCATTTGTACCAAAGAGATTTATATTTTTTGATAAAACAGCCGCATTTTATAACGCAGATGATGGAGTCTACAAACCACAACTAAATTCGTGGGTAACACCACCAATGACTGGCAATAGTTATGTATCGAAACAACCCGTTGTATGTAGTGGAACATATCGCAATGGAGTTAGTCGTTTGGCTGTAGGATGGATGTCATCTGAAAATCGTCCTATGAATGTTTATCTTGCATTATATAAGGCTACATCAAATTATTTTGATTTAGATCAAAAAATATATATAGGTCGATATAATTATGATGGTTATAAACCTTATCCTGGTCTTGTAGATTGTGTTATGGATAATGATACAATGGTTTACGTAAAAGGTGATTACAATTTAGCTTATAATATAGAATATGCTGTTCATAAATTAATTAATGATAAATGGCAATTGGTAGATACATTTTATATTTATTCAACTGTATACACAGACACAAGATTAAAAGATAATACACTTGTAATAGGTTCTTTTGGTATAGGTGGATCTCAGCAATTGGGTGACGTAAGGAGAGGAGGATTAGTTCATGTAGATGTTGCTTGTGACACACCACCACAATTTTTCAATTGTCAACTACCAGCGATTATAAATCAAGTTCAAGATACAACAAACACAAAATTGAGAGTTATGTTTACGGCCGATATAATGCCAAATAATAATATTAATAATTTTGATTTTATTGTAAGAGCGAATGGCAGTCAAATAAATGTATCTCAGGTAGATATTACAAATGGTGAAGTAATTATAACTTTGCAAAATCCCATAACAAAAGGACAAACAGTCACATTAAGTTATACAAATACTTATAATACAAATTTGCGAGGTAAGCGCACCCCACCAGTACCTTCGTTTACAAGTGATATAGTAAATCTAGCTATGCAACCATTACAGGGTATAGAATACAGTGCATTAAATTATAATCCAGGTTGGCATTCAGACTTTTTTAATTTACATCATTATTCTGGAAATTTGTATTTTATAAACAATAATGTTCATAAATATAATATAGAAACGAATAGTTGGAGTAGACCAAATACAAGTACTCCTGCATATCTGATAGCAGATTCAATGCATACAGGTGGATTTTTATATAATGGTGAGATATATACACACGGTTATAGTAGTGGATTTAAAATGGATAAATATAATATCGATAATAATAGTTGGACGTCGTTGACTACTACCGGTGCCCCAAAACATGTACACCGTGGTGTGTTTTACAATAATGAATATTATTCATATGGAGGTGATAATGCTGTATATCATATTGATTACGGATATCCTAAAGATACAACATTTTACAAATTTAATCCCGGCACAAATGCGTGGACAACAATAACATTGACAGGTGATAATTTACCAAGTGTTTATGCAGGATTTACAATGGATTTGTGCAATAATGAAATACTGGTTTATGGAGGTACTACAGATACAGGTTCATATGATGGGGCAACAAATGATTTATATAAAATAAATATAGATGCTTCAACCATAACAAAAATAACAACAACTGGTGTAAAACCCGTACCTACATTTTTACACACATCCTATATAATGGGAAATGAGTTATATGTTTTGGGAGGTGTTATGAAATATCACGGACCATACTATGATGTTCAATCACAATCTCGTATTCTTGACTTAACAACAAATGTATGGAGAAACAATGATACATTTAGAAATGCTGGCTTGCTTTCTGGTATGGCAAAATGTATAGTAGGACAAAAAGTTTATTTGTTTTCCGGTGCTCACGCAAAATATGAACATACTCCAGCGACAAGAAATGATAATGGAAGTTTATTAATGGTTGATCATACAGTACAACCAGCTATTGGAAATTTTGAAGTGGAAAATTTGGTCGGAGTTGTATTTTTAAAGAAATTGGAATATACTATGCCAGTAGTAATAACAAATCAAAGTAGTTTTGCAAAAGTTGGTACAATGTATAAAAATGGATCTAATAATAGAACATATAATATAATAGATCGATACAATATTCAATATGCTTCAAATTATGATTATTGGAATATAAGGGATATAAAGGTTTGGCCGACGTTTCAGTTTTATAATAATGATGGTTCTAATTGGGATATTTTAGATGAAGATGGAGTTTCGCAAAAGGCTAAAATTTTAGCACAGGCATTGCAACGAAATGGACATCACGCTATCTTTAATTACGGTTACAACATAACTCAATATAAACCAATTAATCCAAATTGTGGTGTTATAGGTGATGGCGTGAGTATAGATGAAATAGACATGTTTGGTTTGGAAGGTAGTTGGAATGATTATGATAATGAATTTTCTTATGTTTATTATGTAAAAAAAGATAGTGCAAATGTAGATGTCAGTGGTGATACAGTCGATGTTTATATTAAATTTTTGAAGGATTTTAAACCAAAGTATTGGACAAAAGATATGTATGAAGCAGCAGATGATCCTGACTATTATTATCTCTTTATTTGTACGTTTAAAAATATAGTCGGAAATTCAACAAATCTATCCCATATAATTGTATATGAAACATCAAATGATGTAAAAGAAACGGAAACACCGGTAAAAATGGATTGGGGTCCTACATTAGAAAATGCATTTATTTCTTATGGGGAAAATTATAAAATAATATTAACATTTGATACGATAATTGAAACACCTGAAAATCCAACATCATCTGCATTTACTGTTAAGATAAATGGTACTACAACAACAATAAATTCAGTAACATTGAATTCAACAAAAGGATACAATAATGAAATACAGTTAAATATAGCAGTAGCTCCTTCAGTTGGAGACACAGTAACAATATCATATGACCAGCCAACGATTGTTGCACAGCGATTTGGTGCCAGTGATACAAGACATATAAAATCATTTACAGATTACCCTGTAATTGTACAAGGTTTTAAACACAGATCCGAAGCGTTTATTATGGCATATGCATATGATGGTAAAAGATATTCACATAATTTATTTGAGCGGGCTTCAGGATTTAATCCGGGAAATGACGAACATTTTTTAGGTTCAAAAAATGACGAAAGACAAGTTGGTAATTATGGTCATCCTTACATGACGTTGAAGTATGGTATTGATAAATATAGGGGTTCCTTTTTGGGAAATTATAATATCTATAATCAGGCTGGTGAATTTAAGAATAACTTTTTAACATTCCCCAATAATTGGTTTCAAATAGGTGCAGAAAGATCTGAACCTGCCGGTTTTGATGCAAATACATCAAGTACAACTGGTGTAAATGTAATTTACGCGAATGCAGGTGTTGGACCAACTGTTGATAAAGATGATTTAGCACCATCTGGTGATTGGGATACGATAGCAAGTAAATCTCACTATGTTATATTTTGGAATAGAATTAAAGAAGGTTATTGTTATTTTACAGCTTTAAGAACTGCACCTGCTTGGCAGAAAATAGCTGCACAACATAGACAAGAAATGCCGGGTGATAATGATAATTACTATCTATTTATGTTTAAATTTACTGGTAGACGTGCTGATAGTGAAAGATATGAAATTCAGGGATTAGGTGATTTATATGTATTTTTCGCAAATCATACTACTTATAAAACAGATCATAAAAATTTAAATGTATTTCAGGGTACTTCTCCTACTAATGTATTCTCTATTATTCGTAGTC
>Ga0163109_10003896_pt1 | contig 11358 bp, 10 predicted proteins | sample CRUFie1St13metaG_FD_108704 | JGI IMG/M metagenome (GOLD analysis project Ga0163109, IMG submission 108704) | Marine microbial communities from the Costa Rica Dome - CRUD Field 142mm St13 metaG | ecosystem: Environmental > Aquatic > Marine > Oceanic > Photic zone | place: Costa Rica: the Eastern... | reverse complement strand
CTCCACCGAAAGGCCCATGGGCTTCAACGCGGTCATCACCATGGGCTCGCCCTCCTCGACGCCGCATGCCTCACGCAATCCGCTGGCGCCAAACCTCGGTCCGGGAAAGGCTCGCACCAGACCGCCACTGAGCCGAAAGTCGTTCACCTCCACGCCGGGCTTGATGCTGGTGTTGCCGAAGACAACGTTGAGGAACTGAGGTAGCTCAAGGCCTGTAGTATCCTCGTGGTACGATATCGTGATTTTCCACCGGTCCTCCTCCTCTTCGGAACTATACTTTTCTAAGCCAACAAGTTTGCCCACAACGTGATCTGCGATCTCGGCATACGTTTCGCTTACGTAACTCGCAGGGAGCTCCACGGTCTGCTCGTGCGCGATCTTGTTGGCCTGGTCCCTCGCCTCCTCCTCTGTTTTGGCCCTCACCACATAGTCCACCTCGAAGTGCGTCTCCGAAACCACCATCGCATCCATCAATCTCTTCTCCTGCAGCCGGCAATTCTGATCATTCTGATGCTGATGGCGAAGCAATGGAATCGTTCCCCTCGAGCGCCACGCTCCGGAGAAACACGATGGTGCTGCGGCATGAGGAGGTCGAGGTGGCGATCCCCGCGGAGGTCGGCAAGGCGAGGGCGGGGGTGTCCATCATCTACCTCGACCACCAGGTAAGCCACTCGCGAAAACGGAGCCAAGAAAAACGCTGACGCATTGTCACGCGTGTTTCGAACATACTCTGACACTCCACCCTGCTGTTCTAGATCTTCGTTTGGGTGGGGGACAAGGCCAAGCCCGCGTTGGAGAACATGCACTACGCGATGATGTCCTTAGGCGCCGCGGGAGGTGGCGGGCAGAACTCCTCGGTCGCCACGCTCACGGGCAACCGAGTCGACGGCGTCGGGGAGAGGGTGGGACGGCGACTGTGCTCCAAGCTGGGCATCGCGGTGGTGTGCGCCTGGAACGTCAAGACGCCGTTCCCTCAGGACGAGGTCGACCTGCTGGCGAACCTCGTGTGCAAGAAAGTGTCGGAACTCTGGCTGTCGAGGAAGAGTGTAAAGTAACAGCGAAACCTTCGCGTCGTGTAATAGATAGGGCTCCTCGGAGTGCTGTTTTAGAAGGACTGCCATCGCTTGGTCCAGTTGGCCCAGAAGTCGACGACAGAGAAGTCGGCGTTCCCTCCGCACAGTACGACCCCGACCCTGGGGAAACTTTGCGGTGGAAACTTTGCGGCCATCTCCTCCGAGAGCGCAGCCGCCACCCCCACCGCCCCGCTGGGCTCCACCACCACCTTCATCCTCTCGTACACGAGCTGCATCGCACTCACGATCTCGGCCTCCTCGACGACCACGACGTCGTCCACGAGGTCCCTCACGACGGCCTTTTCGAACAAAGTCGCGATGACGAAGTTCCCGGATGATGCGGACAGAGGCAGACAGAGAAGGTTGTCAGATGCGTTCCAACGAATCCAATGGATCACACGAGGGAGGGAGGGAGAGAGAGAGAGAGAGACTCACCCAAGTGAGGTTGCTCATCTTGGCCTGGAGGCCGTCCGCGAGCGTCTTGGGCTTCACGGCGTCGACCTGGAGGGCGCCGGCGGCCTTGCTCTTGTGGGCGTCTGCTGCGTCGTTCACCCCCCGGGGCTCCGCGGCGATGATTTTGATCTTTGGGTTCAGGGACTTGGCCGCGAGGGCGATCCCGGAGATCATCCCGCCGCCCGAGATCGGGACCACGATGGCGTCCAGACCGAGCTCGGTCTGCTCCATCAGCTCAAGCCCTATGGTTGCCTGGCCGCAAATGGTCTCCTTGGCGTTAAACGGCGCAACAAAGTGGCTGCCCTTCTCCCTCTGAATCTTGTTGCAAGCGTCCTCCCGGTCTTGCATGGTAAGGCCGCAGAAGGTGATGTTACCGCCGTAGCCCTTGAGCGCGGCGACCTTGACCTTGGGGGCGTTCTCTGGGACCACGATGTACGCAGGAATCCCGCGCAACTTGGCAGCCAAGGCGGTGGCCTGGGCGTGGTTGCCGCTTGAGTGGGTGACCACACCGTTCTTCGCCTGCTCGTCCGTCATGGAGAAGATGGCGTTCAGGGCGCCCCTGATCTTGAAGCTCCCGGTCTTCTGGAACACCTCCATCTTGAAGAAGAGCTCCCGACCGCACAAACCGCTTATTTTTTTTGGGATTGGTAAAAAAACCGTCGTTAGCACAAAACAACAACTGGCGAGTTGGAAGTATGATCATACATACGAATCGGTCTCACCTTATTGTCGAGTTCGTGAAGACGGGAGTGACCTTGGCGTGCTTGGACACGATCTCCCTCGCATCGTACACATCATCCAGGCTCAGCTCGACACCCTCCTCCCGAAACAACACCTTCTCGCCTTGTCCTGTCATATGATTGAATAAATGAATGATGGATGCCCCCGTTCGCTCGCTCCTTCGTAACAGAGATTGGAAATTACCGCCACCCCCCGGGGGGCCTCGGAGCGCGCCGCTTGTGTGTGTGTGTTGGTGGGTGGTGAGCTCGTACAGGACCTTAGCCCGTTCACGTCTACGGCTTCGCACTTCGGACACTCTCGCTCTCGCTCTCGCCCTCCTGGTGGCCGGAGAAAAACAGGCATGTGAAATTTTGACGGCATTTCGTGAGAGACGTTCTTTTTTTTTACGGGCCGTCAAAATCGCCCCTGAAAATTAACGTTATATACGAAAAATGACGGCCCGTCAAAATTTTACATGCCTGGAGAAAAAGGATCACCTTTTTTTTTTTTTTTCAGAATTGCGAATGCACTTTTCGGGGGACGTCATATCCACAACTGGGAGGGGCGCAGGCGGCGACCTGGTGAGAGAGAGAGAGAGAGAGAGAGAATGGTGGAGAGTATGGGGTTAGCGAGGGCGGCGGGGTGCGGCACTAACCATGGGGCGGAGGCGAGGGCGGGCCTGCGAGGTGCTTGTCGACGCGCTTCGCCTCGCGACGCCTTTGCAAGCTCCTCGAGAAGATACAACTTTGGCTTGGTCCGAGGATGGCCGAGATGGAGGAAATCGGTTGCGCCGGTGAGGGCGTCCTCGGATGAGGACGACTGGGACGAGATCGACAAGCTGATGCGCGAGCTTGAGGAGGAGGAGCGGAGGAGGGGGGGGGACGCAGACGCCTCGTCCTCCTTCGCGCAGGCTTCCGACCACGCGGACCCTGCGGTCCAGGACCCGACCCCGGCGGTAAGACTCTCTCACCAGACAGACCAGCTCCCCGCCACCAAAAAGAAAAGAAAACCACCGGCGCAGGCTCTGATTGTGCATGCGTCATCCTCTCTCTTTGCTTTTTTTCCTCCCCGCCCGGACGAGCAGGGAAAGGACGAGCTTCAGAGGCTTACCGTGTCCGAACTCAAGGAGCGCCTTCGGACTCTCGGCCTGCCGGTGAGCGGCCGCAAGGCCGTCTTGGTGGAGAGGCTCCTGTCTGCGTCCTCTGCGTCCACGACAGCCGCCTCCGTGGACCGGCCCATATCGGGCGACATCTTCTCGTCTTGGGACGAGGTCCAGGGCGCCGCCGGCTCGGGAAGCTTCGATGAGGACGGCGGAAACTTTGACGGCGGTAACTTTGGTCCCCCCGCCGACCCTCTCTTCGCGGATGCCGCCCTCGAGATCAAGCCAGCGGACGCGTCCCTGAGGGCGGTATCGTCCCACTTTGACAAGGACTTCGTTGCCGCCGTCAGCGCGGACGGCGGGGAGGTTTACCGGTCGAGAGTTCCAGCAAACCCGGAAGCCATGCTCCGCGGATACGAGTCTTTGCCTGAGGGGTACACGTGGAGGGCAACGGACGCCCTGGATCAGGACCTCCAGTCGCACGCCGAGAAGTTCCCGAGTCACGAGGTCTTCTCACTCTCCGGCGACGCCGACTTCCTCGTTAGGTGCCGGGGGGGCGAGGAGAAAGGCAGGCTTTGGCTGGATCTCACGGACGTTTACGTATTTCACAAGCCCACGGGAGTATACTGCAGGCCGCAGTGCGAGGGCGACTTTTCCGTGCTCGAGGAGACCGAGTTTTCGGAGTACTACGCCTATCCCATCGCCTCGTGGTTCCCTGGGGACGCCCTCAAGGGCCGCGACCCTGCTCAGGAAATCATCAAGATCGTGCTGGTGCAAGTGAAGAGCTCCGACCTCTTGGAAGTTTCCGAGGAGGGGGAGGAGGAGGAGGCCGCCCACGGCGAGGGCTTCGAGCTGGACATCTCCAGGAGCTTCGTGTTGGACGGCCAGGACGTGAAGCTTCAGGGAATGAGGTCGCCCCGGGACCAGCTCATGATCGACTACGAGTCGCGCCGGTCTGGAAAATCCGGATCGCTGACCACTCAGAGATGGAACGCGTTCTCCTTCCCAAAGCCCTTTGTGCTGAGCTTCAACGGCGGGGGGGACGCTGCCGAGGACGGCGGCCAGGCGTTCGGGCTCTGCGTCTCGGAGCACGCCGGGCTGAGCCTGCAGCGGTGGGAGTCCATGAGGGATCCGACCGAGGTGGTGGAGGAGAGAATGAGGGTGGAAGAGGCCGGCAGGCAAAAGCAGCAGTTCATCGAGGAGGGCTCGCCCTTCGAGTTCTTGGGTAAGGTCTCGGGCCGGGACGTGGACGAGGAGTGGAAAAGGCTCGGGCTGGACAGGGAGAGCGCGTGAGAGATTAATTCTGGACAATCATAAAACATGTGATGATGAACGTGTTGATACAAAATGGAATGGGAAGGGAGGCATCCCGCCGCCCTACTGCTGCTGGGGCACCACGAAGTTCGTCTGACCCTCCGCCACGACCGTCAGGGCCCCACCCTCCGGGACGTAGGTCGGGCTGATGGCGTCGCCATCGCCGTCGCCCCCCACGGCCTCCACCATTTTGCTCTTCAGCTGCAGCGCGAACTTGTTCACCCCGAGATTCCCCACGGAGATCCAGAACACCTTGGGGGCGGATTCCCCGCGGGGGATCTCGTACGTCGCCGTAGCGGTGTTACCCCCTTGGGATACCGTGATCTTGCCCTTATCCGGCAGCGGGGTGCTCGTCCCTGTCTTGCTCCGCTTGCTGATCTTCACCCGATGCCTTAGCCCCTTGATGGTGATCCCGAGGTCCTTGGCCGGCTGCTCGACCTCCTCCGTATCCTTCTTCGCGTTCCTCTTCAGGCAAAGGTCGATCACCTGCTCCCAATGGTCGCCCTTCTCGCTCACGCGCTTGTGCACCTTCACCACAACCTCGTCCTCCCTGCCGCTGCCCTCGCCTGCCGAGGCTTGGGCCCCAGCTCCCTTCCCCTTCACCTCGTCCTCCATTGTCGCCAGGAACTCGAAGCTCTTGAGCATAGACTCGAGCTGGGTCTTGGTGGACTTGATCGCCTCCCCGTCCACCGGATCGAAGTAGTCCTTGGCTTGCTTCTGCGCGATCCTGTTGTAGGCCTCCTCAGGCCTGGAGGCCAGCGAGTCGAAAATTTCGGGAATCTGCTCGATGATGAGCGACGACTTCATGACTTCCTCCTTGTTGTACGACGCGCCCAAGATGACCTCGTCCGTAACTCTCGCCAGGTCCTTCAGCACCGGAATCTGGTCGAACATCAACTCGTTGAAATGCCTCTTCAAGTGAGAGAGCTGCTCCGTGCTGTAATTTGTCCAAGTGTACTGTTCGCCGAGAAAATGAAACACAGAGAGAGAGAGAGAGAGGGTTGTCAGACAAAACGATTCGTGCCGTTTGCAGGCGTCGAACCCGGGACCTCTCGCCCGCCGCGCCTTCGCACCTTCTTCCTGCACTCGGGGTCCACCACGAGGTTGTTGAGCGCGAGCCACACCTGGGCGGCGTGCTTGTTCACCCTCAGCCTATCGTCCCCCTTGAGCTCCCTCCAGCCGTTGTCCTCGAAGGCCTCCGGCCTGTTCGTCCTGTTGCTGACGCGGAACCACGGCGGGTCTTCCACCAGCGGGATGAGCGACATGCACACGTCGTGCGTGTCAAGTAACCTCGCCATGACTCCTGGGTCGAGGCCCCTGAGGTAATCCGTGAGGTATCTCAGCACAGCGAGGCTGCAGAGAGAGCACGTAAACTTGATCTCGTCCACTTTTTTCGAGAGCTCCTGCTCGGGCGTCGCGCCCATCACCTCCTTCACCGTGAGTTCCTGGTCCAAGTTGGTCCGCTCCACGTGATCCCTGGCCTCCCCGTTCAAGTACACAAGCCTCCTATAACAATAGTCCACAAGCTCGACAATAACGTCGCCGTTCGTGGACTCTACGGCGTGCTTGTGAAACAGAGTGCACTCCAGGAGGTTGATGAGCTGGACCTCGTGTTGCAGGATAAGGTAGCACGGGACCGACATGGCGGACGAAGCGAAAGTCTGCTCGAGCTTGGGAAACACCTTTTGCTTCCAAACCTCCACAACAAGGAGCTCGTGGATGAGAATTGGGATCTTGTCCAAGGTCACGAGCAAATCCGAGACGAACTCGTCGGTCTGGTTCATCGCGTTGTGGTGCGCCTGGAGGTTGAGCTCCTCAACTGTCCTGCATTGCTGCATGTATTGGGTGCTGCCCACGAGCTCGATCCCCAGGTTCTCCAAGCCCTGGATCTTGTGCTCGGCCTCGTAGGGGGTGATCAGCTGGGGGACTCCCATCCCGGAGCCAGCGTCCATGGCGCGCCGCTCTGTCCTCGTAAGAACCCTACCTACCTCACTAGGCACTGCCCCGCCCGCCTTCGGGGGTGGCTTCCCGCCCGAGCTGCTGTCCGGCGTTTGAACCCTGGCCAGGCCTTCCAAGATCGGATCTTGGGACCATCCAACATTTCCTTGCACTTTTCCAAGAGAGAAAAAAAGGGAGATCTCGAGAAAAGGATGCAGGCGTTGGGTTGGGTGGCCAGAACACAACGACGACGACGACGACGAAGGCGAGGGGACGGGACGGGACGGGAGGGGATCAAACGGCGAGGGCAATGCCTGAGCTTCATGGGGAGGCGTCGGTCATGGAGGGAGACCGATGGAGCCCCGGTCCGTGACTTTGTGTTGGAGTGAGACCGAACTGAGAGTGCGTTGAGGATTAAAACGCCGCCCGAGGACGAAAGATGACACGGGCGCACCTCGCGGGATACAGCAGGACCACTCTCGTGGTCGGCCTGGCGCTCTTGGGAGTGGTGTGGCTCTCGCTCCCATCGCCACATTCGTCGAGAGCCAAGCACGAGGATCACTCGCTGTTCTCCAGGACCCCTTCCTTCGCACCCGAGGCCGAACCGGAGAGGCCAGCTTCCTCCAAAGACTCCACAGGGCTGAACATCGTCCCCATCGCGAGAATCCCTTCGGGTTCCCTGACCGTCAATGAGTTCTTCGACCGTTACGGCGACCAGACGGTGATCGTGGAGGGAGAGGCAGCACACCACCCTGCCTTTCGGTTAGGTTTCGAGGGGCTCCGGGACCTGTGCCCGGACGCCCAGGTCGACACAAACGTGTACAACAAGGACTCGGATGACTGGGCTGGACAGTCTGACAACAAGCAGATGGCTCTGGGCACGTTTGTGGACGAGTACATCTATAACAAGAACGGCACTGGGGAGCTCCGATACGCCGGGGGAGGAGTCGGGTGAGTCTGCGAGCTCGCCCCGATACCGCCAAACTGCCCACCACTGACCTCGTGATTCCCCACTTTCCGGAGAACAGAATTCCCGAGGTCTGCCCTCCCTTGGACTACTACACTCTCGTCCCCAAGTATGCGAGCTGCGCCCTCATTGTGGTGGACGTGGAGCATGAGACATCTGAGGGTGAGCGCCTCCACGTGCAGCAAGCTCAGCCGGAAATGTTTCTCGGGAGCTCCGGAACGAAGAGCGAGATCCACATGGATTCCCTGCTAACGGGCTTCTGGATGTCCGTGTACATCGGGGAGAAGACTTTCAGAACAATATCCTTCGAGGACGCAGTGAGGGAGCTCACCGTGAAGAGTTCGGATACCGGCGAGGAAGTCCCAAACTTCATGGAGAAGGATCGTTATTACACGAAGACCTTGGTGAATGAGACATCCGGGGAGTTCGAGGATGTGCAGCTCGAGATCTGGGATCCAGACCTGGAGCTTTTTCCCGAGTTGGCCAAAATTACGATCCAGGAGGGCACTTTGGGCGCCGGGGACTGGATCTACCTCCCTCCGGCGACCCTCCACGGCGTGAGCAACTCGAGGGAGTCGTGGGCCGTCAGTGTGAACTCTCTCTACCCTGCGGCCATCGAAACGTTCGTGGAGGTCTGCTCCCAGTCGAACTTTGCGCTCCTCTGTCTCGAATTCGCTGCCGAGGTGGGGGAATGCAACCTGGACCTGATCAACACGAAGGAGGATCTTCGGAACTGCCTGTCTGAATCGGCCTTCGTCCAGGGGGTCGTTTCTGAGTTCGAGTCTGGGAGGTGCGAGGACAAAAGCCTGCACGAAATGTCTGGCTTTGCGGACTACGAGTCATGGTGTCAGGTGATCTGCGAAACCCTGAGGAACGAACCGGGCGACCCGGAGGAGGGCATGGAGGAGTACGAGGAGCGGAAGGAAAGGGTGAACCGCATCTGCGACCTGTGCTCCTACCGGGGACTGTGACCAGGAGGCTCCAATAGCAGTCGTCCTCTTTACACTTCAATTGTTTTCAGGTTGTCCATCCCGTTTTTTTCCACGCCGTACAGCATCGCCGTACAGCATCGCCTTTTTCACGATCTCCGCCGCTGTGGGCGTCCCCGCCTCCTCCCCCTCTGTTGCCCCGGAGGGGCCAGCGGCCATGTCCTCCACCACCAGCTCTTCCTCCCCTTCTGCTTTGACCATCTCCTCCCTGCTTGGCTCTGCCTTGCCCACGAGGCCCTTGCCCACGCCATACACCCCGAAGAGCCACTCTCTGTCTGAGCGCTTCTTGTCGAACTCAAGGGCCTCCCAGACCGCCAGAAAGTGCTTACTCAGCTCCTCCTTACGGACGTTCTCTGGAAAGAAATCCTTTCCGTGCCTCGCCCTCAGAGCCCCGTAGTCGATCCTGCCAAAGTTTGTTCTCGCCTTGGCGCCCCTGATGGCGACGGCGGCAGAGTCGTACGCCATGGCAGCCTCCGCCGCAGAATCAAAGCTGCCAAGCCACCTCCTTACCCCCGCCACCGGGTCCCTGATCTCCGCCGCCCACTTTCCCCAGGGCCGCTTGCGGACGCCGCGGTACCCCTGATCAGGCGGCGACGACGACCCCGCGCCGTCACCATTGCCGATTCCAGCGCCCTTCGCCAGGGCGCCCCTGAGATCGTCCTTCGCCTCCACCCAAGGCACGAGATCCTCCGAGTCCCTCTTCTCGGTGCCAAATTCAGGCTCCGGTCCAAAGTAAGCCAAAAGCACGCATGTCTCCTTCGTTTGGTCGTCCGCATCATAAAGCTCGTCGGGAACGACGGCCTGCACCGGGTCAGTCTCGTCGTCCTTATCCCACGACAGAACCCGGCACGGCCATAGGGGGAAGCCCTCCCAGTTCTGGAGCCACATGGTGCCGGGGGAGAGGTCCCTGGAGGCGGGATCTTGGTTCGCCGCCGCGTCCTTGGAAAGGGAGGACGAACTGCTGATCACGGTGGTACCGTCGGTCGAGGTCTCGCCCGCGGCGGCGCCTGAGTTCTCCCGCCTCCCGCCGTCAGACCTTATCAGAGCAGCCGCCTCGGCCACCAGCTCAACCCCCACGGCCGTGCTGCTGGACCCGCCCTCGGCCCTCGGCTTCTTCCTCTTCTTCGTCGCCATCGCCGAATCCGGATCGTCCGAAACCGCTGTCGCGAACCTTGGCAGGCCCAGAAGCCCCACGAACTTGCGCCACTCACCCATCAGTGCGGGCTTGTGCTCGAGCGCGGCTTTGAATGCGTGGCTATGCTCGTCGATCAGAAGCTTTCTCTTCTTGCTCTCGAGCTCCATCTTCCTGATCGTGCCCTCGTACTCGAACGCCAACTTGCTCTTCTTTTTGGCTTCCTCTTTCGCGAGACACGCCGCCTCTCTCGCCGCCTCTCCCTGAAGCCTAATGATGTCTTCTTTTGCCTTTAAGTAAGCCGCCCTCGCGTTGTCGTACTCAACCGCCGTGATCAATTTGTCCTCCAGAGCGCACCTCAGGTCCTTCAGGGCCTCCCTGGCGTCCGCCATCGTCTTCGCCATCGTCTTCGCCACCGTCGCCACCCCCCGTGCCTTCCCTTGTTTCCCCTCTCTTCGCGGGCTGCAGCCTCGAGAAAAAAAATTTCGAGAAAAGTTCGGAAAAGTTCGGAGACTTTGCACCGTTGGTCAAACTGGTGTTCTGGGGGGGAGGGACGAGAGGGGTCGAGGTGAGAGGGGAAGAGCGTCAAGATGGCGTCTTTGGCAGCGGACCCGAGGTTCGCGTCCTTCCAGGACGAGGTCCTGAAGGGGTTCTTCGAAAAGTCTCGGCTGGCGGAGGAGAACCGCGACGCTGAGAACCACGCAGCGACTTTGATACAGGCGCACTACAGAGCGTACATCGTTCGTAAGAGCCTCGCGAGGCTTCACAGGCACGCCAAGGTGATCCAGAAACACTACAGGTCAAGGCTGGCGAAGAAGCTTCACAAGAAGACCCTTCAGAAGCACGTCATCAACCTTCGTGTTGCGTACTTTAACCACATGGCAACAACTATTCAGAAGCACTATAGGGCTTATGTGTCTCGAAAATACAAACACGACTTTTACGCCAGGAAGGAGTACATAAGGGAGGTGACGAAGAGGAGCGAGGAGGTCGTAAAGGAGATGCGCCAGTCCCTGAGGCGGCAGCTCGAGTACGAGGAGCGGGAGCGGAACAACGAGATCCAGAGAAAGTTCGACGGCGTCTTCTCTAAGCTCCACCACCTCATCTCCACGGAGTCGTGCCCCTCCATCTTCAACTCGCCTTACACGGCGCTGACGGGCGGCCCGCCCACCATCGCGGGTCTCCACGTGGAGGACTACCTCAAGCTTACGAAGAGGGGCCAGCTCAGGGACGCCCCGCCGCTGGACGAGAACTCGATTCAGGGGTTGGACAAGTCTTTCGAGGAGTCCTTTGCGGAAACAAAGGAGAGGTTCGCGGGGAGGACCCCCGTGACCTACAAGCCCTTCATCAGCGCGGGGAGCACGAGCGTGGTGACGAGCGAGCCGACGCTGCGGGCAAGCACGCCCTACAAGTCCACGGCACAGAGGGAGGCCCAGGCGAAGGCCAACGCCGCCAAGGGAAACATCTCCCAGAAGCCCTTTGTCACGGCGTTCAAGAAGGGCCAGCTCTTCGAGGACTCTCTCTTCGAGTGAGAGCCGAACACTCTTTGTTGCTGTCTTTGTTCGGCGGGGGAGGGGACTCTGGGACTCTGCTCAAGCTCTTTCTTTCGTTTCGGGGGCGGTGGCGGCGTCGGCGGCGAGAGCATGCAACGGGGGCGATGGGGGTGGGGGGGT